>RHMF01000732.1_pt1 | contig 14437 bp, 31 predicted proteins | sample 5365151 | NCBI WGS metagenome assembly RHMF01 (sample SAMN10266501, study PRJNA497801) | feces metagenome | isolation source: feces | host: Bos taurus | place: China: Prairie of Fairy Mountain | collected 2017-08-14 | reverse complement strand
CATCTATGTTAATTCCGCCTGTACCATACTTTTGCACATTATCAATGCAACTTCCGTTCTAGCGGTTTTCTTGCTACTATTACTGGTTCAAAGCTAGGTTTTAAAGCCGTACCCCATCCTGCCCATGCGTTTGTAGCTTGTTTGATTTCGTATTCGCCACCGAACACCGATACCCCCCCCTAATGTTTCGCTATTCATTGTCCTTTTGTGTGTTTCACTAGCACCACTTTTGGCAATTCCTATTACTTCACTTTCAACACCATTCTTTTTATCAATAGCAAGTCCTATGTTCATTGATTTTGGGAATCCACTACCGTATAACCACATGATTGTATCTCTAATCTCAAATCCCGCATCTTCGATAGCACACGCAATTCTGTGAAATGTACGAGAGCCTCCAAAAGCGAGTAAATACCCTCCGTGGCTTCAATACTCGTAAACATTTTCGCCACATATCAACGTTGTATTCTATTCCGTGAGCCATCCCATTCTTTACCCATAAAGCCTTTACTTAATCTTTGAAATGAGCCATCTTGTCCGTACAGTGCAGGCTTGCTCTCTGCCCCCCCAAATCTTTTTGTTATACTAGTAAGTCCATAAGGTGGGTCTGTAACTATGCTGTCTATCGAGTTAGGCTCTAAATTATCTAAAGCCTTTAAGCAATCGTCATTTATTATCATTTGTCCCTCCTAAATTATAAATTCTCTGATAAATCTGTTAGCATAGTCTTTGCTTATCATTGACCTTTCAACTTTGCTTTCATCGTTCACAATCTTTTTATCGTTCCAAATCTGTGCTTCTAATATCATGTTGTAACTCGGCTCGCATCCAATAAACCAATATTGTGTAGGCTTTGTATAGTAATCGCCTCGCTCTCGTCTGTTCATGTCAATTATTTTTGCTGGTATTGCCCAATATTTTACTAAATAATGCGTTGTACTATATGGATTCTCAATGATAAGTGGTATGTTTTTTCTTATGCACACTATTGCTAACTTTGTAACGATTTCATACAAGTTAGATAGTTCTTTGTGTAATTTTAAGTCTTGTTCTAACTTGTATTCATCGCTTTTATTTTTTAATTGAAAACAAGTTCCCCTAAAATGCATCTGTATCTGGTCCTCAAACCTAACACATGGGTAAAATGCAACAATAACATCTTGTCCCCCCCCTGCGATTATGTCAAATACACTAGCTTTGCCATCATACGCATTTTGTATTTCTTGGAATAAATCTATTACATGGTCTGTTTCTCCAAAATCATTAAGGATATCGTAGTCTTCTGCTTCATATCCTAACTTTTTAAATTCATTTTTAAACGTTCCACTCTGTTCAAAAAAGCAATGATACATTTTCATACTCCTTTGGTATATAATATTTTGAAAAGTGTGCTACCTCTCCGTATCTATTCTTTGCACCTATCGTTTCACTTTGTACATTGTAGCCCTCTTTTCTTAAGTCAAACACTACTGCAGATAATCTCGTTATTCCTAAATCTTTAAACGCATCTAAACTTGTGATGCTTCCAAACTCGTTCATGTAATCCAGAACTCTTTGTGCTTGCTTTCTCATATTATCCCTCCTCCAAATTGATATAATACTTTTCATAATCCATGCTGCTATCAAAATGTATTCTGTTGTCCTGCTTATCCTCTTTTGCGTGGTTGTTCCATGTTAAGAGTTTTTGTTTCCAGTTTTTAACTTTATTGCCCTTGGAATCAATCCAATTTCCAGTTTCAAAATAATCGTAAAAAGACTTTGCGTTTACATTTAATTCTTTTTCATTTATGTAATCTTCAATTTCAGAGAGTGTGGGTTTTTTAAAACACACTCTCTCTTTAGTATTTAATTCTTTAGTATTTAATATATTAGTATTTAATTGTCCTTGATTTTCCGTATACGGTGACTCCGTATGCGGATTATCCGTATGCGGATTATCCATATGTGGTTTTTTGGTATGTGGTTTTTCATAAATGTTGTATTCGTACTCGAACTGACCTCTAGTGTTTTGCTTTTTAATTCTTTCTAAATATCCAAATTCTTCTAACTCTTTTAAAATCGTTCTTATTGACGAGTCGTTTTCTTGGCATATTGTAGTTAGACCCTCTATTGAATAATCCCAATCATCTGGTAGCGATAACATTAAACTTAAAAGTCCTTTCGCTTTTAAGGACATCTTCCTTTCTTTAAAATGGTAATTACTCATTATCGTATAATCGCTTGTTTTATTAATTCTAAAAACAGCCATATTAATCTCCTATTCGTATAATCTTTTGCATATTTTTAATAGTATCGGTCTGTATTTCTTTAAATTCTGATGTACTTTTTGATGGTGGCAAGTATTACAAAGCATCACACAAAATTTTGCATTATTGGTTAAGTCCTTGCCTCGACCTAAAACGTGATGCAATTCTAAATTTTGTTTTGTCCCACATAACATACAAGTACCTTGGCAAGCTGTCCAAACTTTGTAGTATGTCCTATCTGTTACTGTTTCTCTCTTTTTCTTTTTGTTTTTTGGTTTAGGGAATGCACAATGCTTGTAATACTCGTTCATCTTATCTCCTTAAAATTTTGTAATATTTGATACTCTCTACCACTTGCCATATTTCCATATTTTCTCCTTTAGAAAGGTAATTCCGCCAAATCATCATCTGTTATTGGTTGTAATTCTCCTTTTGTATCCGCTTGTTTTTCTTCACTTGTAGTTTTAGAATCCGCAAAATATACTTCTTCTGCAATGATTTCTGTTACAAATACTTTTTTGCCATCTTTGTCGTCATAGCTTCTTGTTTGCAATCTTCCTGTTAATGCAATTTGTTGCCCTTTTTTGAAATACTTGCTGCAAAACTCTGCTGTTTTATTCCATGCAACAATATTAAAAAAATCTGCATCTGGTTGATTTTCTACCTTTGTTCTTCTATTTACTGCTAATGTAAATGTACCAATTGGTGTATTGCTTGTTGTGTATCTTAATTCAACATCTTTTGTTAATCTTCCAAGTAAAACTATTTTATTCACTTTTCCACTCTCCTAATAAACTTTTAATTTCTATATCTGGTAATGTTTCAATGCCATTTTCTTTGCATTCGCTCACTACTCCATCAATTAATTGCGACATTTCTTTTGTATCTAAATTATGTGTTTGTTTATATGCTAAATACTTCTCCCATGTCATTCCATTTTCAACACATTCGCCAAACTTCTTGAAGTATGGATAAAAAGCACTTACATCTGTTCCATAAGGTACTTTAATTCCAGTTTTTGTTCCGTCTTTGTTTGTAGCAATCGTTCCATATTCAAGATTCATTCTTGTTTTCATTTCGCTATCTGACGAGCCTAATTTTCTTGCTAACTTATTTACTAAAACATGAAAATAAGCATTTGCATCCAAACTTCTTTTTTCTCTATGCTTTTTTATCTCAATATCCAAATCAGCATTTTCGTATTCGTTTAAATGTTCTAATACTTCTTTATCTTTAAAACTAAAAGATATTATTGGTTGATTAGTTCTATAATCTAATGTAACTGAATGATAATTGGCTATCATTTTTCCTCCTTTGTTAGTTCATCCCATATTTTTTTTGCATCTACCACTAGAATGTCAGAGATTGACTTATAATTGAATTTCTTTAACACTTCGATTACTTTATCGTTTGATATATTTCTGTCGCTTATAGCCTTTTCTAATGCTTGTACTTTGGTTGCACTTATTTTAGTGTCAACCTGTGCATATTCAACTCTATCTGGACTTTTGTTTTGGTCTGGGTCATCCCCAGTAATTATTTTATATGCTTTCATAAGTGCATATTTATCTGCGTAGGTCATTGCTTTTCCGTGGTGCTTTATCTTGCGTATCCACTCCATCTCCATATGATACAATTGTTATTTTTTCTTCTGGTTTTTCAATGTTAACAAACTCGTATTCAACTTCTATTCTTACAAATACTTGATTTCCTCTTGTTATCTGTCCGTTGTACTCTTTTTCTGTTTGTATAATCTCTTGAGATATAACAGTTCTTTTTTTAGGATAACTATATATTCCGTATTTTGCTTCAAGTTCTTTTACTGCTTTTAAAACATCAGCCTCTCCAACTGCTTTGTAACTATTTTTCCCTATACCAACCTCAAGGTTTTTGTTTACGATGCCAATCTCATTTGTTATTTTTTGCATTTTTTCGTATATATTCATTTTTTACCTCCTAAACTACTATGTGGTATTTTGTCCATAAATAATCTTTGTAATCTTGATACTCGTTTTCAAAATTCTCAATATCACTATCGATTTCACGTTCAAATTCTTCCACTTCTTCTAAAATATCTGAAATTTTATCGTTGAGTGCATCATATAGCTTGTTCTTTTCTTCTTCCTGTATATCAGCTTTTTTAATTTTTTCTTCAAAACTCTTAAATATTTCATAATCTAATGTTTTGTATAATTCTTTCATTATTCATCCATCCTTTCGTATTCAATAATTCTCTTAATAAAACTAGCTGGCACGTCAAGTTTTCTTGCAAGTTTGTTCATCGTTGCTCGTCTTTTAGTTTTTGTCATATTATGGCATTTGCTACTGAATAAGTCTTTGTAGTCGCCCTCGCCTAAATACTTAAATGGCTGCTTAATCCCTCTAACGTATAAAAGTTCTTTTAAAGTTTTCTTTAAAATATTCATGTTGTTTTTTATTCTCCTTTTTGATATACTAAAAAAGTAGATTTTTTCTTATAATACATCTGATTAAGCTGGTCTGGTGCGTGGTGGCTCTTGGCTGGCTTTTTCATTTGTTCAATTTTTTTCCAATCTTTTGCCTTTCCAATGTATAAATAAACTAACATTTTTTGTCCTCCGTTTCTTCTAAATATTTTTGATATGTAAGTTCCTGTGCAATCATTATTTGCATTGATTTCACAAATCTGTTAAAATCTTTTATATCAATAGTTGTGTTTTGCTTGCTTACTACTAGTTTGTAATCTTCCATTCTGCGGTTGATTCTGTCGCTTTTTGTCATAAGCCAACCTTTGATATTGGCATTATATGGTTTTGGTTGCATTGCCCTTTTGAATCTCCAAAACTTAAACATATTACCATTCCCCTCTCGATATCATTTGTATTGTTGATGCAATTAGTACACTAAAATAAATTAAAATAGTTATCCCTAAAATGAGTTTGCTTTTGTCTATTACCTTTAATTTCATGGTTTCTCGCCTCCTTTCCACAAAAAAAGAGTTAACATTTCTGCTAACTCTTTAGTCATTCTAAAATAGGTACAAAGCATACATTTTGTGCAATATTTTTTGACTAAAAAATTAATAGAAATATTTTATATCTATATGCTATCAATTTAATTTTTTATAGTCAAGCAAATTTATAATTTGTAATGCTATTGTAATATAATTGTAATTTTGTACCTCTATTCTGCAAAATCTTCTTCTTCTGTTGCATATAAAGCTGGACTTATTCTTAAGTCATGCTCTTTTTCTATTTTCATTAAAAGTGCTTTCATTAATGCTCTTTTGTTTTTATGGGCGACTATTTTGTAGTCGTTATTTGTCATGTCGTATATTATTACACAGTTTTTTGCCTGTTTCATATAATCGCCTCCTTTTTACTACTATTTTTTAACTAATACAATTTCCCCTCTCTCAAATTTAGCCTCTAAAATATCTCCTATTGACAATATTGTCAATATTAAAATCAAAAAATTATTTTAGCCACAAAAAAAAGGAGATGCTTTCGCATCCCCATAGGAGAAAAAATATGTCTTTAGTGATTATTCTTTTATACCTGTTTTATCAGCTTTATCTTTTGCAAGTTCTAAATATTCGTTGTAATCATTTAAAAGTTCTTCCATATTTAATTCTTTGTCTGTTTCGTACTCTGGTTCTAGTTGTTCTTTCGTTGCTCTTGCAATTGCAATCAGCATATCAAACCCAACATCAACTGTCTTGTCGTATTTCGCACATAAGTCGTTGATAACATCCGCATACTTTTCTTCAATTTCTTGTCTTTTTGCTGCTATTTCCATGTTCATCACTCCTTTATTTAATTGTACCACTCTATTGATTTTGTTTCAAGGTTCTAGTACAATTATTGTTGTGGATAGTAGGGCATTATGAGTGCCAAAAAAAGACCGAGAGTGTTCGCAGCACGTTTGTATCGGTCTTTTTTCATGCCTATTGCACAACCCATGCACACCACATTAATCTGTCACTACAATCAAATGTATCAATTATCTCGCCATCTTTAATGGTTGTTATATGTCCGTGGCATTGTTACTAGAAATGTCCCATAAGGATTCATATATGCAAACTCGCCTATAGTCATATCAGTTTCACAAAATCTTTGGTAATTATCATCCAAATATTCTTCTATGCTTTCAACACTACTTATCATTAAGCCTCGTTCTCTAGCATAGTCGCTTAATTTTCTATATGCTTTGTCCCAACTTATGCCCTCTGCAACACTTATGGCACGGATTGTGCAATCTTCTATATCATGTCCAAATTCATTAGCATTATAATATCTAAACATTACATTATATCGCCTATTTTCTGTGCGTATTCTTGGATTAGTTCTACTTCTTCTTGGCTATCAGCATCATCTTTTAGCATCTTAACAAATTGATGTACAGATTTTAGCATATAATCAAGTGATTTTAAACTATCATCTCCTGCACCATAGTTACCACGTCTATATGATTCTTTGCTCTCGCTATAATTTCCATATTGTTGGTTCATGTCATCTATGTAGTCATATCCTCTGTATCTGCCTCTGCCACTTCCAGCAACACCTCTCCTACCATAATCTCCCATAAAGCGACCCCTGCTATCTCTCATTCTAGCACCATAATCATTATAGTTTCCGTTGTATCTCATCATTGTACTTTTCCTCCTTTATTTTCCAATAATTTTCGTTTTTTAAGTCTTTGTGGATATCGACTAACTTATATAAGTAGTCGACATTTTCTTTCTTTACTCCCTCTGTGTTGATTAACTCTGTGATTTTGTTTTCAACTTTTTCTAGTGTGTTTTCATGCATTGGTTTTTCTTTTTCATCCATGCTAACACCCCCTAAATTCTTCTGATGTTAAATGTTCCTGCAACTATTATAGGAATTTCAGTTTCCACTGGTGTTGTTGGGTCTGTTGGTGTTATTACACTAGGCACACTTTGTACACTTAAAGAAGTCATACCTCTAGGGCATAATTGTAATAGTTTGTTAAATGATACGGTTGCGTAATCATCCGCTGCTGCTAGTGTTACCGCTCTTACTGTGTCTGGAATCAATACACCATCCTCATATAAGCCAACTGCCACTACTCCTGCGGTTGCCGAGCTGATTGTAGCACTAAAGTTAATATCATATCTTCCTGTGTATCCATTACCAAGTATTTTAAATAAAGGCGAACCATTTTGATAGCTCAACCATCCACCATTGCAACATGGAGTACACCTTGACATTGTGCTTATTCCATCATAGGTAATAGCTGCATCGTTATCTGTTAATACTTTAGGTGTGTTTATTATTGTTTCTATCACTTTTCATCATCCTTTCTATAAAATAAAGGGATAGAACTTGCCTATCCCTTAAGTTAGCAAGCTCTCGTAATCGAGATGTCTGTAATCAGACCTTTGCTTTAATTAAAATAAGTTTGCATTGTTTCCGCAACCGCATCCGTTGTTGTTACAACTGAATATCGGAGTTCTTCCGATAGACAGGAGTTGACGGAACGGGGCAGGAATTTAAGCGAGAATACAAAGCATCTACTTCGTTTGCAAACCCTTGTTGAATAAAGGCGTTTTGAGCAGTTTGTGATGCTCTTAAGTCTGCTGCTGTTAATTGTCTTTCAAGTTCTGCAATTCTAGTGTTCTTACCGTCTAACTCTAGTTGGCATAGCTTATCAAGTATCGCTTGCGTGTTTGCAGTTTGATTTGTCAATAAATCCCTTGTGTTGTTAGCATCTGCAAATCTTGTTGCGTTTGCTTCGTTTTGGATTATGTTTTGTGTTTGACAAGTTGCTAGTCTGTTTTCGCAGCAACAATCTGCAAATTGTGAACCTAATGTGTTAAATCCTTGCAACATTGTAGTTTGATTGTTGAATGCTTGTTGCATATTTGCCATTTGTCTTGCGTTTGCTGCGGTTTCTGCGTTTGCAAATCCTGCATTTACTGTTTGGTTCATATCGGCACAACAGTTACATAGTTGTGTTGATAGATTTTGCACTCCTGTGTTGATTCCTTGTAATTGGTTGGTTAATTGTAATGTGTTAAATCCTTGGTTGGTGTTTTGCATGATTTCTTTTTGACCATTTGAAAGCCATGCGTAATCGTTGCTAAAGCCACCGCCTACATTGTATGGAACAAATGTTGTACCATCGCCACTTCCACCAAAGCCTCCACCACCGAAGCCACCTCTGTTCCATCCGCCTAGAGCGAATATTAGAAATAAAATTATAAGCCATGCTGCTCCACTCCCATCTCCGAATCCACTACCGCCACCACTTCTGCCATTTCCTGTTGCTGCTGCGATGTCGCTTAATGAGTATCCGCCATATTCGTTTCCCATGTTTTCTCCTCCTTTTAAAATTTATATATAAATAGTTGCAACTAATTTATATCAAAGTTTCTTTTAAATTCTCCAAATTCTTTTTCAAAGTCAATGTTCTTTTGCTTACAAATGTTTCTTGCAAATTCTTCCACACCTTGTGTATTTCCGTTGTCTGCCATATCAATTAAGTTGTCAAATACTGGATTGTTTCCTACCATGTTTTTTATTATTCCTTTTGGTGTTAGTCCTTTTAACATATAATTCTTTATTCCATTAATAAAGTTCATGGCTTACCCCTCTTTCTTATCTTCCAAGTCATCTGCAACGTTCCTAATTTGCTTTTTAAGGCTTTTTATTTCATCCTTAATATCTTTTATATCCTTAACGTTAAAGTCACCAAATTGTGCCTTTATATCGCTTTGAGTGATATATTTTGTTTCTTCCTTTGCTGATTGTTCTACTGGCTTGTAAATTATTAGTTTGCTTGTTCCATCCTGTTGTAATTGCTTGCTTACTATTGCTGTTCCATCTGCCATTGGGAAGTAGCTTGTGCTACCATCTAGTGGTATATCAATTGCCTTTACTACCTCTATGTTATCCACTATTTTGCCTTGTAGGTTTGTTGCTCTGTTGTATTGTATAGGTTGGTACATATCTTGTGGTCTTTGCACGTTTGGATAATATGGTGTGTATCCGTTTGGCATATATTGATTGTAATATGGCATCTTTATTCCTCCTTTAAATACAAAGAGAGATTAAAAAGATTGTATTTCTTAATAGGGTCATCCTGCATACAATTTTCTACTTTTTAATCTCTCCTTTCTCTATTAAAATAACAAAATCAATAGAGCAATTTTGTTATCTTGATTTTAGTATAAATTAGTTAAGCACTTTGAAAATGCCATATTCGTTTCAAAATATTGTTGTTTTTTTAGCAAAAAAATAAGAGCTGCTTTTGGCAACTCTTACCGTTCGCACAATTACGAACCCCTTATAGAATTTTTAACATTCTATCTTTCATTTTCTTTATTTGTCGGCTTACTGTTTCTGGACTTATGCTATGCTTTTGCGACATTTCTATTATTGATAATCCTTTTATTTTATCTTCTAATAGTTCTTTTTGCAAGTCGCTTAACATCGCTTCTTCACAAATGTGTAAATACTCGGTTTTTGTAAAATCAAAACTAACTTTGTCCATAGTTTTATCCTTTTTTCATAAATCTGCCACAAGTTGGGCAGTTCTTAACTTTTGATTTTCTTTTTTTAACTGTTTTCTTAATTGTTTGTCGTGCCATTTATAATATCACCATCATTTCCAATATAATTATTATAACCAGTAGTTGTATCTTGTGTAATTTCTGTTGTTATAGTTTCAACATCATTTAATAACCATATAGTATAGCCTAATAAGATACAAAAAGCTGTGAAAATTATACAACAAAGTATGAATAGCCTTTTATTTTGTTCTTTTAGTGTGTCGACAAACTGCATAGCAAATGATTTTTGTTCTTCGTTTACGGTTTCAATTTTTTTCTTCATTTTAGACACTTCCTCTCTTAAATCCATTGCTATTCTCCTTTATTGTGATACGCTTTTTCGTGTTGCAATATTGCTTCTCGGATTCTTTCTTCGGTGTCCTTATCGTACCTATCTAACTTGTCTGATAGGGCTTTAAGTTGTTCAGAAATTGCACTTAACTTAGTTTCAATTACGCCCATCTTATATTGGTAATCGCCTGTGCTTTTTTCGCCTTTATCCTTTCTGCCAAAAAATAAACTTAGCACCGCCATTATGCACCCTATTATTGCTATTGCAAGCGATAGTTCCATAAGCTCCACCTTTCTTTCTTAATTCTATTATATCATTTTTTATAAATTTTTTCAATTAATTAAGGGTAAAGTATCCAGCTTTTTATAAAAAACGATTGCAAGTCAATTTGCGACTTAGTTTTTAGCTTGATTTCGCCATTTTTCAGCATCAACTGCCATACGATATAGTTTGTCAATAAGGTGTGGAACACCCCATTTGTAGCACTCAAACCAAAAAATTGTTTTGTCATCTAATCCACCGACATCTTTAATCTTAGTTTCTTTTTCTGCATAACTTAATTCGGTTGTGTCTGCCATCGTTTCCACCTCTTTTAAAAATAGTTCTTTTTCTTCTTTTCTTCTTCTTACTAATCCTGCAAGCACAAGTCCGTTTGCACCTTTATTGTATGCCTCTATATGCTCTGAAATTTCTTTTATACTTCGTGTTTGGTTTTTCGTAAGTTTAATAAGATTGCCTTGCCCACAATTATAAGTAAAACTAACAAGTGCATCAAATTGGTTTTGGTTGAGATTTAGATAATTGCATTGCTTTCTAACATAACTTTCAAATGTCATAAGGTCTGCCCTTAATAACTCATCCGCTTTTTCTTGCGTTATAGTCATGCCCTTAGTAACATCTGCACCATAATGTCCCCATCCGATTGTCCAATACTTTTCGTTTGCTACTGGCTTGTAAGCAGTAAGCCTACAACCCTCGTATTTTTTTATAAGATTGATTCCATTTTCTGAAATTGTCATCTTATACCTCCGTATCTTGTCCATTTAATCTTTTTGCTTCTTCAAGTTTCATTTTTTCTTCTTCTGCATCTGCTTCTGGCAATCCTGTCACTATACTTGTTAGCATACTTAATACTCCTGCAAATAAAGATGTGCTTAATACAAGCATCCAATCTACTTCTCCAAAGGTTGCAGATGTTCCCATTGATGCAAGTGCAGTTTGTGCAATAGTTCTTATTGCTCTTATAAGTGCTGCTTTTAGCCACAAATAAAATTTAGGTGTTATCATGATTTATTCTCCTTTCTATACTGTGTCTGTGGTTTTCGTGTATCTAACTATTACTTTAATAGGAAGATTACTGTATGCAGAAATTCCTGAAACAATACCATATTCTTTGTCCGATGTTATTGTTCCTCTTGCGTTTGTTGTTGGTATATTAGTTAAATAAGGCAAAGGAATTTTTCTGCCATCAGTATGTTCAACCCATTGAGCTACTATAAAAACGTAATCTAAATCACTTCCAATTGTGAAGTTTGTCGCAACAAAATTCCCGTCAGTTGAGGTGGCTGGCATAGTTGCCGAAATTACTTTTTCATATAAAGGTTTTCCGTCTATCCAAGTTCCTACAACTTGTTCTGTTGTTGAGTAGTTATGCTGTGTTGCACCACCACCACCTCCTCCACTTGCTACTGTTGTGCTTCCATCATATGTAAATTCTGTTCCGTTATATACTATTGGTACGTTTTGGTTTGGCTGGATGTCGTATCCATCTGGGAACGTTACGTTCTTGTTGCCTAGCGAGTGAATATTTACTTGTACGTTTCCGCCTACATAATTTGTTGGTATTTTTAGTCCAACTCTTAATCCTGTTTCATAGCTTACGATATGGTTTGCTAAATTATAAATGTTTACGTCTGCACTGCCATACCATTTGGTTATCTGGATTGATGCCAAGGTAAAGCTCTGTGAATTGATTGTGGCGGTCATGCTTGCTCTTATGTATAAATACTTTTTATTGGCACTTACGGTTATCGTTGCACTTGTTCCGCTTGTCTTGGAATCAATCGTATCCCAATTCTCACCATCAGCAGATGCTAGAATGTCCATTGTTCCACCAAACGATGCTATTGAATATCCAACTTGGATTTCTTTTATCATTATTGCTTGGTCTAGTTTTAATTGCCAATAGCTTGTTCCTCCTGCTGATATACTTCCGCTTTGCCATGCTTCGCTTGCACTTGCATTAATTGGGTTGTATAGTCTTGTTGTTATTGTCGAACTTGCCTCAAATCCTCCTGTCGCACTTGACATTGATGGGATGTAACTTCCAGTTTGTGGTGTGGCGGTTTGTGTTACTGTTGGTACGTTATACTTGGTCGCTAGGTTTATATATGTTTCCACACTATCAAAGTATTCTTTATTTTGTGCCGTACCCTCTCTTGCAATTGGTGTGGCTAAATCTATGCTTACTATTTCTTCTGTGTTATCGCTATGTGTTATTTTGTATCTTGGATTTCCTGTTAATTCTTCATCAACAAATGGTATCATTTCTTACCTCCTATGGGTTTTCTTGTTCATATTCTCTGGTCCAGCAGCTATCCATGTATATATACCTGATAGCTGGCGTGGTTGTATAACTTTCATTTGTATTTTTTGCAATAAATTCTATGCTTTCGTAGAACTCATTTTGCGGTGGATTGTCTACATCAAAACTTTCACCATATTCTATGCGGGTAGTTGAAAATGTCGCTATATATGATAAATTTTCATCATATAGCACTTTACTCGTTCCGTTTTTTCTATGCCCAATAATTGTAAGATGGTCACGATATCTGCTAACAAAACGAATGCTGTCTGGACATATTTCGAGTGGTGTTGTTATCTTTACGCCAAATTGTTTTTCGTATCCTTGGCCATATACCGTGCTATTAACAAAGATTTTATCTACCGCAGTTGTATTAGTAGATGCTTTACCAATGTTTTCTGCTATAAATGTTCCTCTGTTATCTGTATAGGTAAATCTAGCACCATCATCTTGCTGTGCAGAAGCGGAACTCGTATCAAATGTCCAAAAGCTTGCTGCTACTCTTGGGTAGTAATTATTGCCTATAAACTCAATGTGTGAGTATACTGCACCATTGGTCAATTGTCTAAACCTGTGTTGCCATAGTCTTGGTTGTCCACCTCTGGCTACTCCACCGTATATATACCAGTTTTTCATACCCCATATTGCGTGGTACATTTCATCTAATATCTGCTCTATTTCGTTTGCTTTTTTGTAAGTCATCTTGTTTAAGGTACTTGGTACGTTGGTTGCCGAATATGATAGATTCTTTAATAGTTCTACGTTTGCTCTGATTCTTTCTAGTTCGCTTTGTGTTGGGAAGTCTGCCTGTGTCCAGTCGGTCTTTGTTGTTATCGGTACATCATATCCGCCCTGTTATTAGCTCATCCTTTAAATACTCGCACCATTCTTCTATTCTGTTTAAGTCGGTGTAGTTGTATGCTCCTTTAAGGTGTTCTGTGCTTGATTGGTTGGCTTTGGCATACTCAACATCTGTTTCGGTTCTGTCGTATATTAGGTTATCCATTTGCTTCACTCACTTTCGCAATTATTTCTGCACTCGCTATAAAGCCACCTGTCATGTCAATGTCTAGCTTGGTTACATATCCGTTTAATTCGTTGATGTCTGACTTTTCGGTTATTACGTTGTCGCCTACCTTTTCATCATCTAGAATCATGTCAAATTTGTCTGTATATAAGCCTTTGTAATAATTAAACACCCTTGTAGCCACCTCGTTTGCGTTTGTGCTATTTATTAATGTGCAATTGCTTATTGTTAATACGTTTGTTTTTTCGTGTTCTTCTTGGTCTGTTATTGTTATTGTGTTTGTCAAATCATCATATGTATTGCCCTCTATTAGCACCGTTCTATTGCCATAGTATTTTCTACTTTGTTGGCTTCCGCTTCCTGTTGCGTTGATTATTGCATAATTTACACCAGATTCAACTATTGTTGCATTTTCTATGGTTAGGTTTGTTGCTGGTGTTCCAAAATTAATCTTGTATGTGCCTTGTGGCAAATCTTCTTCATATAATGTTTCGACTTCTCTCTTTAACTTGTATCGATGTGTTACAACCGACACACTTGTTATGATTTCGCCTTGCTTTATTTCTTTTGTGTCTTGAATTATTTGGTCGCTTGCTATTTCGTTTGGTGTTGTTACTTCTGATAGCTTATAGATATTTATTGTTGCAGACCTGCTACAATCTGCGACAGCACCAATAGCAAACAATACTTGTTGCAAGGCTTCTCTGCAAGTGCTTATTGGTAAATATCCTGT
>RHMF01000731.1_pt1 | contig 14442 bp, 10 predicted proteins | sample 5365151 | NCBI WGS metagenome assembly RHMF01 (sample SAMN10266501, study PRJNA497801) | feces metagenome | isolation source: feces | host: Bos taurus | place: China: Prairie of Fairy Mountain | collected 2017-08-14 | reverse complement strand
TGCCTATTGGGTGGCAAGAGCTGCAAAACCTGGACAATTCATTATCATAATAATAGATGATAAAGGTGAAAGAATCCCTTTAACTATTTGCGATTACAATAAAGAAGAAGGAACAATTACAATCGTTTTCCAAATTGTAGGAAAATCAACCGAGAAATTAGCAAAGTTGGGAAAAGGAAATAAATTAAAAGATGTAGTAGGACCACTTGGAAAAGAATCTTTGTTAATGTATGTTCCCGAAGAAGAAAGAGCAAACAAGAGAATTTTATTCATAGGAGGAGGAGTTGGAACCGCACCAATCTATCCACAAGTTAAGTGGGTAAAAGAAAATGGTATGAAAGCCGATGTAATTATTGGTACAAAAACCCACAATACCCTTATCTTAGAGGATATGATGAAAGAGGTTGCGGATAATCTTTATGTTTGCACCGATGATGGTTCTTACGGAATGAAAGGATTAGTAACCGATTGTTTGAAATCTCTTGTAGAAAAAGGAGAAAAATACGATGAAGTTGTTGCAATTGGACCAATGGTGATGATGAAATTCGTTTCCCTTTTAACAAAAGAATTAGGTTTAAAGACAACCGTTAGTTTAAATTCACTTATGGTTGATGGAACCGGAATGTGTGGAGCATGTAGAGTAACAATTGGAGGAAAGACTAAGTTTACTTGTGTTGATGGACCGGAATTTGATGCACATCTTGTAGATTTTGATGAAGCGATTCGCCGTCAATCAATGTATAAAACACACGAAATAGCAACCGATTCGGAAGATCATAAATGTAACTTAACCGCAGCGGTTAATCATACAATAAAGAAAAGAAGAGTTCCCGTAAGAGAACAAGACGCTATTGTTAGAGTAAAGAATTTTGACGAGGTTTGCTATGGCTACACAATGGAAGAGGCAATGGAAGAGGCAGATCGTTGCTTGCAATGTAAAAATCCTGGTTGTGTAAGTGCATGTCCTGTAAATATTGACATACCTGCTTTCATCAAACAAATAAGAGGAGGACATGTAGGACATTTTGCACAAGCCTTTAAAATAATTTCATCTTCTTCGGCCTTACCTGCCGTATGTGGTAGAGTTTGTCCACAAGAAAGTCAATGCGAAGGAAGTTGTGTATTAGGAAAGAAAGGCGATCCGGTTGCAATTGGAAAACTTGAAAGATTTGTTGCTGATTGGGCAAGAGATGTTAAATTGGATTTCACAGAAGTTCCACCATCAAACGGAAAGAAAGTTGCAATTGTAGGTTCGGGTCCAAGTGGTTTGACTTGTGCGGGCGACCTTGCAAAAATGGGATATGAAGTAACTATATTTGAAGCTTTACATCAAGCCGGTGGAGTATTAGTTTATGGTATTCCTGAGTTCCGTTTACCAAAGGAAAGAGTGGTTAAACAAGAGGTTGAAAACATAAAGAAACTTGGAGTAAAGATTGTAACCGATGTTATAATAGGAAGAAGTATCACAATTGACGAATTGTTTGACAAAGAAGGATTCTCTGCCGTTTATATCGCATCCGGTGCCGGTCTTCCTAAGTTTATGAATATTCCTGGTAAGAATCTTAATGGTGTTGTTTCGGCTAACGAATTGCTTACAAGAAGTAACCTTATGAAAGCATACGAACAAGGTTATGATACACCGGTTTATCCTGGAAATGTAACGATTGTAGTAGGAGGAGGTAATGTTGCAATGGACGCCGCTCGTACCGCAAGACGTTTAGGAGCCGAAGTGCATGTGGTATATCGTAGAGGAAAGAACGAAATGCCTGCAAGAGCCGAAGAGGTTCATCACGCAAAAGAAGAAGGCATAGAATTTCACTATATGACTAACCCTGTTGAAATAATGGGTGATGAAAAAGGTTGGGTGAAATCGGTAAAATGTATTAAAATGGAGCTTGGTGAACCCGATGCAAGTGGAAGAAGAAGCCCAATTGAAGTACCTGGTAGTGAACATGAATTACCTGCCGATTGCGTAATCATGGCTTTGGGAACCGCTCCTAATAAATTGATTATTGATACAACCGATAATCTTTCGGCAACCGATTGGGGTGGAATTCAAACCGATGAACACGCTGCAACTTCAAGAGAAGGAATCTTTGCCGGAGGAGATGCCGTTATGGGAGCTGCAACTGTAATTCTTGCAATGGGAGCAGGAAAGAAGGCTGCTAAGAGTATAGATGAATATCTAAGAAATAAATAAATATGAAAAATAGAGTTATATTTCTATCAATGTTGTTTCTTCTTTTGTCTTTAAGTTTTAGTGAAAATCTTTCGGCACAAAGAAGAAACAAAGCACCATTGATAAGATTAGGTTTAAGAACCGGATTTAATATGAGCGACCTTACATCTGCAAAAGGTTTAGATGTTTATAATGGTTTAGCGTATTACGATGAACAATTAAACTATATTGGATTTACCGATACGAAACCATTTAAGTTTGGCTTTAATGTAGGTGTTACAGCTCAGGCTCAATTGAATGATTACTTCTTTTTACAAGGTAGTTTCATTTATACAACAAAGGGATATAAATTAAATACGCAAAATGTTGATATAAATGCGAAAGCAGATTATCTTCAAATCCCTATTGACTTAATGTATAAATATGAATTGAATGACAATTGGCGTCTTGTTGCTTCTTTGGGAGCATTTTTTGGAGTAGGAATTTATGGATTTACTGATTTTGAAGATCATTATGGAGAAAAAGATAATCCAAGATTGCAACACCAAACTTTAAGAGAGCCTTTTAGAAATGAAGAAACAGGAATTCATAATTTAATTTGTTTTGACCCAACTGTACATGGTGCAACTTATTGGAAAGATCGTAATGATACTTTTGCAACAGATGGAACTTGGCAAATAGATGGAGGTTTCCAAATAGGATTAGGCTTTGAATGGAAAAGTTTTCAATTCTTAGCTCAATATCAATATAGCTTTACACCTCTATATGATTATGAAAAGAAATTTAATGGTAGATATGAAGCGAAAGGTTATGACGATATTGCAACATCTTTTGAATTTTTGAATCAACCAGTTCCTTCTTCTCCTCGTCAACAATTGATTACATTTACTATTTCTTATTTCTTTGATAATTGGAATCATGGAATACGTTGGTAAAATTTAGTATGAAAAAAGCAAGTCTTTTAATTTTATTTTTTTCATTTTGTTTTTCGGCTTTTTGTCAGGAATTAACTCCTGACAAGGCCGATTTTAATTTGTCATATTCAGCCTCTATTGGAGAAAACTTTCTTGCAAATAGAATGGGTGCAGGTTATGGACAATGGCTTAACGATAAGGTAGGGGTAAGGTTTGGGATTGCTTCAACGGATTTTGCGTTTAAATGTCCTTTTGAAAAGGTAGAGGATAAGGCTCCTTATTCTGCAAAAGGAAAACAAATATCTCTTAATGCAGCTCTTGATTACAAAGCTTCGGATAAACTATTGCTAAGTTTTTCTGCTTATTTTAGTACTATGAATGCTTTTTCTATCAATGGAAATGTAGTAAATATGGATATGTATTACACAAGAGCTTTCAATGCCTCAATGCGTTATATGTTTAATGAGAAGTCTTTTATAGATATATCTTTGACATTGGTTGATTCAAACAATCCTTTCTTGTATTGTAATCCTTATTTACCTTATTATAGTCGTTATAATAGTTTTGGATTTAACGAATTTACTTCTTTCTGGCTACCATAAGCCCATCTCTTATTGGTATTATAAGATTATCTAAGCGTTCATCTTCGGTTACCATTTTATTAAAATTCATCAAAGCCTTAGTTTCCTTATCACTTTCCTTTACTTCTAAAACTACTTTTCCATACCAAAGAATATTATCCGCAATCATAATTCCTCCACTATTTAATCTTTCTACGCATTTGTTGAAATAAAGGGGATAACTCGCTTTGTCGGCATCAATAAATATTAAATCAAAATTACCTTCTATTGAATCAATTACCTCAATAGCGTTTCCAATGTGGAGTTTTATTTTGTCTTCAAGATTAAATTTTGCAATAGTCTCTTCAATAAAATCTTTTAAACTTTCATCTCTTTCAATCGTATGAACAACACCTTCTTTTTCCAATCCCTCTGCAAGACAAATTGTGGCATAAGAGGTAAATGTGCCTAATTCAAGAACGTTTTTAGGCTTTACAAGTAAGGAAATGATTTTTAAGAATGTGCCTTGCCAATTTCCACTAATCATATTTGGTCTTAAAAACTTAATATGAGTTTGTCTATCTATGTATCGCAAACGTTCATCTTCTTTTGAACAAAATTCTTGACAATAATCCTCAATTCTTTTATCAATTAAAGGGTAGATTTGCTTTTCCATACTACATTGAAATTATTTTAAATTCAACTCTTCTATTCTTTGCACGTCCCTCATCCGTTGAATTATCCGCAATCGGTTGTTTTGCTCCAAATCCTTTGTGAGTTAAACGTTTTTCACTAATGCCTTTCTCAACTAAATAATTGAAAACAGCTTCTGCTCTTTGTTTTGAAAGTTTTAAATTATACTTATCACTACCTTTACTATCGGTATGTCCCGAAAGTTCTATTGTCATATTAGGATATTCCTCCAAAATATTTATCAATTTGTGTAATTCAACAAAACTTTGAGGTAAAAGTACGCTTTTATCAAAGTCAAAGAAAATATTTTCTAAAACAATTACTTGTCCAACCTCATATTTTGGTTTGTTTTTTTGAGTAGTAATAGTAATGTTTTCTTGTTTTATAACTTTCTTTTCGTTACAAGTCAAACAATAAAGTTCAACATCATCAATATAGTAATAGGCTCCGGGAAGAATTTGCTTTAAATTTTTAGGAAATAACAAATTGCTTTGTTCCGCAGGATAGAAATTACCAATTGTAAGAAACTTTTCTCCACCTTTTGCAACAAATTCACCTTCTATTTTTTGCCAATGTTCAGTATCAAGCAAAGGTTTGTCAAAAGGATTCACAACTTGGGGATTGAAAATCTTGGCAATTTCTTGCTTAATACCGTTTGTATGTTTGGTTTTTGTGTTATTGGTAAACAATTCCCTTGTGTTATCGGTTATTCTTTCATTTGTAAACAAACCACCTAAGGTTGCAACCGCCCCGGTTGAATATTCAGAAAGACTAACCCAAAAGCTAAATTTATATTTTTCACCAGCTTGAAGAGTTTCTTTAAGTTCGGTTTGAATATATTCACGATACGATGTTTTTGAAGTGTAGATTCCTACCATTGCCTCACCCGTTTTTGCATATTGATAACCAAGTTTGTTCTTTGGCATTTGACATTGTTTACCTCCACAAGGGTGATAATAATCGGAAGAGCCACCTGTCGGTTGCCACCAAGCCTCTACTTCCATCATTTGTCCGTATGGTTCAATTTTTTGAGGGCAATAAAGATGGTCCTCAAAAGAAGAATTATAGATTAAGTTCTTTTTATCTTTTTCCTCTTGTGCATAAGCAACCATACTACTTACACAAAAAAATAATCCTATTAATATTAAATTTCTAAACATCTCCAATCAATTTTATTTTCGGCACAAAGCCAAGTTGTATTTTTGTCTTTCTTAAACCAAGTCATTTGCCTTTTAGCATATTGTCTTGTATTGATTTTTATATTCTCAATAGCAGTAGGTAAATCAACCTTTCCATCAAAATATTCAAATAATTCCTTATAGCCAACGGTTTGTAGGGCTTGCAAATTTCTAAAAGGGTAAACACTTTTTGCCTCCTCAACCAATCCTTCTTCAATCATAATATCAACCCTTTTATAAATTCTTTCCAAAAGATTTTCTCTACTTCGTTCAAGACCTAATTTTATTATTTCAAAATCACGCTTTTTCTTTTCCCCGGAGCGAAAAGAGGTGAAGGTTTTGCCAGTTTGACGACAAATTTCTAAGGCACGAATAAGTCTTATGTGATTTTGTCTATCTACAATTTCCCAATATTCGGGATCTTTTTGCTTTAACTCTTCTTGAAGAGGCAAAATACCTTGCGTAGAGAATGTTTGATTTAATTCCTCTCTTATTTTAATATCAACATCGGGCATATTATCTACCCCATAACAAAGGGCATTAACATAAAGTCCACTTCCACCCGTTAGAATTGCATAATCCCTTTCTTGGAATATTCTTTTCAATTCTCTAAGTGCATCTTGCTCAAAATCTGCTATATTATATTTTTGATGAATCGAAATATGACCAATTAAATTATGCTTTGCCATAGAGAGTTCCAAAGAAGAAGGCGTTGCAACCCCTATATTCAATTCCTTATAGAATTGACGTGAGTCGGCAGAAACAATTTCGGTATTAAGAAAATTAGCCAATTCTATACTTAAAATTGTTTTACCTACCGCCGTAGGGCCAATTAAAACAATTAATTTTTTTTTGCTCATTTCTTTTTTAAACCTAATTTTTCAGCCTCAATAAAAAGCAGATTCAAAGCCGCCTCTCTTTCGTTTGGAATAACCCCATCTAAAATAGCATCTTTGATAATAGTTTTTAAAATACCAATTTCCTTACAAGGACTTAAAGAAAAAATCTCCATAATCTCTTCACCATTAACGGGAGGTTGGAATTGTCTTATTTTATCCTTTTCTTCAATCTCAATAAGCTTTTGTTTAACAACCTCAAAGTTTTGCATATACTGCTTAACCTTATTGATGTTTTTAGAAGTTACATCGGCTTGACAAAGAAGCATTAAATCATCAATATCTTCTCCCGCATCAAACAAAAGACGCCTTATGGCAGAATCGGTAACAATGCTTTCGGCTAAAATAATAGGACGTAAATGCAAAGAAACCAACTTCTCAACATACTTCATCTTTTCATTTAAAGGAAGTTTCAAACGTCTAAAAATGTTTTTCACCATTCTACTTCCCTTTATTTCATGACCATGAAATGAAAAGCCGGTCTTTTCATCATATTTCTTACAATAAGGCTTTCCAATATCGTGCAAAAGAGCGGTCCAACGCAAGAAAAGATCATTAGTTTTAGTGGAAATATTTTCCAAAACCTCTAATGTATGCTTAAAATTATCTTTGTGCGATTTTTCACCAACGGATTCCGTACCTTTAAGCTTAGTTAATTCAGGAATAATCCTTTCAAGCAAACCAGCCCTATCCATTAAACGAAATGCCATTGAAGGGTGGGAGGAAAGAATCATTTTATTTATTTCCTCAATATTTCTTTCCATTGACACAATCTCTATTCTATAAGCATTTCTTTTAATTGCCTCAAACGTATCGGGGTGAATAGAAAAATCCAAACGACTTGCAAATCTAATAGCCCTAAGCATTCTAAGAGGATCGTCCGAAAAAGTAATATCGGGATCAAGAGGCGTTTGAATTATTTGATTCTTAATATCATTTATACCATTAAAAGGATCAAGCAATTTACCATAATTCTTTTCATTAAGGCAAATAGCCATAGCGTTAATAGTGAAATCCCTTCTATTTTGGTCATCTTCCAAACTTCCATCCTCAACAATAGGTTTGCGAGAATCTCTATTATAACTTTCTTTTCTTGCACCAACAAACTCAATTTGCCAAACCTCTTGGCCATCTTTATAATTGAGCATAGCAGTGCCGAAATTTCTAAACACACTCACCTTAGAGGTCTTGCTACCCAACATTTCGTGTAATTTATTGGCCAATTTAATTCCACTACCAATAGTTACAACATCAATATCCTTACAAGGACGATTCATTATCGCATCTCTTACATAACCACCTACAACATAGGTTTCTAAACCCAAAGAATCGGCGGCTTGTTGCAAGAGTTTAAATACAGGAAACCTTAGTTTTTCTTCTAAATTTAACATATTCTGCAAAAATACGCAAAAACTTGAATTTAGAAACAAAATGATAGAGAAAACTGTTCTTTTATAAAAATTTTTCAAGAAATCTTTGTTTAATAAAAAACGTTTATTATATTTGCAAAATCATTAAAATAATAATTAAAACCTTAAAGCTATGACAAAATCAGAACAATTCATCGAAATGGAACACCAATACGGTGCTCATAATTACCACCCTCTACCCGTAGTTCTTTCAAAAGGTGAAGGGGCTTTTGTTTGGGACGTTGAAGGAAAACGTTATTTTGATTTCTTGTCGGCATATTCGGCAGTAAATCAAGGACATTGCCACCCAAAAATAGTTAATGCCTTATGCGAACAAGCCAAAACGCTAACCCTTACTTCAAGAGCGTTTTATAATGATTGCTTAGGACCATACGAAAAATATATAACAGAATATTTTGGCTACGATAAAGTCTTGCCAATGAACACAGGAGCAGAGGCAGACGAAACAGCAATGAAATTAGCAAGACGTTGGGGATACAAAGTCAAAGGAATACCGGAAAATGAAGCAATAATAATTTGTTGCGAAGGCAATTTCCATGGACGAACCATATCAATAATTTCAATGTCCACCGATCCCGATAGCTATGGTCAATTCGGACCATTCACACCCGGCTTTGTAAAAATTCCATACAATGATTGCCAAGCCTTAGAACAAACACTTGAAAAATTAGGAGATAAAGTAGCGGGATTTCTTGTAGAACCTATTCAAGGCGAAGCAGGAGTTTATGTGCCAAACGAAGGCTATTTGAAAAAATGCTATGAACTTTGCAAAAAACATAACGTACTTTTCATAGCCGATGAAGTACAAACGGGAATAGCACGCACAGGAAAAATGCTTGCATGCGACCATGAAGGCGTAAGACCCGATATTTTAATATTAGGAAAAGCCCTTTCGGGAGGAGTAATACCGGTTTCGGCCGTCCTTGCCAATGATGAAATAATGCTAACCATAAAACCGGGCGAACACGGCTCAACATTCGGAGGCTTTTGCTTAGCAGGAAAGGTAGCAATGGCAGCCTTACAAGTAGTAAAAGACGAAAAACTTGAAGAAAAAGCCGAAGAATTAGGACTAATCTTCCGAGAAGAAATGTCAAAAGTAAAAAGCGATATGATAGAACTTGTAAGAGGAAAAGGACTCTTAAATGCAATCGTTATAAAACCTAAAAATGGCAAAGAAGCGTGGGATGTATGTCTAAAAATGAAAGAATTAGGCGTACTTGCCAAACCAACACATCAACATATCATACGTTTTGCCCCACCACTTGTAATAACAAAACAACAACTCTTAGAAGCAATAGAGTTAATCAAACAAGCAATACTTTCTTTTGAATAAAGCCTCAAAAAAAAGCAAAGAAAAAATAAAATTTTTCTTTGCTTTTTTGTTTTTTTTCTTAGGATTTTTAGAATATTTCTTTGATTTCGTGAAATTATTTCTTGATTTAAAAAAAATAAAATCAAATAAAAATACTCGTAAGTCTTTATTTTAATAATTTCTTATTTTTAACTTCTTCTAATATATCCATTTTTGAGGAGAAAGAGTGAATGCATTAAGTCCTGCTTCTCTTCTAAACCCCTCGAATTCGAGGGGTTTGAAGTTAGGATTGTATAAACTTTCCCAAATTCCTAAATATTCAATTGTATTTCTATTTCGCATCCAATTGCCAATTACCGCCGTAGGGTCATCGCTTTTATGTTTAGCAATATCGGTTAGTGATATATAATCACTATCGTTAAACATAATTATTGTAACATTGGTATCTTGAACGCTAATTTTTGCCATATTTTTTTATTTCTTTGATTTTATTTTCGCTTTTTAATGAATGGCAAGGCTATTGCTCCGATTACAAAGACGATTATTAGGATTGAGCCTATTAGGTTAATGATATTGAATGTCTTTAATGCGTCTGGTTCACATCTTAACTCAATTGTGTGTTCTCCCTTTGGAACTTCTACGGCTCTAAGCACATAGTTTGCTCTTAGAATAGGTGTTTCTTTGCCATCAATGTAGGCTTTCCAACCTTCTTTGTAATAGATTTCGGAGAAAATACATAGTTGTGGGGTAGTGGAAGAGGTTTTATAGATTTTTAAATCAGGGTTATTGTTTGGAGAGGCTTGCAATGTGATTGTTGCATTTTGGTCGGCTTTGGAGAAGTCTTTGTTTTGTAGTTGTGAGGCAAAGTCTTTGTTGATTATTGCTATGTGTTGTGGTTGGAAATCGTTTAATGCAAGGATTTCTTCATCGGGTGTGTTTACCCATTTTATGTTTTCTACAAACCATGCCGCTCCACAAGCCTCCGTATTCTCAACACTCATTCCACCTTCTTGACCTATTGGTAAGATAAAGTATCTTGTGTTAAGCATATTCAAAACTTGTAGGTTTGGACAATTGATTTGTTGTTGGTAGGTGTGGAAGAATTGACGTATTGGGTTGGTTTTTAGTAGTGATGTGTCGTTTAAGTCTTTTTGAACATAGTTTGGATTTGTTAAATGGAAAGAAATAATGTCTTGATAGCGTTGTAATTTTGCTCCATGATAGCCTCCAATCGATGGAACGTGATATGAGGTTGATGCGTCATTGAATATGTTTACCGTCATATTGTAAACGCGATAGTGTTTTATGTTTTTTTCCGCAACCTCGGCTTTTATTTGTTCTAAGGCAGGGGTTGATTGTATTTCTAATTCGGAAGGTTTTTTGTAATTGTCTTTTGAAATGTAGCGATTATCAACTTGCCAAAGGTCAATCACCGATGCAATTCCTATTATTGCTATTGCTATGAATTCTTTCTTTAATATGTTTCTTGCAAATAGGAATAGGGTTGCAAATGCTATTGCAATAAAGATGAAAGAACGTAAAGCGTCCGATGTAAAGGCTTCTTTTCTATCCTCATACAAGGCTTGAATGAAACTATCGCCTAAGATTGCTTGGAAAGTTGCGTCTTGTGAAGAGGAGAATGAGGCAAATAATTCGGGGAAAAGAGCACATATTAAACAAAATCCACCAATTATCCCTCCACTTATATATAGTGCTTTTGTTTTTTTCTTGTTTTCTATTTCTTGATTAAAGAATTCTTTTACTCCAAGAAAGGCTGTGATTACTAATGTTACGTTTGCTATGACAAGAATCATTGAAGGGGTACGGAATTTGTTGTAAAGAGGTAGGTGATTGAAAAGAAATTCGTTTAGAATCATAAAGTTATTACCCCAAGATATAAAGATTGAAATAATGGTTGCAGCTAAAAGCCACCAACGTTCCGCACCTTTGATTAGTAAAAATCCAAGTAGTGAAAGGAAAATAACGATTGCTCCAAAGTAAACCGTACCTGCCGTAAAGGGTTGTTCGCCCCAATAGGTTGAGCCCGCATATTGATTGATTACTTGATTGATTTGAGGGTGTGAGGCTTGTGCCGGTTGTGTTGTTTGTAGTTCTTGTAAACGATTTTCGGCAAGAGATTCCCAACGATTGTCCGATGAGCCTCCTCCACGAAAGTCTGGAATAAGCATTGTAAAGGTTTCTCCAACGCCATAACTCCATGCGTATGCGTAATCAATAGTTAATCCTTTTGCATTATTGTTTGATTGGTCGTTTGCTTTGATTGTAAGTTCGCTTCCACCTCTCATTGTGTGTTTTGCATACTCCGCATTGAGTGCAAGGTGAGAAGAATTTGGCATTATAGCAACTAAGGCCGCAATTATTAAGGCTCCACACGATAAAGCAAAGTTTTTGATTTGTTTTTCTTTGATTGCGTAAATTAAATAAGTGAATCCAAGAATTAGAACGGTAATTAAGGTGTAGTAAGTTATTTGAACGTGGTTAAAATATATTTGAAGACCTAAGGAAAGTGTGAATATGATTATTCCCGAAATGTATTTGCGTTTGAAAACGAGTATCATACCGGCAAGAATCGGTGCAATCATTGCCATAGCCCACGCTTTTGTTATGTGTCCTACGGTAATAATTATCACATTATAAGAACCGAGTGCGTAAATCAATGCCGAGAAAGCACTAATTAAAGGTTTTGCACCCATAGAGCACATAAAGACATAAAAACCAAGCATCATAATAAAGAATATCCCCGCATCGAAATTACGAGTCCAAAGAGTGAGCGGTGGGGCTATTGTGTTGAAAATATTATTTGATTGAGGGAATGCTATTTGATAAGAAGGCATTCCACCAAACATTGAATTTGTCCAATTAGCACTTTCATTGCTTGCTTTTTGATAGTCAATTAATTCTTTGGAGGCACCATCGAATTGAGCCATATCGCTTTGGAATAATTTTTTTCCATCCAAGACAGGAGAGAAAAACACAAAACTAATTACGATAAAAGAAACTATCGCAATGATGTGAGGAATGATTTTTTTGAAGTTCATATCTATCTTTTTAATTTTTATTAGAAAGTGCAAAACTACAAAAAAACGTGGAATTTATTCTAAGAATAAAGAAAAAATCGTATTTTTGTAGTCTGAAAAATTTATGACTAATTATAATGAGCGAAGAATTAAGAAAAGGAGAATATACAGCCGCCAATATAAATGTATTGGAAGGCTTGGAAGCTGTTAGAAAAAGACCCGCAATGTATATAGGTGATGTAAACGTTCGTGGATTGCATCACTTGGTTTATGAAGTTGTTGATAACTCTATTGACGAGGCATTAGCAGGGTATTGTAATAAGGTAAGCGTTCAAATATTAGAAAATAATTCTATTAGAGTTGAGGATAACGGTCGTGGAATCCCGGTTGATATTCACCCAAAAGAAGGGCGTTCTGCTTTGGAAGTAGTTATGACGGTCTTACATGCGGGAGGTAAATTTGATAAAGGTTCTTATAAAGTATCAGGAGGATTGCACGGAGTAGGGGTTAGTTGTGTGAATGCTTTATCAAAATATCTTAAAGTAAACGTTTATCGTGATGGAAAGGTATATGAACAAGAATATTCAAGAGGTATTCCACAATATGCAGTAAAGGAAATAGGCACAACAGAGAAAAGAGGAACGGTAGTAGAGTTTTTACCAGATGATGAAGTATTTACAGTTAGCGTTTATGACTATCAAACCTTAGCATCAAGACTTAGAGAATTAGCTTTCTTGAATAAAGGAATTGAATTATCGATTACCGATTTTAGAACAAAGGACGAACAAGGAAACTATTTGAGCGAAACATTCTATTCGGAAGAAGGCTTAAAGGATTTCATATCTTACCTTGATGCAACAAGAGAACACTTAATTCCGGAGGCGATTTACGTAGAGGGAGAAAAGCAAGGCATTCCTATTGAAATAGCAATGCAATACAATACAGGGTTTACGGAAAATCTTCATTCCTATGTAAACAACATTAACACACATGAAGGAGGTACACACTTGACAGGATTTCGTCAAGGAATGACAAGAACCTTAAAAAACTATGCAACAAAAGAAGGATTGCTTGATAAATTGAAATTTGAGATAGCGGGAGATGACTTTCGTGAAGGATTGACAGCGGTTATTTCGGTAAAAGTTGCAGAACCTCAATTTGAAGGACAAACAAAGACTAAATTAGGAAATAGCGAAGTAGCACCGGCAGTTGCAGCAGCGGTAAGCGAAATCTTAACCAATTATTTAGAAGAGCATCCTAAGGAAGCAAAACAAATAGTCGATAAAGTAATCCTTGCAGCAACGGCAAGACACGCCGCAAGAAAAGCAAGAGATCTTGTACAACGTCAAACAATATTAGGAGTTGCGGGATTGCCGGGGAAATTAGCCGATTGTGCATCAAACGACCCTACCGTATGTGAATTATTCCTTGTCGAAGGGGATTCAGCGGGAGGAACAGCAAAACAAGGTCGCGATAGAGAACACCAAGCCATTCTTCCATTAAGAGGAAAGATTCTAAACGTAGAAAAAGCAATGCAACATAGAGTCTTAGACTCGGAAGAAATAAAAAATATCTACACAGCATTAGGAGTTTCCATAGGAACAAAAGAAGATTCCAAAGCTTTGAATATGGAAAAACTACGTTACCACAAAGTAATCATTATGACCGATGCCGATGTCGATGGAGCACACATTGCAACCTTGATTTTAACATTCTTCTTCCGTTATATGCGAGAATTGATTGAAGAAGGCCACGTTTTCATTGCAACACCTCCATTGTATAGAGTATCATCTAATAGCAATAAACAAGGAGTTTATTGTTGGAATGAAGAAGAAAGAACACTTGCAATAGAAGAACAATCAAGTGGAAAGGGAAGAGTAGAGGTTCAACGCTACAAAGGTCTTGGAGAAATGAACGAAGAACAACTTTGGGAAACAACAATGAATCCACAAACTCGTATTTTAAGACAAGTAACTATTGAAAACGCATCGGAAGCAGATAGAGTTTTCTCAATGCTAATGGGAGATGACGTTCCACCAAGAAGAGAATTTATAGAAAAGAACGCAACATACGCAAATATAGATGCTTAATAAAAAATCAAAAAAAAGAATGCTCCTTGAAAAATCTTGGAGCATTATTTTTTTTCTTTGAATTATTATCAATAAAATCATTATTTTTGCAATATGGGACAAGATATTGAAATTTTCAAACTTAACAATACTAATGATATTTTCAAAGATGT
>RHMF01002819.1_pt1 | contig 14445 bp, 4 predicted proteins | sample 5365151 | NCBI WGS metagenome assembly RHMF01 (sample SAMN10266501, study PRJNA497801) | feces metagenome | isolation source: feces | host: Bos taurus | place: China: Prairie of Fairy Mountain | collected 2017-08-14 | reverse complement strand
TAAGTTATCACTTGCATCAACACCGTTATTCCACCACTTATGAATGGTAGTGTTAAGGAAGTACATATTAACAGAAGTTGTACTTGTCTTATATTCATTAGCATAATTTGAATGGTAAGAACCGCCAATATTTATACCCCAGTCATTATCACCGGTAAAAGAATAATGACGGTCAGAGTGCTGCATAACTTCCATCATATCTATTTCATAGATAGCAGAAGGAATCTGATACTTGTAGGTGTCAAGATTCTTTTTGTCCCAAACATTCTCACCATTCCACTTGTCATTAAGCTTATAAACCTTGCTGTAAAGCGAGTAATCATAACCACGGTTGCTCGCGGACTGAGAAGGACGACCCATCAACCACCATGCAGGGAATGCGTGACCGTCTGCAGGGAACTGGCCCTTAATTTCAAGGTAACCTTGTTTGTAAAGCATACCACGCTGGGTAACAATCTTACCACTTGAGAAATACTGGTCAGAACCGTCAGTATCGATTGTAGGAACGTATCCGCCCGCTGCATCGCTCCATACACTGTAACCATTTGTTTCGCCCGGAGTTACATCAAGCGCAACATAGCCGTTCGCGGTGTCTGCATTCTTATTATCAGTGCCTCTTGCAAATCCGCGCTTCATAGAAAGCTTGCCACCAGACACAACAAGTACCTTGCCAAGATCTTTAACAGGAGCTACTTCCTGGTTTTTGTAGTTTGATTGTTCGCCGTTTTGTGATTCTGACTGCTGGGTATTGTGCTCCCAGTTGTTAGTGTCAAGTGTGTCACTATCGAACTCGTCACCCCAAGTATAATAAAGTGTCTTGTCAGCATCGAGTGTACCGTCATAGTTTGTGTCAAGCTTTACGGTAATTGGTTGCTTGTAAGCCTCAAGAACTGTTGATCCACAAGTGTAAACCACGTCGCCCTGAACTGAACAACCCTGTGTAAAGTTAATTGCTGCCTGCTCTACTGCTGTAAAGTTAGCGCCTTGTAGCCATACAACCTTGGTGTCTTTGTCATAGGTTACTGCATATGTGTTTGCTGCAGTTGCAACAGTGTTGGTCTTATATGCATTGTAATTATCAATGTTACCAACAATAATTTCAAGCTCGCCATCAGGTGTACCTGCAGCGTCGTTTGCGTGTAAGTAAACCTTTGAGCTATCACTGTTAGCACCGGACACAGTGCCCTTTGAAGAACTTACAACCTTTTGAACGTCAGCGCCGGTAATAGCTTCAAGATAAAGCTCTACTTTACGCGCAGCGTCGTAGTTGTCGTTTTCACCATAGTAAATCTTAATGTTGCCGGCCTGAACGTTAGCAAAGAAGCTATCAGAAACTTCTGAACCATAATTTTCACCGATCGTTCTCTGAAGCACTGCAAGGTCAGCAATGTCAACTTTACCATTACGGCTTACGTCACCGTAAATATTTGCGTAAGCACTCTTGCGGAGAAGTTTGTGCTTGAGTGATGATAGGTCGTTGGTTGTGTACTCACTACCAATACCGTCACCATCAACGTCAACGTAATCCATCTTTTCAGCCATTGATTTAAGACGTGGTACGCTGCCTTCTTTACCGCCGATATACCATACAGATGTGTCAATATTCCATGAAGACACATCTTCTGCATATTCATCGATTATTCCTGTGCCGTAATGAATTACATTTCCATCATCATCGATTTTAACACGATAGAAGCAATCATCATCATTTATAACGTATACGTCACTGATTTCACCTGCGGATGAAATAAAGTCGGCAGCGTCATCAGTGCTAGACAAAATATCATAATCGTAACCTACTATATAATATGAATCCTCTTGACTTGATACAGCGCAATTTTCTACGGAGCAATTAATTATGCTTGACGGACTGGTTATCTCGCCAACAATAACGCCTGCATACGCGCTAGATACAATATGTGCTTCTCGAATGATAAGATTCTTAACGGTACCGCCAGCGAGCACAGGAATAAGACCTGCAGATTCGCTGTCGCCTGCGCTAAGACCGGTAATGGTATGGCCGTCACCGTCTAATGTACCACCAAACGGTGTGTATGAGTAATATATGCCGCCTTCACTTCTCGCTGATGTGTTAATCCAAGCGCCTGCAGAAAGATCAATATCATTTGCAAGCTTGTAGTAAAGCTTGTCATAAAGATTCATACCACCTGTTGCGATTGCGCGAGCAAGCTGTACGTCGGTTTCGATAAGATATGGATCTTCCTCGGTACCTGAACCTTTAAGCAAATAGGTGTATGGGTTAGCGCCATAAGAATATGGACCTGTTCCCGCATAGTTGTTTTGACCCTTACCTACAAGTTCAACGTAAGAAGAAATTGTCTGTTCTGCGGTGTTAACTGTAGGCATTGGAATTACACGATCGCCATCGGTTACAAGTTCCCAATTACCCCAAGAAAGCTTAGGAAAATCGTGCATTTCGTAAGCGTCTTTTTCTTCAATACGTGTTATGTCTTTAAGTTTGTCATACTTATTGGGGTATGCAGTAGTAATCTGGTTAAGAGGAATATCTGTATAGTTGTTATAGAAGAATACCTCAAAGCCACCATTTTTATCATAACGGTTATAGAATACCTCTTTACCTGATACGTAAACTTCGTTAGCAACAGGTGCACCTAATGATACGCAACCTGAAACAGTAAAGTTATTAGCGCTGCTTGTACCACTATGGATAGCGCCAATCATATCAATATCAATGGTTGCTTCAGAGCTTGCGCCTATAGCACGGTCGCAAGATACACCGTCATAGAAGCAGTTAGAAATAGTAATGTTTTCAGGAGTGCTGCCTGTAGAAATAATACCTGCAGGACCCGGATCGTGGTCATAACAACCCGAAGTATCTGTTCTTGCTCTAAGGGTTATATTGCGAGTAGTAGCAATATAAGAATTTCTTACACTGATGTTAGAAACGCTAATACGGGTTGAGTCATTGCTGTATGAACCCAAATTTGTTGTAAGCAACGCGCTGTTACCGCTACCTGTTGCATAGCAAGTGTTAAAGTTAAAGTTTTTAACTGTTGAAGCACCGTCAAGCTTGTGAACAAGACCTTGACCGCTTGAACAATACATACCGTAAATGGTAACGCCGTTACCGTCAAGATAACCTACGAAGCTCTTGCCGGGCTTCCAATCCTTCTTGGTGCTGGAAGTGCCCATTGCTTTAGCGCCGTCGAGTGTTTCTTTACCGTAAACGTTGTTAAGGTAGAACGCGTTAACACCGTCAGCTACCTTATAGTAATAAGGTGTGTAAACAGGAACGTAAACAGATGTTGAGCCCTGTTTGAAAATTCTGCTTGTCTGTGTACCACCTGCTACGCTTTCAGCAGTTTCAACTGCCAAGTCGCCGGTTGTAGAGGTTGTACCGGTAATCTTAGTAAGTGCAAGATAAAGTTGGTCGGCGGTTTCAATAATGAAAGGATCATCTTTGGTACCTGTACCGTCTGCAAATTCACTTGCTGCTGCGCCCGACCAGAAAGATATGTTAGACTCTGCACCTGTTTGGTTAAGAGTTGGGTATTCGCCCTCTTCACCGGGATTCCAAGCCGAGAACCAAGCAAGGTTCATATTGGCAACCGCAGCTGCACCCTTCATCTGATCCGGTGTAAAAATAAATATTCTATTTGTAAAGTCACGTGTACCAAGTTTACCGCCGATTGCAGTTTTCAATGAACCTGTGTCGGTGTAAACGTTGGTAAAGTGTGATTCAAGACCTGAGTGCTGAACGTCATTATATGCAGTGCTTTCGGTTGTTGCGTATGGCTTGATACCAAGTACGATACAGTCGCTAACGGTAAGTGCGTTTGTAGATGCAACACCTACTACACCACCGTGGCAGACACGCTCACCGCTTGATTCTGTGCCATCTTCACCAATTGAAACAAAGTGTGTTTCATCAAGCTTTACAAGGCTGTTTTTAACAATTATCTTATTATTTACATAAAGTGTTTCGGTTGTGTTGCCATCACCGTCTTCGTCTTTTTCATCAACGTAACCAGTCGGGCAGTCAACCCTACCAACTACAGCACCAACAGCTGTACCCCAACCTGTGCCGGTAGTCTCAAGATAACAATCGGTAACTGAGCAATTTTCGATAGTAAGGGTTGTGTTATTGGTGTAATTACCCTCACCTTTGTAATAACCCACAATACCGCCTGCAGCATATGTAGCTTTAAAGGAACAAAGTGTTACGTTAATGTTTTTAATTATAACGTCACCCATTGTACAAGAGAAAAGGCCTGCGTAGGTGCCATTGTTTATAACTGCACCGTAAACGGTAATACCTTTACCGTCAAAATAACCCTGGAATCCCGGTGTATTACCACCGTGGTTTTTACCGGAAGTTTTTATTTTTTCAAGGTTAGCAGCAAGACCTGCATCAAAATCAAGGTCGCCGTTTGAAAGGTCAAAACCTGCGATGCCATCTGCTACCTTGTAATATTTACCGTCAGTGCTATTACCTGCATCTTTACAAAGGTAAGCAAACTCTTCGGCAGAGTCGATGATGATTGCATCATCCCAAGACGTACCAGTCTCGCCATTATCGGCAAGCTTGGTGTCGTAGTATCTACTTGTACTACCCAAATCATTGATAAGATAATCACCAAACTCAAGAAGGTCGATTGTACCATCTGCGATTGGAGCGGTAGCACCGGCAACTATTTCAGTACCTATATTAGCGGTAAAGAGAGTACCTATAACCATTGCAAGTGCAAGGGCAACACTTAATACTCTTTTAGCGCTTTTGTTTATTTCGATTTTCATAAAAAACCTCTCTTTTCTTTTCACTGTAGTGTGAATTTTTAGGTTTATTTCTTTTGTTCTGTGAATTATCTAGGCCAGATTACGATATCATCTTCGTCATCAAGGTTCGCGTTTGGATCACTTGTTACGATAATATCTGTAAGGTCTAATTCATAGATTTCGATTTTTGATTTTTGGAACATAATCTAATTCTCCTTTACTGTTAGGCCCTCATCTACAATGCAAACCGCATTGTAGATGAAGCCGTTTAATATTATCGTTTATTATTTACCGTAACGCGCCTGAATCATCTTAACGTAGAACAAAAGCGCTTTTGCTACTTCGTAACGTGATGCATAGTAGTCGCAAGGTTCTATCTTGTTAGCGTTTTCTGCCATAAGAGCAAAGCCCTCAACAGAATATGAACCAAAGTCAAGCCATGCGCCGCCGTTATAAGAAGCCTCTACCTTGATACCACTTGCGAGTGCCTCTACAGGAATGTTTGTTGCTCTGTAGGTGTGGAATCTACCTGCGTTCTGGCTTTCTTTATGTGTCCAACCATTAACGTTAACGATGTCGCTACCGTCAAATGCAGGAACTGCGATTTCTTCACCTACTACGGTTGCACCGTCCTTGGTGTAGGTAAATCTGATCTTAATATCGTCGCGATTTTCTTTGTATTCACCGGCAAATGCAAATGTAAATACCATATATGGATTTGCCTTGATGTTAAGGCTGGCATTATACATACCAAATACCATATTGTTGCTTGCATTATATACGGTACCTTCACCTACGGTGTCGTAGTTAGAAAGAATCATAGTATCAAATGCTGTCTGTACACTTGATGGCATATCGCCTGCCGGCTTAAATCCGGGAGCATCACCTGCTGCACCTGCAAACCATACGTCACCCCAAGCAAGATTTGGCATAACAGTTTCAGCGTTAGCGCCAAATGCATCTTGCTGTGTAATTTTCTTAATGTTGTTTTCAGCGTAGGTAAATGTGCCGTCGGAATATGTAATAACACCGTTTACCAAAGCAGACATATCGCTATAAACGTTGGTGTAGCAACCTGCATCGTTCTTACGCCAGCCACGACCACCTTTAAGACTCATAACGTCACAACCAAGAATAACTGAATTGCGAATTTCGTTATTGTATAGATTACCATTTGTTGTTGGGGTAATGCCTTCAGGTAGCTTAGCTGTGCCCGGTTCGGCTTGGTTATAAACAGCGGTACCAACAAGCGACATTTTGTTTTCATAGTTTGCGCCATAGTATGCATCGTTGCCGTAAACCAAGCAGTTTTCCATATAGTATGAGTCTTCTGATACTGCACCTAAAATTACACCGCTACGGTCGTGACCTGCGGCACTGTTACGCAAATAGCAGTTTGCAACGGTACAACCTGTAATTGCAAATACACCTTTATTTTTTGCGCTATAGTTGCTACCTGAACCAACACCAACAATGGCAGCAACCGCGACCTGATAGTTAGTAGCGCTTGAGGTAAGATATGCGTTCTTAACGCCGATATTCTTAATGGTAGCGCCTGCGTCAACTGTACAGAAAAGAGCTGCGTTATTGGTAGATTTAGCGTACATACCGTAAATGGTAGCGCCATTACCGTCAAAGTTACCACAGAAACCTGCTGCTTCCCAACCGGTTGTCTTCCACTGGGTAAATGAGCCGTTTTCAAAGTATGCCTTGGTTTCTGCAGCACTTGAAAGTGCCATAATGTCACTTGCCTTGTCTGCAGACTGCAATACGATAGCAGAAACGCCATCAGCAACCTTGTAATACTTATCCATAGTAACGTCGCCCTTTTGCTGAACAAGCCAAGCAAGTTCAGAAGCCGAGTTAATGATGTATGGATCTGTCTTTGTACCGCTACCTGTTGCGATACCTGTTGCTACAGAGCCGTCCCAAGTGAGTACCCTGCCACTTGCAGGAGCCTCATAGTCGGCATTTATAAATGTTGGATAACCGTTTGTGGTGGTCCATACGTTGTTCCAATCAAGAGCAGGCATATTATTGTTTGCCTTAAGACCTGTAAGCTGAGCTGTAGTAAGCTGAGTCATTACTGTAGTAAGGTTTTGAGTGTTACCTGTTGTACCACCAACGTATACAGCATTGCTTACAAGCTGGTCGGTATAAACGTTGCTAAAGTTGTTAGCGTGACCTGTATGCTGAACGTCGTTGAGTGAAGTGCTTTCTGTTGTTGGATAAGGTTTAACACCAATCACTATACAGTTGCTAACCATAACAGCGTTTGAACCCGAAACGCTCATCACACCACCGTGCAATGCACGTTCGCCGGTTTCTTCGGTGCCGTCTTCGGCAGGAGAGATTACGTAATCTTCATCAAGATTTACGTAGCAGTTTTTAACGTTATAGTTAACGTTCTGATAAATGGTGTCGGTCATATCGCCGTCACCGTTATAGTCTTTTTGGTCATTTGCTTCTCTTAAAGCAGGTGCGCTTGCGCCGGCACCAATAATAGCGCCTACACCTGACATGTATGCATTGTAACCATCATGTGTTAATTCGAGATGAGATTCGGTAACAGAACAGTTTTCAACCGTTACTGTACACATTTTATCAGCTGCGTGGTAAGCAATGATACCGCCTACCGCTACCTTAGCGGTAAATGAAGCAAGTTTAACGTGAACGTTTTTGATAGTTACGTCATTCTTTGTGCAAGAGAAAAGACCTGCATAACCGGAAACAGCATTGTGGTTGGTCCAAGCACCGTAAACGGTAATGCCATTACCGTCAAAGTGGCCTTGGAAACCAGGTGTATTGCCTGCGTGGTTTTTACCACCGGCTTTAATTGTGTCAATGTTAGCCGCAAGACCCTTGGTGTAATCAAGTTTGCCGTTTGAAAGGTCAAAGCCTGCGATACCATCTGCTACTTTATAGTATTTGCCTGCGGTTTCGTTACCCGAACCTTTACAAAGGTAAACAAACTCTTCGGCCGAATCGATTATGATAGCGTTATCCCAAGAGTCACCTGTTTCACCGTTGTCGGCTACCTTGGTGTCAAACCACTTGCTTGTGCTGCCTGCGTTTACAAGATAATCACCAAATTCAAGAAGATCAATGGTGCCTGCGTTGTAAGTCACATCACTTATATCGTCAGACTTTGCACCGTAGTTAACAATTGCTGCTGCAACTGCCTTGTCAGCCGCAGAATAGTCACCTTCAAGAATTGCTTTTGCGTTGTCGGCAATCGCAATTGGCTGTGAATTACCCCATTCAAGCATTACCGAACCATCAGATACAAGAGTTGGTAACCAAACAAGGTCGATATCACGAGCAGAAAGGTTTGGAATTGTGTACATAAGCGCATCGGCGCCAAGTTCTTCTTTATAGCAAGATTCGACAGGAGTGTCAATCTTCATAAACTTAGAACCATCAACTGTACCAATGTAAAGTGTTGGAATAAGTCCCTCAACCTTTGGAACGTAGTGAAGGTTAAAGTCGAAACTACCGTCCTCTTTATAACCAACGTTAGAACCAACGAGTTCAACTTCGGGTGTAGAGTACTTGCTTGCGCTAAGTGTTGCAAACGAAGCTTGAACCGGATATCCGTTTATAGTACCACAGTACCAGTCGGTGCCCCAAGCAAGACCGGGCATTGCAGTTTTAGCTGCTGCGCCTAATGCATCAGATGCATTGATGGTCTTGATTTGCTGATCGTTTACAACCATTGAATTACCGCTTGGGAACTTATCGGTTGCTACGTCAGAATCGGTATATACATTTTCATAACATTTAGGATCGTTAAAGCGTGAACCAATACCTTGAGCAAGGTCATATGGTTTAGCGCCTAAAACAATACTGTTACGAACCATGTTGTAATAGCGTGGGTCGGTTGCAGCACCGTCGTCAACAACCTTAAGACCTTCAGGAACTTTTACGCTATCGCTTACAATTAAGCCGTTATAAGCGCTACTCAAAATAGGCATATTCACGCCCGAACCGTAGGTTGCATCATTTCCATAAACTAAGCAGTTGTCAATATAAACTACGTCGCTTGATGCACCAACCATAATGCCGTTACGGTCGTGAGAAGTAGAGTTACCGTACAAGTAGTTATTTGCCACTGTGCAGTTATTAAACCAAATAATGCCGTATGCTGATTTACCATATGTGTTACCGTTAGTAACGGCAGCGATAGCGCCGCACTGATAGTTTGCACCCGAACTCATACTCTTCATATAAGAGTTCTTAATAGCAAGGTTGCTTACAACTGCGCCTGCATCAACGTTAGAGATAAAGCCCGCGTTGTTGCCTGATACCTGATAGATACCGTAAACCGTAGCGCCACCAAAGTCGATATTACCACAGAAGGTAGAACCTTCCCAACCGTAGTAGAGCCACTGTTTCATATTATCGGCATTTGCCTCAAAGTACGCCTTGGTTTCTGCAGCGCTATCGAGTGCCATAATATCATTACTGTAAGCATATGGTTGCATTACGATATTATTAATGCCATCGGCAAGCTTGTAGTACTTGCCGTCGGTAATTGCATAGTTATCACGCAATTGACCGAAAATATAAGCAAGTTCAGCTACTGTGCTGATGATATAAGGATTATCCTTTGTACCGCCACCTACTGTAGGTGCAGTTTTGGTGTTTGCGCCGTCCCAGTAGATAGTGTCAAACTTTTCGCCCGGCATTGCAAGACGTGGGTATGTATCGGTTCCGTCCATAACCCAAGTGGAACCCCACGCGAGTTTTGGCATATTGATTACACCGGCAGAGCCCTTCATATTAGCAAGGCTGAGTTGAGTTACGCGACCTGTAAAGTTGCGGTTGCCAAGATTCTTACCACCAATGCTAACCGAGCTACCTGCAGGTTGGTCTGTATAAATGTTTGAATAGTGGGTTTCAAGGCCTGAGTGCTGAACGTCATTTTGTGTAGTACACTCGGTTGTAGCGTATGGCTTAATACCAAGTACAACACATTCGCTTACAGCAAGTGCGTTAGAAGCAGCAAAGCCCATTACACCACCGTGTATAGCGCGTTCGCCACTTTCTTCTGTGCCATCCTCTGCCTTAGATACAAAGTAATCTTCATCAAGATCTACAAAGCAATTTTTAATAACGTAGTTAACGTTTCTGTAAATGGTGTCGGTCATATCTCCGTCACCGTTGTAGTCTTTTTGGTCACTTGCTTCTCTTAAAGCAGGAGCACTATCGCCGCGACCGATTATAGCGCCCACCGCACAACCGTAGCCTGTACCTTGAGATTCAAGGTGTGATTCGGTTACTGTACAGTTTTCAACTGTTACTGTACACAAATCGTCTGCGGTATGGAAACCGATAATACCGGCTGCTGCAGTAGCTGCGGTAAATGACGCCAATTTAACGTTAATGTTTTTAATTGTTACTGTGTTCTTTGTGCAAGAGAAAAGAGCCGCATAAGGAGAAACGTTGCCTGCGGTGTGGTTGCTCCAAGCACCGTAAACAGTAATACCCTTACCGTCAAAATGGCCTTGGAAACCGGGTGTACCACCTGCGTGGTTTTTACCGCCGGCTTTGATTTTGTCAATGTTAGCCGCAAGACCCTTGGTGTAATCAAGTTTGCCGTTTGAAAGGTCAAAGCCTGCGATACCATCAGCTACTTTATAGTATTTGCCTGCGGTGTCGTTGCCTGATGCTTTTGCAAGATATACAAATTCTTCTGCAGAGTCAATTATAATAGCGTTATCCCAGTCGGCACCTGTTTCACCATTATCGGCAAGCTTGGTGTCGTAGTATTTGCTGGTACTACCTAAATCATTGATAAGATAATCACCAAACTCAAGAAGGTCGATTGTACCTGCTGAAGGTGTAGAGCCTTCTTCACTACCGCCTTCACCGCCTAAGTTACCTGCAGTAGGAACAAGCTGGTAACCGAAGGTTTCGCCGCACTTTGAACATATAGCATTTTCATAAACAGCATAACCGTTTGCGTTATCCGTTGCAATAGGAGCGCCTGCTACTGTAAGCACGTGCTGACATGCAGCAGCGATTTTGCCTGTTTTTTGACCTTCGGCCTCGTAAACATACTCGCTGTCATTGTAAGCGAGTTCTACTTCGTCAAGTCTTATTGTATAGGTTTTTTCCCTGCTAGCTGAGCCCTTTGAGAACCCAAAAGTCAAGGTGAGCACAACAGGATTCTTAGCGTTTTCGCTATCAAAAAGAACATAGTCATCGTCCTCTTCAAGTGTTACGTTAAAGCCTGCTGTTTTTGCTGTAACCTCTTTAAGAACCAAGTAATCGGCTGCGTCTGCGCCTACCTCGGTCCATGTAAAGCCACCCGCAGCAATGCCGTTTGGCAAGTTAGCGTGTGCAAAGGTTACGTCTATGGAAGCCTCGGTCAAATCATCAGCAGATGGGAACTTTGCCTCGCCAAAGCTATAGCAAGGTTCTGCTGCGCTGACTGTCATAAGACAACCAAAGACTGTGGTTGCGCAAATTGCTATTGTCAAAATAATTGCTAACAATTTGCTTGAAAGTCTTTTTCTCATGATCGCTCATTCTCCTTTTTGGTGTGTTTACACCTGTTTTTTTCTGCAACTATGCAGAAAAGAATATAATGCGCCACTGCCCATAAATACTATATATTGCGACTAAAAAACCGTGCATATACAATATGGGCACAATAGGCTAATATACTATTTTATAATACAACAAAACACTAAAATTGTCAACACTAAAAATCAACTTGCGAATAGGTTTATAAGTTTTGTATGGTTTTCACAAAACCATAAGTTGCGCAAAAAAAACGGGAGCATTTATTGAATGCTCCCGTTTTTTTAATTATTCTTTTGTATTGCTTTTTGCAAGCGTATGTCATCGCCTATAAATTGTTCGTTTATATAGTTAAACAAGCGTGACGCTACGCGAGGAGTATATCTTGCCGCAATATCGCCCATTCCGAGATTGGTGTTTATGATTGTTGGTTTGTTTGCTAAATCTCGTGTGTTTACAATATTGTAAAACAGACTTTGTATGTACGGAGATACAAACTCCCCTCCCAAATCATCTATAACAAGCAAATCACAGTCTATCGCCGCGTTATAAGCCGTGTTGGTATGACTGCCAAAATGTTCGCTTTCCATCTCGCCGAACAAATTGTATGCCGGACCATAAACAACATTAAAACCTCGGTTTAATAGCTCGTAGACCATTGCGAGTGTCAGGTGGGTTTTGCCAAGACCTGTATTTCCCATAAAAAGCAGGCTGTCGCTTTTTTGTGGGTCAAAATTAGCAACGTACTCTTTGCACATTTTTAATATTGCGGTCATATTTTTACGCGGATTGGAATTATCGTTTGATTTTTGAGGATAATAATTAAGATCAAAATTTTCAAAACGACAACTCTGTAACGGAAGTGTGCTTGAAAGACTTTCGATAACAAGCGTTTTTGCGCTGTTGTGTATGCAGTCGCATATTTTTCCGTTTATGTATCCGGTATCGCGACACAAATCACAATCATATTTTATATCGGTAATTCCTGCCTGCTTTAAGATTTCGTCGCGGCGACCGGAAAGTTTAGTCATTTCGCATTGCATTTGTTCAAGCGATGCTGTATCACCGGAAATTGCAACAATGGCAATGGCCGTTCCCAGTTGCGCAAGACGATTGTTAATATCGGCAAACTCAGAATTCTGTTTTGAAAGATTGGTAATAGCCAATTCAAAAACAGCTTTTTTATAAGATAACGTTTCTCTTTGCTTTTCAAGCGCTTTTTCATAGCTTTGCTCACGCGTCATCGTTGTTTCCCCTTTCTTTGAGTCTGTCTTTTAGCATTTTTTCATACTGCTCTAAATCGTACCCTGCATATCCCGAATTTATTTTCTTGCCTTGTTGTGTGGGTGGTGTTTGCTTTTTTACAACAATCTGTTCCGGTTCGGTAATACCGTTTTTGTGCCAGTCCTCTAATATCTTGTTAATATAAGGCATACTGAGTTTTGCTTTGGCATCTACGCACGCATCATATGCGGCCTTTAGCAAACCATTGCTCATCTTCCACTCGTTGATCCATTTGTTGCTGAATTCTACCTCTTTATCACTTGGCTTTCGCGAATCGATGCCAAAAATTTTTCTGACAATATCCCACGCAAGATTTTGTTTTGCTCGTTCTTTTATAATGTTATCGGCGTCTTCTACCGTTTCGACACCCATATTTAGCCATTGTGTTGCCGTCTTTTTTATAAAAGAAATATTGCATGAGCCCGAACTGACAGCATATCCTAAAAGCAAAAGTATAACAGGCCCGCTCATTCCGTAATCATCGTAAAGCGATACTAATAGTTGGCTTTCGTTTTGTTTTAAATTTCTGCCAAAGCTTAACTGAGCTTCACGTAACAAGAGCATTAGTTTTTCGTCTTCTAGCCCGCGTTTTATTACATCAGCGCGCGTAGGAAGAGATGTGTTTATAATAACAGGTTTGCGTTCGGATTCTTTTGGCTGTTCTGAATTCAGAACTTCGTTTTGTGACCAAAAAATCAGCGCATCCTCTACCTCACTTTCAGGAATAGACAGTGCAACTGATATTTTTTGGGGATCTATGCCATCTGCTATGTTGCGCATAAAATAAAGTAAAACTTTGATTTGTGTAGCTGTAGCAATTTTGATAAATTTATCCACCACTGCGCTGGGCACAACAAACGTATTGCCGAGCACTGCGGTATTAATGGTGTACTGCACTTGATATCCCCCTTTTTAGATAACAAAACAAATCACTGAAAAGGTGATTTGTTTTTACTTTGTTTTCATAATGTATTTACATTATATATGTGAGATTAGTTTTTGTAAAGATTAAAAAATTTGTTTTAATAATTTTTTGTGCGAATCGAATAATTCCTGAGGCTCGCCAAACGCGTTACGATAAACCTCTATAACGGCGTCGCCTGTATATCCACACTGAGTTGCGGTGTCTAAAAACAGTTTAAAATCAAAATCACCATTAAGCGGCAGCATACAATCAGATGTTTCGTTACTATCGCTTAAATGCAGATGCTTTACCTTAGGACCTAGTAAACGCAAAACATCGTACGGCGAATATCCACCTCTGAGACTTTGCTTTACATCCAGGCAAAAGTTTACGTTGTCACCAAGATAGTTTGACATATCACGGAGCGCCCCCATATCTCCGGCGCGAAATTTTACGACGTTTTCTTGCAAAAGAGTGGCTCCGTTTTGTTTTACGGCCTCGTTCACAACAGCAAATTTGTCAAAGTAGCCATAGTTATCCATTGTGCCGTTTGGTTTGCCGCCGTGCATAATAACATATCGCGCCCCGAGCTCTGACGCTATTTCGCCATAGCGCTTGTAATTTTCGATGCCCTCATAAAATCTTCGCTCATAGTTTGAAAAAAGCATAAACGATTCGGCAAGCGACATAGTGGGGTGTATACTGGATACCGTGATTCCGTATTCGTTTTTTATTTCACACAGTTGTTTTATAAATTGTGGTTGTAGCTCGCAGTTAGCATTAAAAAATATTTCGGTAAGTTGTATACCATTTTTGCCGAGCATTTTAAAAGACTCTTCTGTGTACATAGGATAAAGGCAAGATGTTGAGATTCCTATTTTCATTCGCTTTCCTCCTGTGTATACGGGTCTACAAACACCGTTTTGTTTGTTGTATATATTACCATACCGGCCTTTGCGCCATTTGGTTTT
>RHMF01000730.1_pt1 | contig 14451 bp, 21 predicted proteins | sample 5365151 | NCBI WGS metagenome assembly RHMF01 (sample SAMN10266501, study PRJNA497801) | feces metagenome | isolation source: feces | host: Bos taurus | place: China: Prairie of Fairy Mountain | collected 2017-08-14 | reverse complement strand
CTATATTTGCTTTGCTCATGATGTCCGCAATCAAAGTTGTCGCCAATACGTTATCGTACATCCCACCATTGTATTCAGACTTGTCTAGTATTCCTATTAGGTCAATGCCCTTAATTTTCATACTTTTTTCGCTTTCATTTTCCCAACTCTCCAAGTAGAATGTCCCCATGTCTGTGGATACCCCATCTTGCACTTTGTATGCTTTAAGTGGTTGAGTTTTTTGGAATGTCAAATATGCTCCTTGCGGATTTAGAATGTTAAAACTATCATCGGTGGCAAAACATACAAAGTCTAACGTATTAATGCTTAATTCATCGCTTAATGGATTCAATTCTTCGATAATATTTGCACTTATAAGGTTGTCGCCTTCAAACACTATCGTTCTACCATATAGTATTTTATAAAGCTTTATGTATCTTTGTGCATCGCTTGTTGAATAAAAAGTTATAATTATTTTTCTATAATTAATTGCTTCGTACTCGCAAAAATATTCGTATGTGTCTGGGTAATATTCTTCTTCATGTATTAATGAGTCGTTGCTATCATAGTATGCTATTTTAAGGTGCGTACAATACGAATATTGGCTAAATCTTAAAGTCAATCCAATACTTGAATGATTTTTAGTAAAGTTGATTGTCAATGTCAAAGGTGTGCTAAATTCTTTATTGTCGTTAGATGTAGTTTTGCTCCAATACCCAATATTTACAACATTGTCTGGCAAATTGTCTAAACTTCCATCTAATACAAAGTAATTTCTTTCAAGTGTTGAATATTTGACTTCTTCTGGGTCGTTCTTAATGTTGTTTGCGTTTGAAAAGTCTTGAATGTCTGTTGCACTTAACTGGCTATCATTTTTTGCAGTTAAGTCCATTGCTCCATATTCTATTACCGTCTTGGTTCTCATCTAATCACACCCTTGCTGGCATTTTTGCCGTAAAGTTTACTGTCAAGTCCTTGAAGTATGGTCTGCCGTTCTTGTATAAGTACATATTGTCGCTAACGTTTGAAAAATATGCCGTGAAATATTCTCCTGCTATGTTTATCGTGTGAAATTCCTCTGCTTCTGTTAGCTTGTTATATAGTCTGTTGTATTCTGTGTAATTGTCATCGGTTTGTTTTTCGAACTTGATTTCTCTGTAGTTGAAATAGACTCCTATAAGCTCTCGCTTTAAGTCGCCATCATCTGTCCTTTGTGCGTACTTATCTAGGAAGTCCGCATTTCGCTTCACACCTGTTTTAACTTTGATGTTGTATATCGTTCCATCTATTGTTAGAAAGTCACTCCAAACATCCACTAGTACGCACCTCCTACTATAAGTCTTTTCCCTGTTCGTTTATCTTCTTTTTCTAATTCTGGTTTAAGCATCCTTACTAGTTGTGCGGTTGAGCCTGTAAATCTTATTGTTATATTATTGTTTGCACCATTTAATTTTTCTGCAAGCATATCCATCCACTCGGTGTTATTCTCCAATGGTATTACTGCTTCTCTACCTGCTTCTCCTAATATTGCCTGTGTTGGTTTTGCTATAATACCGCCTTTAGCTAGTTTTGGTACGAACCTTGGTAGTTCAAATGCTGGCACTCTGTCTATCGTGAACCCAACATAGTCGCCTACTGCGTTCACGCCATCAATTATCTTGTTTATACCACCTACAACTAGGTTTACCATGTACTCGATTCCGCTTATTAAGAAATTAATTAGCTTGGTTACTGCATCTATTACACCATCAACAAATGTGTCTATTGCTGGTCCTAGCTCTGCGATAAAGTCTGTTGTTGCGTTCATCAACTTAATTACATCATCTGTTACGGTGTCTATTATGGTTGCTATTCCACCAAATATATCTGTAAATAAAGTGCCTATTGATTCTATTATTGGTGGCAATACTGTTCCTATCGAATATATAATTTCAGATATTCCATCTGCTATCGCCTCTATCAGTAATACTAGGTCTGGTGCAACTTGGTCTATAAACTTGCCTGCTGCTTCCAATATTGTTGGTAGTGTTAGTGCCATCACTCCAAGTATTGCACTTATTCCTGCAACTACCGTTAAAAATGGTACAAGTCCTGCGGTCATTGCTGGTCCTAATAGTGCTATTGCACCCATTAATGCAACAATCGTTATAAGTACAGTAGCCATCAATCCCATTACATCTGTTACTTTTAATCCACTATTGGCAAATGTATCTATTAATCCTGTAACTGCATATATAACAACCGCTAATCCTCCAAGTATTACCGCTCCTGCTGCAACTGATGTCCAACCGTGGTTTTAATAGTGTCATGGCTGCAAGTAGTACAATAAATGCTACTGATAATTCTCCTAGCACTATCGCAAGCAGACCTGCGACTTCTCCAAGAGTTAATCCGCTGTCTGCAAATGTGTCTATTAGGTCGGTTATTGCACCGATAACTAATGATAGTCCACCAAGTATCGCTATTGCTTCGGCTGCTCTACCTAGTGCATCAAAAAAGCCTGTGAAATTTGCTGTAAGTCCTGTGACTCCATCTGTAAATCCTTTGAATAGACCTGTTATTGCCTTTAGAATCCAGAACCCTGCTAGGGCTGCTACCACGACTCCGATTCCTGTTGCTACTGGTCCATATTTCTCGTTTATTTCCTTGAAAAAGTCTACTACTGGCTCTAATATGTCTGCTATCTTTTCAAGCCATGGTGGTATTTCCACATCTTCTAATCCACCAATATCAATACTTGGTGCTAATGCTCCTGCTCCTACACCTGCATTTGCTCCAGCATTGTTGTCCAATACGTTTAATTCATCAAATCCTGCTAGATTATTCTTTATTTCTTTTGAGCTTTTTGCCATTCCACTCATGTTGTCTTTTGCTTTTTTGAATGCATCTGCACTACCTTTGGCAAATAAATTTACACCAAACAATCTTTGTGCTAGATAGTTAATGTAAGCCATTAAGGTTTGTGTAAGCATGACAACTTTTTCAAGTATAGGTGCTAGTCCTTGTGCTATTACAAATCTAATATATTCTAAATCGGCTGCATACTGCTCGTTATATTGTGATAATGTGCTTGATGCTTGCCTTAACATATTAAATGCGGTTCTAACACCAAAAACTGCAAGTGCCATCTTACCAATTTTGGCAATTGTTCCTGCTATTCCTTTTTGGATGTTTCCAACATTCTTTTCAACTGATTTTAGTTGTGCTTGCTGTTCTTTTAAGTCTAGTTCACGTTTTTGGGCTGCAATTTGTTCAATTTTGCCTTTTAAAGCAGATACCCTGTCTACGCTTGTTTGATATTGTAAATTGCTTTTAGCAATCTTTTCACTTATTTTGCCTTGTTTGGTCGTTGCTTCTTCAAGTTTTTTGTTTATTCCATCAATCTTTTGTGCTTGCACATCATACTCTTGGGTAGCCATATAATTTTGATAACTACCAGCACTAGTTGAATTAATTATGCTTCTTAATCTTTCAGCTTCGTTTGCTGCTTTTTCATACTCTCTTGTTAATTCTTCGACATCTCTTGTTATTTTTGCTTGTTCTTCTTCTAATTGTGATGTCGCTTGTATATTAATGCTTTGCTTTTCTTCTTCGGTTTTTATTTTGTTTTCCAAGTCTGCGACTTGTCTATCGAATTTGTCTGTGTCTAGTTTTGTTCCAATGGTAATCCATCCATCCAATTGAATCACCTCCTGTAATTAATAGCACTTAAAAAGTTTTCCATATTTTCTTTTTCTTTTGCAGTTGGTTCTTTTATCTTGCCTTTAAGTGCTACTGCTTTTTTCTGTTTTTGCCATTCATTTAATAATTTTTGGTCTTTAATTCCACTCGTGTCAAAATTTCTTATACTTCTTACCCTATTTAGCACGCAATCCTCTTTTAATCCGTTCATTAAATCCATAAACTCCCACCAATGCATCTCGGTGTCATAAATGTTTTTTATTCCATAATCCGTATAAAAACTTGCTTTAATGAATGATTTGTCTTGGCTAAAGTCCATATCTTTTTCGTTGTTTTCTTCAAAGTCTACATCTTGCCCACATCTCAAATACAATAAAGCTTTTTCTAATAGTTCGTTGTAATCTTGTGGGTTTTGCAATCCCTCATCGCCATATAATAGATATATTATTGCTAATGCTCGCTCTGTGTCGCTTATGTCAGAGGTTGCAACTTCCTCGCATTTAATCGCTATCTTAAAATCGGTATTTATTTTGTAAAGTCTTTCTCCTGCTTTGGCATATTCTGGATAACTCACAATATATTGTCCTCTTTTTCTACTTTGTATTTAGTCTTTATTCGTTCTTCTAGGTGTGATTGTGCATCCTTTAGTATTGGTGCAATTTGCTCTAGGTACTCGTTAATATCATCGTACATTGTAATATATGGTTTTCTGCCACCTAATAGTTTTTTTGTTGCTCCATCCCCTAAAAATTCATCAAGTGCATTTTCTTCGGCTTTGTAAAATTCTTTGTATGCTTCTAATGTTGCCTTTTGATTTTCTGATAGAAACTCGTTTTTGTCTTTGCTATCTTGTTTTTGGCTTATAATATACAATTGATTTTTTAATTGATTGTAATTATTAATATGCTTTTTTTGACATTCGTTTGCTTTAAATGGCAAATCAAAATCTTCAATGTCTATCTCTATATATTCGCCTGTATCTTGTCCATCTGATGTTCTTATACCAAATCTTTTTAAACTTGTGTTTTCTTTAAGTTGTATGTACTCCATAAATACCTCCGTTATATAAAAATAGGGCAGAATATTGTTCCGCCCCTTGTTTTGTCTAAAGTGATACACTTGGTGTGAATGTTGGAACACCATCTGAAATTGTGACTGTTCCCTCTATTGGGTCGCCATTATAATATAGTGTGTATCCAATTGTTGGGTTAACATCTCCACCATAGCTTGTTACTGCAATTGTTACATTTTGTTTCTTTGCTTTGTATGCTGAATTTGTTGCATCCCACATATCAATATCTAATGCAGTTGTTTCAAGGTCGCCACCAATTTTATCTCTTAAGCCATTAATGTACTCAAAGCATGGCTCTCCTTTATACATTCTTTGCTCAACTTCGCCACTCTTTTGATTTCCTGTTATTGTTGTTGTTGCATTGTCATCAACAATCCATTGCTCTGTTTCTGTTTGTGGGTTGTATGATAGTGCATAACTTGTTACACCAAATCCTAATATTTTGTATGTCGCTGATGAACTATTTGGTGTTGTGTCTATAAAAGTTGCAATTTGTGAACGTTTAATTTTTGTGTAATCAGACATCTCACTTTACCTCCTTTAATGGTTTTCTGTATTCTTCCATTTCTTTTAATGTTAGAGGCTCGATATAGCCTTTTTCATTTAATTTTGCGATTTGCTCGTAGTTACCGTCTACTTCATCGCCCACAAAGTAATATTTGCCATTTAGTGTAAAATCAATCTTTGCTTTTGCCATTTTTAAGCCTCCCTATAATCTATTTCTATTTGTATATCAAATTCTGCTGTGTTTGTGCTTGCATTATTCATGCTAGCACAATTTAAGCATTTGATTTCTTCTATTCCTGCTATGTTTGGTAGGATTCCGTTTTTGTTATTTAAACTTATCTTGTTTTCAAACGTTTCAAAAAATCCTACATTTAGCAAATTATTTAGTGTATCTTGTGAATAGTTATTCCTGCTCCTAAACGAGTACACATCTCTGCGTACCGCATCCCCTGTTATCCACGTTTCTACTTGTGGCTCTGTTGGGATTTTATCTATTGAGTAATTGTTAGGGTCTGCTGATAGCATATTAGCATTAATTTGATATGTTGTATCTGTTAGCAATGTGTCGATTATGCCTAGCAAGTATGTTCTTAATTTTGTGATTCTTAAATCGCTTGTATCAACAACATTTGTGTTAATGTCTGCCATCGCTATCTCCTTTCAATGAACTTTTGCACTTCTTTTTCAATTGTTTTCATCTCAGCACTTACCATCCTTTTGTCCCAGTACGGTCCTGTTCCGTGGTGTTGTGTAATTTCTTACAACGTGTGTTCCATCTTCTCTCATGCCTTTATATTGATAGTGGGCATAAGGACTTTGGTAAGTTATTTTGTTTGTATCTACCTCGACAACTCGCCTTAAGTTTCCTGTTTCTCTTGGTACATACTTGTCCATATGCTTATAGCAAGTATTTGTCAGAAAACTTTGTACTTTGCCATTTGGTTCTATACCTAAATTTAATTTAATGGTGCTAATCGGTTCTAACATATTAGCTTCCCCCTAAATGTATGTGTGGTTCTCCACCAAATGTGTTGTTTGCTATTGATGTTATATTGTATGCGTTTGGCACGTCTGCTTGACTTTCTACCACATTTTCAAGTCTGCCCCTATAAAGTATATCTCCGTATCGAAATATCTGTTATTTGGGCATTCTTGTTCTTATTATATGGTATTCTTACCTCTACTCTGTTGTTATACTCGTAACCATCTCTTACAGCACTTCCGTTGACGTCAAACCACCAACAATCGGTGTAATAGTGCTTTGTCCATGTTTCTAATCTTGTTGTTGGGTCTACCCCTTTGTGGCATATTGTTATCGTTTTTGCATTAGATATCATTATTCCACCCCACAATACATATATGGTGTGCCATCTTCTAGCTTACACATTAATAAATTGCTTCGTATAATTTCATCATATAGTGCTTGCTGCTCTTTTGTTGTCTTTGTGCCATAGTTGACACTATATCCATCTATATTCTCACTTGAAATGTTTTTGCTTGAACTTGCTGGTAATGGCATATTATCTATTAATTCAAATATGCATACCTTTACCTCTGTTATTTGGCTTTCAAGTCCTTTTAATCTTCCAAGTGTTAGTGCGTCTACCATTCCTCTTGCTGTGGTTTCTAGTATGTTAAAAGGCACTTCATCTAATGTGCCACCTAAACTTTGGTATTCCGCATAAGTTAAGTATTGTCCATTAAAATCCATGTGAAGTGCCTCCTTTTATTCCTCTACTATAGACTTGGTACTGATGCTGGTTTCAAGCTTGCAAATGGGAATCTTGTTGCTGTTTCGTTTAATGCGTTTACTGGGTTTGGAATCTCCCAACCTAATCTCATTGTTACTCTTAATGCAACCATATCATCTTGTGCTAGGTTGTATAAAATTGAACCATCGCTTGGGTCTTGAATAACAGCTTCTGTTAATACTTTGTATGTTACATCTTGTCTAATTGCATATACTGCTTGGTTGAAATCGCCTGCAATTAATGTTGATTTTGTCTTGTCCCAAACTCCGTTGTCCATAAATTCTCTACGAATTGAACCAATTTCAGTTGTGTTTAGAGGTTGACCATTCTTGTCTACCATCATTCTAAATTTACCTTTTAGACCTACACCGCCTAATAGTCCATTTACTTCGTATCCGCTTTCTTCAACTTTTACCATTGTGTCGTTGATGTCAGAATATAAGCCTGCTTCTGTTTCGTCAACTTCTGCTCCTGCTGCAATAACTGATGGTACAAGTCCTGCTCTCCAATCACTTGGTTTATCAACACCAAAGAACATAGCATTGTCGATTTTCTTTGCAAATGCTTCAACAACTCTTGGTCTTACTTCTGACCAGATATCGATTGAAGAATCGTTTAATACGTTTTCTTTAATTGGAATAATTACTGCAAGTTCTGCTGCATTAATATATTTCTTATCCCATGCAACTTTACTTAAGTTCTTTCTTCCATTGTCTGTTGATTCATCAACAAAGTATGCTACTGGTAAGCTATCTAATACTCTAATTTTAGTTTTATCGCTTGTCATGTTTGGTAATCTTCTAAACATTGATAATGCTTTTGATTCCTTAACAACACCCTCAAAAATTTCATTTGCTACTTGTGTTTCAATTAATGCATCTGCATCGCTTCTTGTTATCATAGTTGTTACTTCTGGCATTTTTCATCTCTCCTTTTATTATTCTCTTGCTCCTCTTATAATGCTATTCATGATGCTGCTTGTTGTTTGTGGTTGTGTACCACCGTTTAATCCGTGGAGCTGTTTGTGTTTTTTTGATTACTGTTTCCCCAAAATATTGAGGATTGTTTTTCTTAAACTCTTTTAATGCATGGTCAAAATCGGTTGTATCTGTTACCATGCCTAAAACTTCACTTGTAACAAACTTGCTAAACTCTTTTTTCACATCGCTATTATCAACTTTGATTTGTGCTTTTAATTGCTCAATCTCTTTTGATAGCGATGTTGCTTGGTTTGTAAGCTCTGTATTAAGGTTTGTTAGCTCGTTAATCTTTTCACTATCGTTTTGGCTTGTTTTCTTCCATGCCAAAAATTCTTTGTACTTTTCGTCTTTTTGCCACTCTGTACTTGCCTTTTTTACTCCTGCATTAAATGAGCTTTGTACTTTTTCTTGTAATTCTTGCTCTGTATAGGTTTTTTCAACTTCCTCTGTTGTTTGTCCATCCTGTTGGATGTCTTTGTTATCTTCCATAACATTTTCTCCTTTTTTTAAAGTCCTAAAGTTTGACTATATATTCCGCTTTTAAGCTTGCGTTAAGCTATAAAAAAAGAGCCAAAGACTATTTGTCTTGGCTCTTTGGCTCTAAATTTTTAATATCTATTTTTATTTCTTTGCGACATCTTTTGCAATACAAAATGATGCTGCCCTTTTCGTATCTTGCTAAAAGCTTGCCACATAAACAATTAATGTCCATGTTAGCTCCTATCTTTATAGTAACATTATTTTACTTTCTTGTCAATTTTCTTCTTTTTTGGTTTTTCTATGTCTTTTGTTTGCTCTGTTAATTTCTTTTCAGGGATTACTTCAATTATCTTAATTACACTTTTCTTTATTGGATTGTTACCACTTAAATAGTCTGCGATTTCTTCATTGCATTTAAACGTATCTCCTGCTTTAAACTCGTTTGGCTTGTTTCCTTTTTTGTTAATTATCTCGACCTTGTTGTAATCCTTAAACAAAAATGTTTCTAGTGCTTCGACTTTTACCATGCTCACACCTCCTTAATATTGTTGGTATATTCCACTTGCTAATTTTTTCTTGCATACCGCGATTCTATCCAATAATGTTGGTATCATCTCTTTGTGCCTTAATCTCTCAATTAGCATTAGTTGTTCGCCAATATGTTTCCATGCTGATGCATCCCATATTTTGCTTCGCACCATGCTAACAGAATTGCTTGTGTTTGTCCTGTTCCATACATAACACACTTCTTTTATGTTTAAAACTTTGCTTAAGTCGTCTATTTGGTCTGCTTGCTCATATGACCATGTTCTGTCTTCCATCAAAGTATTTTCTTGAAAATGCACTATTTTGTTTTTGCGTATTACTCTTGACCATGCTGTACACCAAACTTTATTATCACTTAAAAAAAAGTCTGAATAATTGTTGTATTCATGGAATTTTGTCATAAATACTCCATTTTTGTCTATTAGTTCCATGCCTATTAATGCCATATCATGCCCATATAAGCGATTATTTATATGCTCTAGTACGTTTTCATCTTTCCACCAATCGTCACTATCCAAAAAACAAAAATAATCAAAATCTAGGCTTTCTAGTGCGTAATCAATGCCAACGTTCCTGCTCCCACCATTATATCGCTTGCGTTTGTTTTCTATTAAGTGGATTCTATTGTCTTTATAACTTTTTATTGTTTCAACTGATGTATCTGTGCTTTTGTCATCAACTAGTATTAATTCAAAATTTTTGTAAGTCTGATTTAAAATTGATTCGATGCAATTTCTTAAAAATGTTTTACCTTTATAGTCGCCATGGTCATTGTTATAATTCGGTACTATTATTGCATACTTATAATTTATCTTTTCTGGCAACTTATCATAGTTTTTGTCTGTTATTTTTGCTTTTTTGATACAATTTGTATCAAATTTGCTCAAATTAATGTCCACAAACTCACAAAGTTTGTAATTTATGCAATGAATATTAGTTTTTATTAATTCTTGCAATGGTTCGTTGTCAAATAGATATATGTATTCGTTGTCGTTGTCTTTATAAGCACTTAATGAGCTTTTATCTATGGCAATTTTCATGATACTTTCACTCTCCTGTATCCACTAACTGTCATTCTCGTTTTCTTTGGTTGTAATCCACTTCTTTTACATAACTCCATGTACTTTTGCGTGTATTGTGTTATCTTTCTTTGGCAATCTCCAACGATTTCCTCATCGCCCATGGCTCGAGCTACAATCTGTTGGTCTTTTAGCTTTCTTACTTTGGTTTCCAATTGTCTTTGAAACTGTGTTCCCTCATAGATGGTGTAATGCTTGCCATTCATCGTAAATCCTTTTTGGTTGTCTGCGTTAATTTTGTCTAGTTCTTCTTGTGTGTATTCTGGCTCGCTCACACCTAATACTATGCTAAATATATAGTGGTAACAGTTTAGGGTGCTTATAGGTCTATCTAGGTTGCTATTTAGCTTTTCAAATGCTTCATTGCTATATTGATGCCCTTGTATTCCTGCATGGTCTGGTGCTGGATGTTCGTGTACTGATATTTCCACACCATCTGCTCCAAACTCTTTGCCAAATTGTTGCTGCAATTCGTTAGACATTTCTTTTATAGCATCCAACATATTCATCCTTACTTGCGTATCGGCTCGCCTTGTATATCCACTTTTAAAGTCAATTATGCGTGTTCCTGTTGGATTGCCATGCTTATCTAGTCGCACTCTCAACCCTTTTTCTGTTAGCTTTTTCAAGGTCTTTCGCATTTCTTCTTGATATGTTGTTTTTCCTTGGCTTACACTCAATATTGCTTTGTCTAATATCTCGGTGTATGCTTTGCCTATTGGTATAAAGCGGTTGTCTAAAATGTATCCTGTGCTATTCATGATGTTTTTAAATCGCCTTGCTGTTAATTTTGCGATTGCATCAACTTGTCTTTGCAATGGCTTGTTTTGGCTATATGGTACAAATTCAACATTCTTTGCTTTGTAAAACTGCTTTGCAAACTCTTGGTTTTCTATTGCTGTTTGCTTAAATATCTTGTAAATATCTCTTACACTCATGTTAGTTATTCTTGCTAACATTCTTGCCACTTTATTCATGTTTTCGCCATATAGGATTATTTGCGACAATTTGTGTGCTTGTGATGGTGTCAATGTACCAATATATTTAATTTGTTTGCCAATTTCCGTTAAGATGCTTTGGTTTAAATCTTCTATGCGGTCGATTAGTCCATCAACCATCATCTCCTGCATTTCTTCGCTTAACATTTATTATTCCTCGCTATTTTCTGGATTAGCTTGCTCTTGTTCTTCTCTTATACTGTTTATTTTGTTTGTTGCATCTTCTAACGTTTCGCCAAATATTCTTTGTCTGTACTCTGCACCACTTATTAGTCCTGCGTTATACTCTCTTAATGCTCTTATGCTTTCAGAGTCTTTGTCCTCGATTACTCCATCATCAAACTTAATCGACATATCCTCTGTGTTTATGCTGTAATTTCCAAATTGTGATGATGCATAACATACTGCTGCAACTAAATCATAAATCGCACTTTCATATCCAATTTGCAATTTCCTCATTCTTCTAGCAAGTTTAGAGTTAGAACTCATTACTGCGGTTGCGGTTGATAGTGTTGCACCATCAAACGTGTAAAAGTTGTCCCCTAGTCCAACCTTGTTACTTAATATGTTAAGGCTCTTGTTTAATGCGTTTACTTGTTCTCCAACTCTTAATGTGCTTGTGTCGTTTTGTATAAAGTCATCTGCGTTTGCTCCTTTTGGCAATACATAAATATCTGTGTCGTTACTATCAAACGTCATTTTTTGTTCGCCACTATCATAGTTAAACATCTCTGCCCTTGCAAATATTCTTCTTCTACCATCTTTGATTTCATTTTTAAACGCATCAAAATCAATATCAATGGTCTTTAGTACATCTATTGCATTTGCATAGTGTGGGATTCCAAACGGACTGTTTGCAAATAGGTTGTTTGTTAGAAGCGGTTTGAATATACTAAACCATTTAACGTTAGATTTTGTATCAAACTCTTTTTCTGTTTCATCTGATACAACCTCTGTTAGGTTTCCGTTTGTTTCTTTGAATAAGTGGTTTGTTATTACATAGTTGCCTTTATTGTTTAGCTTGTGTACTGACAAAACAATGTATTTTATTCCATCAATGTACTCAACACTTCCAAATGCACACTCTGTTACTTCCTTGTTGTTCCATGTTAGTGGGTATATCCAATCCGTGTCGACAATATCTGTTCTTGTTTTTGCTTCGCTAACATCTAATACCATTTTATCTTCATTTTTAATGATATCGTATACTGATGTAACTACCGCACTTGTTCCTAATGCTCCACTCTTTTCAATTGATTGGTTTATGATTACATACAAGTCTAGCTTGTCCACTAGCTCCTCAAACTGCTTTTGACTTTTCTCGTCTTTCATGGATACCTTACACTTTTCACTCCATAAAATATCGCTCCAGTCCTCGCTTACTTCTTTAGCCATGTTTAACGTGAATCTCTTTTGGGTTACTTTCTTTTGTCCATTGTATATAAAATAGTTGTGAAAACTTTTAACGTTTCCAACATACCAACTTTTCCATTGGTCAATGTATGTTTTGATGTTGTCTTTCACTTCTGGATTGTATCCATAATTGGTTTCCAAAAATTTTTCTAGCTTCATCTTGTCCTCCTTAAATTTTATGTAAATAAAATCAAGTGTTTTCTCGGTATTTTTTAATACTTTTTTATTTAAAATCTCTGTAAGTGGCTATATATCAATGTCAACATAATGTTGCTATTCTTTTATTTTCTGCATTAATTTATCGTAAAATGGGAACATCGAATATTCTGATGCATCGAGGTCGTCTATCGGTGTTGTCCCATCGTCAAGTCTTGTGTCCTCGTGCTTGTCATCCCATACTGCTAACTTGTATGCTTCAATTAGATATTTGCACTTCTTTAGTATAAATCGTCTGTGTTGTGCAAATAGCATCAAATCAAGGTATATTCTGTCGTTTATTTTGCCTTTTATACAATCTTGCACCTTTAGTGGTATATTATGCTGCTTTAAGTACTTATCTAGTCCATATGTTAGAACTTGCCCCAATGCTCCATAATCTCCAAATGCGTGCGTTACTTTGCCATATTTTTCAACTACTCTGTTGTAAAACTTTTCAAATGCTTCATACATCTGCTCTGGTGTATGCAAGCCTGCAAGTTTTTCTTCGTCTATTGTCCATGCTTCTTTGAAATACTGCGTTATTCCTGTTGCCTTGAACTCTGTTTCGCCCTCTGTCGCTCCATAGTCTATGCCTATGCTTATTATCATGAAATTTAGCTTGTTTCCGTTTTGGTCTTTTGCTTCATCCTTAATAAACATATCTGGATTATTTGCAAATTGCTTGTATATAAGACCCTCTGCAAGTACCCATAAACCTAATATGAACCTTTGATAGTATACCTCGCCCATGCTTTGGTATTCTCTTTTTAGATTGTCAAAATACTCGCTGTTTTCTTTTTTCAGAATCTCGTTGTCATCAAACGTAAAATGCCAAATTTTCTTTTCTATTTCCTCATTGTCTATAATATCAACCTTTACCCAATGCGTTGGTGTGTCTGGGTTTGTTGTTGCGTATAGCTTTGCATCTTTCATACTTAAACGTGATAAAAGCATCCTATAAAAATCTTCTGGAATCTGTGTTAGCTCGTCAACGTATGCTCCTGCAAGTGTCATTCCGTCTTATCTTGCTTTCGGCTCTGTCATCGTTCGCACCCTCAAGCCATATTCTTCTACCAAACAATGTACCGCTCTTTTGACTTATGCTAAATTTAAAGTTATCTCCAACCAGCTCCTGCAATAGTCCTAAACAATTTCTTTTTAATGCGGTCAATGTTTTGCCTGTCATCAAAAACTCGTTATCCTCTGGCTTTGTCCCAACAAATATCGCCCACTTTAATAGCGATACATAAGTTTTACCGCTTCTAACACTTCCAGTTAATAAGTTGATTCTCTTATCATTGTAAAGCATAAAATCAATTTGCTTTGGGTTTAACATCTCGTTAAGTGTTTTCATTCTTGTTTTCCTTTGCTTTGTTTAATGCACCTACAAGGTCTGTTAGGATTCCGTTGCTTACTTCATGCTTTTGCTCTATTATATCCTTTTGTTTTAAGTATTGTTTGCCTAACCAAATAGCCATTGTTGGATTCTTCTCTGCTTGCTGTAATTGGAATCTTCTTAATGCTATCTTTCCGCCCTCTTTTTTCTGGTCATAAACGGTCGCAAAGTCCAAACCATACTCATTTTTGCACCAACGTATTAAAGTATCTTTGCTAACATCAAACCAAGCCATTATCTCTGTTTCGGTACATTGCATAAGACATAGTTGTTCAAATTGTTTCTTATCTATTTTTGCTTGCTTTTGTTTTATTTGTCCTTTTGCCATTTAATCACTCCCTTTTTTGTTAGTTATTGCCCTAATTTCTTTT
>RHMF01000728.1_pt1 | contig 14455 bp, 32 predicted proteins | sample 5365151 | NCBI WGS metagenome assembly RHMF01 (sample SAMN10266501, study PRJNA497801) | feces metagenome | isolation source: feces | host: Bos taurus | place: China: Prairie of Fairy Mountain | collected 2017-08-14 | reverse complement strand
GGCTTATGCGGTCTTGTAGCGCATTTTACGGTCATATACTAGGAACATAGACATGCAGAACAAAAGGAACATAAATATATAAAATATTTATTGCTTTTATGTTCCTTATTTGATATTATTATTATAGGTATAAATATATACCAATATTATTTTTGGAGGATCACACAATGAAAAAACGTATTTATTTGAAATGGAAACCCAAAAGGATTGTTGTATCGGATGGAGGATATAATTATACCGCGGTTGTTCATTTTACGAGAACACAAGCGGCTATGGCCAATATTTGTTATAGTATTGTGATGCTTAATGCAGCATTATTAGAAAGTGAAGGATCTATGGAGTCACACGAAAACATATGCGGCGGGATTTATGATTTAATTGAAACAATCCAATTTCATAGTATCGAATATAATAAAAGTTGCTTTTACAAGGATCTGTGTATCTATTGCGGTTTAATTGAAATGCATATTAATAAGAATGAGTTAGTACCGGAGTTTGTTTTAGACGGTCTGCAAAATTTACTTAATACAACGGGAAAAAGTTATATTGATGCGTGTAATCATTATTTAAAATTTGTTATGGAGGGATAAAAAATGACAAGGAATGATATTAAATGGATAGCACAAAACAGAAATGCAAAAATATATATTTGCGGTTATTGTGAATTACAAACACTAGAAAAGTATTGTTATAAAATTGGCTTTAATAGTGGTTGTTATGGCTGGAATTATAATGTTTATTCACTTCCAGACGGTAATATTTTAGTAACGGGATATAGAACAGAAAAAACAATGGGTAAATTTATCGATCATGATACTTGTGAAAAGATAGAAAAGATCATTAAAAAAGAATTAGCCAAAGTATCTACAAGTAATTATAGAACGTATGCTAATCGATTAAATCAAAAATTTGTAAGTACGTATTATAATAAGGTTGTTTCATTTTTGGAGGATTGTTAATAATGAAAAATATTAAAGTCAAAAAAGCAAAAAATATTGAATACACCAAAAAAGCAAAAGTCAAAGTAAAGGCAAAAGAATCAAACCTTAAAGACTACGAAAACAAAATTGCAAAAATTTATGAAACGATTGTGTTTTATAACGATCTGGAGGCACGTTGTTTTACTGTGGAGGAATTATATAAAAGTTTTAAAATTTATGGTTCTTCTTATGGGTATACCAATTTTTTAGAATGGTTTTTTGATGCAAAAAATGCGGGCGATTTAGAACCCGTCCGCAGCGTAGCTTATTTTTGGATTAAAGATGGGGCACAAAAAAATATTGACATTCCCGTTATAGTTGATTATTACCGGCGGGAAGAAGATGCGGTTACATGGAGTAATTATAATAATGGCTATTTTATTATGGAAAATAATAAATTGCGCGTTAAGATATTTCTAAAAACACTTAATCCAAAATATGTTGACAAGTTATGGATAGAATGGGCCGCAGATCCCGCCTCTTTGTATAGTGATAGTCAATGGGAAGAAACATTAGATAGAATGATGGAGGAACAATAAAATGTATGCGTTTATATTTGCATTATTGGCCGTTATTTTTGAATGCGCTGGAATTTCAGATTTTGGATTCATTTGCGCTGTTATTGCAACATTTTTAATTTGTAAGGGTATTATTGAAAATTCAGAAACGGAGGATCATAAAAATGATTAAAAGCAGAAGATTTAAAACTGATGATATTTACAATTTAATTTGGATTTTAAAGGCCGATTGTGTAGAATTTATTGACGGTTGTTTGTTAGACAACGGTTTATATATTTTCTTCACTGGAGAACATATTGGCTATATCGCGTTTTATGAGGAATATGAGACTCCGAATAGTAGTTGTTACTATGTTGAAATAAGCAGTACTGAAGAAGAAAATCTAATTGTACATAATCGCTTTTACAAGCGTTTTGAAAAGGAATTAATGGAGGATTAAAAAATGCTTTATTATCAAGTACCGCAAGAAATGGACCAAAAATTGAGATTTAAATATGGCCGCTCCGGAGGTTTAGTTATTGACGGTTGTTTTATTGCAAATGAATTATATTTGCCGCGCGAATTATCCCGCGTATGTGTTAATCTTAATGAATTCAATAAGATTGAAGTTTCAAAAAATAAAGTTTATTTTAGTTTTGGATGCAGATTTTTAATGGAGGATTAAACAATGAAAAATTATATTATTTTTTCAACAACTACAATGAAACCATATAACAGAAATAAATATTGGATTGACGGAGGGATCATTCCCGAATTTACCACAAACGCGGAGGACCTGGAGGACGTTATTAATAAATTTACTGTATATGCAGAAAAACACGGTGTAGAAATTAGCAAGCATGCTATAAAAGAAAAGCAACCAATGTTTAGGGATTTCAAAGACGGTACAACCAAAATTATTGGTTTCGTTATTACCGGCAAAACATATATAGACGATTACCGCGCAGAAATTTCGTATAGACGTGCTTATGTTGACATTTGGGCAGAAATTTATGAAGTAACGCATCCCGCCGAATTTAATAAAATGATGGAGGATTATTAATGGCAATTTTAAGTTTTAAAACAAAAGCAGATATTAACGGTAATACAAAATATTTAATAATAAATACTGTATATGAAGAATATAGTACAAGTTGCGCTGGATTCGGGGATCCTTTAGCCACAACAATAAAAGCAAAAGATTATAAAAAGATTCTAGCTGAAATCAAAAAGACATATAAAGAAACTGATTATATTTATTATATTTAATTGGAGGGTAAAAATGAACATTCAACATAATGAAAAAATGATTTCTTTAGAACCATATTGTGACAGAAAAAGTTTTTATAATAAATGTTTCGTTCTGGAAAATACTGATACGCATAAATATATGTTAGTTAGTTATGAAACGATTGTAGCAACTTATTATAAAGGATCATTTAAAAGAACATGGGTCGGTTATAGTGTAACAACAATGCGGCATGTAAACGCGTTTAGGCAGTTTTTAAGACTTCCAGCCATTAATAAAAGTGAATGGGTAAACATGAATATAGAAAGTGTGTGTAATTAATATGAATGAATTTAAGTTTTTAATTCGTACCGACGTTGGCGGGAAGATGGAAATTATAGGTGGTACAAATTCATTAGAATATGCGGATGCGCTATTAAAAGAAGTTATAGAAGTTTGTATATATACCGGTGATATTCCCGCGTCTTTTGACGTTTACGAAAAAAATACCGATTGTGTAAGAATAAAGAAAAAAGTTTGACGTCTGGATATTAATAAATAAGCTTGTAGTTTTTACAAGCTTATTTATTTTTTACTATTTAATGTTGTGGGATCATTATTATACGCATAAAACTATACGCATACAGGAATTGTATACAATTCAATAACACACAAACCGTGCCTAGCAATCAATAGCACACAATTTGACAGAAATTTCACAAGCTCCTCCCCTCTTCCCCGCCGGTAGGGGAGAGGGGAGAGGGCGCGCCCGCGCCGCGCGGCGCGCCGGCCGCCAGGAGCCGGCCAAAATTTCAGTTTTGAAAATTTGATTTTTAAAATCAAAATTCAAAATTTAGAAAAATAATTTTAAAATTTTGGCAACATTTCTACAATTGTGAATGTTACAATTGTAGTATAAAAATTCAATTGTGAGCTATGATCAAAAGGAGTTAAAAATGAAAATTGGATTGATCGATGTTGACAATTGGAACCATTTATCCAATTGTCATCCGAACTTACCACTGATGAAGATCTCTGCCTGGCACAAAAAACAAGGAGATGACGTTTCATGGTGTGAACCAATTGTGCATTATGATATCGTTTACAAATCAAAGGTTTTTTCTTTTACAAAGGACATTGACTTTGAGATCAACGCAGACAAAATTATCACCGGTGGTAGTGGTTACGCAATAAAGCTGCAAAATGGAAGGGAGATATTTGATTGTTCCGTTCACAGGGATCTTCCTGATGAAATTGAACATATCTATCCAGATTATTCACTTTATGGCATTAATGACACCGCATACGGATTTATGTCCAGGGGATGTCCGCGTGGTTGTTTCTTTTGCCATGTTGAAGCAAAAGAAGGGAGAAGATCACAAAAGGTAGCAGATCTATCCGAATTTTGGAGCGGTCAAAAATACATAGAACTTTTAGATCCCAATACGCTTGCCTGTCCAGAGTGGCGCGACATACTTCAGCAATTGATTGACTCAAATTCTTATGTTAATTTCAATCAAGGTGTAGATATTCGATTGATGACAGAAGAAAAGTGTGCTATGTTACAAAGTATGAGGATCCGTCAAATCCATTTTGCCTGGGATCGATATGAAGACAAGGAATTAGTATTTCCGAAACTACAATTGTTTAAAGAACAAACAGGTTGGTACAGAAGTAAAGTGACGGTTTATGTACTTGTTAATTATGATACAACAATTGACCAGGATCTTGAACGCATAATGATGATTAGATCTTTGAATTTTCAGCCGTATGTTATGCGGTATGACAAAGAGCATATCAAAAGAGGATCAGAATTAAATATGTTAGCAAGATGGTGTAACAATAAATTGATATTTTGGAACCAACCATCTTTTGAAGATTATAAACGTGAATATAGAGATGGTAAATGGAGATAAATTTAAAAGGAGTAATACTATGAACATTTTAATCGCTTGTGAGGAAAGTCAACGTGTTTGCAAGGAATTTAGAGAGCGTGGTCACAATGCATTTTCATGTGACATATTAGAACCATCCGGAGGTCATCCTGAATGGCATATTCATGCAGATGTTCTTCCTTTACTGGATGGCAATTGTGAATTTCAGACAATGGATGGTCAAACACACATTATCAATGGAAAATGGGATCTTTTGATTGCATTTCCACCGTGTACGCATCTTGCGATTAGTGGGGCCAGGTATTTTGAGACAAAGCGAGAAGATGGACGTCAGAGAGAAGGCATTGAATTTTTTGCGCAGTTTCTAAATGCGAATTGTGATCATATTTGTATTGAAAACCCTGTTGGAATTATCAGTGGGGAATACATTGAAGATTGGTTTCCCGCTCTGTGTAAAAAGTATGGTTTGCCAAAGAAACCCACTCAAATTATCCAGCCATGGCAGTTTGGTGATAATGTTGCGAAGAAGACTTGTTTATGGCTTAAAGGTCTTCCTGTGTTAACACCAACTGTTTTTAAGGAACCGGAAATGGAATATATAGAATGGGAAGATAAGCGGACAGGCAAGATGAAACGGCAGGCAAAATGGTATGCTGATGCCTGGAGATTGCCACCTGCTGAACGTGCCAGAGTGCGTTCTATGACATTTCCCGGAATCGCATCGGCGATGGCCAGGAAATGGTCGCAGGCATGGATCTATGTTAAAGATAATAAGGAGGCCCCATGATCAAACAAATCACCCTCGCGTTCATAGAGTTATACATTCGCTACCTTGCCCGAAAGCACAGGGCGATCGTAGATTTGTTAGAACGCTTTGAAACAGAATACCGTTTCTATTACAGTAAATACAAATGGAACTATTTATCAAAGGACGGTGGCAACAATGAATAGATATATAGACGCTGACGTTCTAATAGAACAGACCGAAATGAGATACTGTAGCACCTGTGAAAGAACTCCGAAGCCGGTTATATGTAAATCATGTTGGGTTGATGATATGCAAGGCGAAATTGAAGACGCTCCGCCCGCAGACGTTGTACCAGTAGTACATGCTTATTGGATTGTGCATGGGACTGCACTTGTTGAAGGATATAGGAAGTGTTATGTCACTTTGGTAAATTGCAGTCATTGTGAACACCAGATGTTTATAGATGACTATCATGATTACTGCCCTAATTGTGGTGCAAAGATGGATCTAAAATTAAAGGACGGTGAAAACCAATGAAACTCCACCACTACCGAGTCTACTATGACAAAGGCATCTTCAACTGTTCCACCAACCGCCCGGCATCGCTGGTCTATCGTTGTTACACAGACGTTGAAGCTGCCACCAGACGAGACGCGGTGAACGAAGTCTTAGACGACCTGGCCGAAGAACTCAGGCTTTCCAACATGACGTTGACCGTCCACCAGGACACACCCACCTATCTCGGCTGGGAAGCGTATGGCCGATATAACGAACTCCACCGGGTCATGTACGGTCAGATGATGACATCGGAACGCATCACCATTTACGACCGTTTCCGTGTCAAGGAACTAAAACCAAAGGAGGACAAATCAGAATGAAACGCACAAGAATACCAACCTGGACCTGGGACAAGATCGTGATCGGCGGTCATATCTATACTGTCGTTCTCTGCAAAAGCAAAGACACCGCAGCGATCCTCTGGTCATCGGAAGACATCGACTTTCAGTTGTGTTTAGCGGGCCTGGACGACCCGCACGACCTTCTGAGAGACCGAGGACTCTCCCAGGACATTGCCGGTCAATATATCCTGATAGCGTTAGACCGGGAAGGCCTGACGCTGCCGAACAAATGGTTTCGGACAGTGACAGTGCCATATGACGCGTTATTTGACAATGTCAAATATAAGGTAGGCAGAACACCCGATCAGATCATCGCCCATTGGATCGGTAGAGACGAGGAAGAATGCTATGAGCGAAACAGACGGTTGGTATAAAGGAGAATAGTATGGATATTCATATCAAAATGAAAGTGACCATTGACGGTTGCGAACACAAGGCAGTCCGGGAAGAACTGGAACGCTACATCACCCAGGAGAACAACCTGATGTGTAAGAACATAGAAGAGTACGCTAAAAGGTTAGAAGTCCTGTATGCTCTTTGCGAGATGATCACAGAGAAGGGAACAAGTGATGAAGAGATACATTGACAGTAACAAGTTCATAGATCTGTACCGTTTGACATATGCGTTCGATGACACGAAACTGTTCCGTTTGCTCGACTCCCTCCCACCGGAAGACGTCAAACCCGTCATCCATGCCCATCCTGTCATAGTCAGGACCGGCTTTGAAAAAGCGATGTACAGTCATTTTGCGGTCTGTTCCAATTGTGGGAAACCCATTGACACGTTCGATAACTATTGTCGTCACTGTAGTGCTATTCTGGACGAGGAAACGGATTTCAATGGCATCATTGATGAAAACCTGGCTGACTACCTATCCAACTTATCCAGGAAATGATATAATAATGGTATAGTCCCACCCGCACACATTGTTAAATTTTTAACACACGGAGGTATCCTATGTATAAAGAATACATGGTGCAAGAGCGGTATGCGCTAACCCTGTTTGATGAACTCACCAACTGGAGAGACTCAGCACTGTTCCCGGTGGCATCTGAAGAACACGCGAAACTCTTTAGGAAATCCGTACAGCGGAGTCTCGAACAGAGGTATCCGGAAGCCTACAAATTAGAAACCAGGGTCATCGCAAGGGACGTATCTGGTTGGGAGGTATGCGAAGATGATAGTTGACTATACTGTCGCAGATCAATGCGTGAACCCTGAAGTATGGTACATCTGCCACAAATGTGGAAAATGCGGTCGCGTGTTTGAGCAAGGGTTCATGGTCGATGACGGTGGTACGACCGTTACAGATGAGGATGAATGAGTTATGATCGTTAAAACGATTTGTGAAGAACTCTATGACATGTTCGGGGCTGTTTGCAACTGGAACGATAACGATGATGTCATGTACTACTCAGGGTGGTGCGAGAAGACAGACTGCAACTGTGAACCCTGGGAATGCTGGTATCATTATTTTATCGTCAAGATGGAGGATGAAGCCAATGAATGACCGGATCTGCCCGCACTGCGGGTCTAACAGGATATATACAAATGTATATGAGCGCAAAGCAAAACATTCACAAGGATGGGTAGTGGTAGAAGAAACGCGCTGCGATCATTGTATGCACGTTTTGGATAGTGTGGCTCATATTCACGAAGTCATAGCAAAGGACGGTGATACGTATGATCACAAACGCAGACGCTTTAAATGAACTCCGGCGAAAGAACTACCGTTGCGCGTATTGCAGAGAGAGTCTCAAAGGATATAGCCCCAGGGAACTGGACGCGAGAAAAATTGGTGGACATTGGAAATTCTATCATACAAAATGCTATCAGAGTAAAAACAGGTTAGTACACAGCCACGGGAAATCATCCAGGCTGACAAATGCGGAAAAGGGTCGGCAGCTTTTATATTCCAGAAACCGAAAGACAAGGAGGTTCAACTGATGCAAGGCATTATCGCTTTCATTTTCATCGTGGTGGTATTCGGACTCGGATACGCATGCGGGTTCCATGTCCGCAAGAGCGGTGTGGTTCTCAGTGAAGAATACATCAGGGGATACGACCACGGCTATGAAGTGGCAAAACAAGACATGGAGCGTGAATTGTATGGAGAAACTGAGAAACATCCTAAAACTCCTGTTCGGGTACAACTCAAACATAAATAGGAGGGGATGATATGGCAAAGCACTATCGAAATCCAAAGCCATCCTTAGACATCGATTATGTTACAGGCTGGAATGCAAGGTTTTATAAAGGTAGAAAAGATGGTAGTCATGCTGGTAAAAAGGATGAACCAAACAATAGAGGGAATGCTAAGAACAAAGTCCTAAAACCAGATCCCATTGACCCTGAAGACGAGTTTATGGTTGAAACGGATCCCGCCATCAAACCCGCCGATGAAGCGACCATCAATGACATCTTAGATGCCAATCCCGGTGACTGGATCGATCAGATCAAACCACCGGAAGAACGTGATGAAGATTTTTCCTACGGAGAGATCCTGGACGCGATCTATGAAGGAGAGTATGAACTCCCGGAAAGCAAGAACTACGCAAGATCGTTCCGTAAAATGGAAGCGGAATTTAGAGCATACGGTCTGCCCAGGGCGATCACTCGTAACATGATGTATGAGATCGGCTTAAAGACCGGGGTGGATTATACGATCGATAACAGCACGAAACGCATGGTCTTTGACGATGACTATTTGAATATGACTGTTTTAGCTGCTTATGAGATCCAATTGTCATCGTACCTGGAGACGGGTGAGCGGTATATGTCTCCAGCGGACTTAGTGGAATTCGTATCCGGGTCTTATTTGAACGCTACCACGAAAAGTACAGACTATGAGATCTTCAGGCAGATCTGCATGGAGGACTTTGGGATCAAAGAAGAATACAATGACAACGGAAATCCAATTGGGAATTTCAAGGATTTCGAATGGGCATTCAAAAGAAACTTCATCGACCTTTATAAATCAATGGATGGTTTAGAGATCGATACATTATTGAACGATACTCCGGAGCGTACAGAGCTGCTCCTTGCTATTGAAAAAGACTTAGAAAAACGCGGTATCCAGCGCGAGAGAGCAAGACTCAAACAAAACGCAAAGAACCGCGCCTTTACTCGGTATAAAGCAATGTACGGTGATAACATTGAACTCTCCAGGGCAGACTCCTTCAAGACAATGGAGCGCAGATACCAGGAAGAACACAACGGCGCGTCATTGTATGAAGAAGAACTCTGGTCGGATGCCGGTTGGGTGGCCGTGATGTAATTCACAAACCATTCACAAATCATTCAAACTTTGTCTACCATTCCAAAACCCATATCCATATAATAGATAATAGACAGGAACAGCACGTTACTACCCATCCACCATTAGTAACAACAACCAAAACCCTATTCACTTCAATCCCCGTTGTTCCTGTCTGTCCTCTTCAGTAGTAGGCCACGGTTCCCTGACAGGATTTCCTCCGATCTCCTGGGGTCAAATGTGGGGATACTCTCCCAGCCGTGGCCCGACATGCCCGGGTAGTTTACGGAAAAGGCTACGATCCAGCCTGTACGGTAAAATACCGCATGATCAGCGGAGCAGCAAGTTCAACTCTTGCCCCGGGTTCCAGCCACTTTTTGTGGTATTTCGCTTTGTGATTGGCAACACAAAACCGTGAAATTCAAGGATAGGCATTGCCTATGCCGTATACCCGGCACTCTATGTTTCCGTAGTCCAATGGCAGAGACAACGGTCTTAAAAACCGTTCAGTGATGGTTCAACTCCATCCGGAAACACCATGCTGAGTTCTTGATGGCGATCACTAAAAACCTTACAGATCCGTTATCCAAACCATCAAGACATGCAGCACGTATCTTTTGCACATAAAACTAAAAAAGGAGGTTGAACATCAAACTATGCCGAGAAAAAGAGTCGTATCCAGGACCATCCGGGTCACGCACGTGGAGTTCATGGCCGTTGACAAGGCCAATGAAAAGATCGTGAATGACGAGATCGCCATCTCCGGTGTCTTCAAGTCCCCCAGGGCGCTGGCGAACGCGGTCCAGAAACAGTTGCCTGAGAACTTGCAGTTCATCAAGGTAAAGAACACCTGGGAGTCACGCGATCGGTACTGGATGCCGGAAGAAAAGTTCATCGAACTTGCGAACGCAGAACCTACTGAAATCAAATCTGAAGACTAAAAAGGAGTCACTACTATGAACAAAACTACTATCACTGAAACGAGCAAAGAACTGACCGCACGTGAGAAACTGATGATGGAAGACGTCACCAACGCTTTCAAACTGAACGACATCGATGAACCCATCACCATCGCCCCCGCGCAGTACGCTGTCCTCCATGTGGAACCCGAAGACGGTGATCCGTATGACAAGTTCATCGTGATCGACCGGGATGGCAAGAAATACACCACCGGTTCCAGTGCTTTCCGGGAGAACTTCCTGAAGATCTGGAACACGATGGCAGAAGAAGGAGAAGCCTTTGAGATCTCGGTCTACAAGGTGAAGTCTCAGAAGAGAGACGGTTCCTTCTTGACTTGCTCCATCATCTAAGCGGTCATGCACCGGCCGGCACTTTCGGGTGCCGGTCTTTTCTTATGGTTTCAGTAAGAAGGAGCGTGAACTGATTGACCGAAAAACAAGCCATGCTTAATGCACAGTATCGGGCAGTACGCAGCAACTACCTGAGAAACATTCGGAGCATGGAACAACGCGGATATGTCTTTGACCGTGATGTACGCCCGGATATTCCGAAAAAGATCACACCCGGTTCTATCCGCAGACTCGAAAAACTCAATAAAAACCGATATGACCACGCATATTTAGTCGATCCTAATACTGGTGAAGTTTTAGGCAAAGGTCAATATGCCCGAACAGTAGAACGTCAGAGAGCAGCAAAGAAATCGGCAAAATCACGAGCTGCGAATGAAGCGCGCTCTAAGTTAGACCAAATGGTAGCAGCGATCGCGCATGAAATGGAAGGCGCTGAACCCGGATCATCGGTCGAAGGTTTCTTTAACCAGATCTTGCAAGACCTGGAGGGCATCGTATCAGAAGCAGAGACAAATGACGAACTTGCTATTCATGCAGCATACATCATTGATGAGAATTGGGATGACATACAGGATGCGATTGAAATCATTTCACGATATGAAGACATCGAAAGCGCACCATTTTACTATGTAGACAAACTCATTATGATCGTCAGAGCTGCCCAGGGTCGTGCGGTCACGCAAGAGGATATGAGAATGGCGGGCAACTTTGGTGAAGAACCCGATTATTATCCGTAAATCTCTAAAGGGGTAAAAACCGTATGCCAAAGAAACGAAGAATTCTGGTCGGTGACTTTGAAACAACGGTTTATGAAGGACAGGAATATACAGAAGTATGGGCATCCGCGCTCACCGAAGTCGGAAACGATGACCCGGATCAAGTCCTGATATTCCATTCCATCGATGAGACCTGGGAGTATATCAAAAATCAGCATACATCGATGACGATATACTACCACAACTTGAAGTTTGACGGTTCTTTTTGGGTCAACTATTTTATGGGTGTATTGGGTTTTGAACCAGCCATTATATGGCTCAATGAAGAAAAAACTCAGTGTGAATGGAAACGTATCAAAGATATGCCAAACAGATCGTTTCGGGCGAGTATTTCCAGGATGGGTCAATGGTATACGATCACAGTCCGATACGGTGGGAATACCATTGAATTCAGAGACTCCTGGAAACTTCTGCCGTTTTCGGTCAAAGAGATTGGGAAAGCGTTTGAAACCAAACATCGGAAACTGGACATCGACTACGAAGGTTTTCGATATGCCGGTTGTACGATCACAGACGATGAACGCGCATACATCGCAAACGATGTTTTGGTGGTATCAGAAGCCCTGGACATCATGTTTAAAGACGGGCATGACAAACTCACCATTGGGTCATGCTGCATGACAGAATTCAAAAATCTGTACGGTCGATTGTTTACGGAACTGTTTACACCGCTGTCAGAAGAAGACGATGCCTGGATCCGCAAAGCATATAAAGGTGGTTGGTGTTATGTGGTAAAAGGCAAGGAAAACCAGATGTATCACAACGGCGGGACCTATGATGTCAACTCTCTCTATCCATCGGTCATGCACTCTGAGTCCGGAAACCGGTATCCGGTCGGAAAACCGCATTGGTTCAAGGGAGAACCACCAAAATGGTTTATGAACGATAAGTTTTACTTTTTCATCAAAATACGAACCAGGTTCTATTTAAAACCAAACAAACTTCCCACAATTCAAATTAAAGGTAATATGAATTATCACGGGAATGAATGGTTGGAAACATCTGATTATATTCGGTGTAATGAATACAGAACTGACCCGGTCGAACTCACCATCACGCAGACAGATTATCGTCTTATGAAGGAACACTATACCTTAGTAGATTTTGAGATCATCGAAGGTTGCTGGTTCAAGACAGAGATCGGACTCTTTGATGAATACATCGATCATTACCGCGAGATCAAGATGACATCCACCGGAGCGAAACGCGCTGAAGCAAAACTCTTCTTAAACAACCTGTACGGCAAACTCGCTACCTCATCTGACTCGACTTTTAAAGTCCCGTATCTGAAAGACGATGGTTCACTCGGATTTCAGATGGTCCCTGAGTATAACAAAAAGACCGTGTACATCCCCGCTGGAGCTGCCGTGACATCTTATGCGCGAGATTTCACGATCAGAGCTGCCCAGGCCAATTACTACGGCCCGGATCTGCCGGGGTTCATCTACGCGGACACCGATAGCATCCACTTGGACCTCCCACCGGAAGAGATCCGAAACGTCAGACTGGATGCAAATGCGTTCTGTTGCTGGAAACATGAGACATCCTGGGACTATGCTCTGTTTGTCAGGCAGAAGACCTATCTGGAGCACTGCATCGAACAAGATGAACATCCCTGTGATCCGTTCTATCTCATTAAATGCGCGGGTATGCCCGACCGTTGCAAGACGTTGTTCACGTCATCATTGACCGGAACGATACCAAAAGATCTCAAACTATCAAAAACCGAACAGGAATTCATTAAAACCAAACGTGAAGTCTCAGACTTCAAGATCGGCCTGAAAGTCCCCGGAAAGTTAGTCCCAAAGCAACTCCCCGGTGGAGTCCTCCTGGTCGATACCGATTTTACTATGAAGGAAAGGAACCCATACATATGATGCATATTTTAACAAACCTCACCTTATGGCTCATGGTCATCGCACTCATTCTTGCGATCATCTGGATGCTCTTTATCATCGGTCGTGAGATCCACATGATCTATCGATCCTATAAGGTGGCAAAAGAGATCAAATATCGCCGGGAGTGGATCAATAGCATCCATGAAGCGGTCATGGCGGAAGATAAAAAAGGAGAATTGGACTTATGAAAAAGATCCCGATGACGATCATCGTACACACCGATCGCATCAAACACTCAGACTACGGACAGATCTCATTACTCGGAGAACCGCTTAATGAACCTCTGATGCGCTGTCGCTTTTGTGACATCCAACCGAAGTTTGAGTATTACAACATGATCGAAAACTATCGTATCGAACACAACTGTCGTATCACCGGGTCACAGTATATCATCAATGGAAAATCATATAGTGACATCTGTGAGCAGTGGAACAAATACTACGGAAAAATTTACGGGGAGGATGCTAAGTAATGGCAGAAAACAAAAAGGTGTCGGCCACGGCCACGATCAAGAAACTGAGAGCGGAAAAACGTGAGTTAGAAATGCAGCTTGAAAAAGTCAGAGCGGAAGTCGCTGATCTTATCAAAGAAGGCGATGCCCTGGATTACCAATTGGATGAAGTCAGAGAACAACTGAAAGTAGTCAAAGAAGCAAACAATGAAATCCGAGAAACCAGGGACGTTGCATACAGAAACTACATGACAGTCCTGGAAGAACTCGACCGCAAGACCGAAGAATACCAGGCGATCATCCGCAATCTCAGACATCAGAATGAACTCTTAGAGAACCGGTATAATGAAACGCTCAGTATCTCTCAGGAGAACCAACGCATGAACGACCGCATGATGAAATGGATCAAACGCGATGAGTTCCTTCTGGATTTCCTGGTGGATTACATCAAAGCAGACGCGGAGGAAGAAGATGGCGAATGACATGAACAAGGACCTGGCAAGGTTCAATGAATT
>RHMF01000726.1_pt1 | contig 14455 bp, 7 predicted proteins | sample 5365151 | NCBI WGS metagenome assembly RHMF01 (sample SAMN10266501, study PRJNA497801) | feces metagenome | isolation source: feces | host: Bos taurus | place: China: Prairie of Fairy Mountain | collected 2017-08-14 | reverse complement strand
AAGAGAAAGAGCTGTCTGACAAATACAAACTGGTGTTCGAGCAGTCGATTATAGGAATGTCTTTCTACGATCCCGACGGTTGGCTGATAGAGGCTAACAAGAACATGCGCAATATCTGTCATTTCGACAGCGAGGATGGTGATGACTACTTCTCAAATGCCAATCTCTTTGAAGTATCCCCCTTCCGGGAGTGTGTTGATAAAAACCATATTGAGGAATTATGGATGTGTTCAAGAAGTGATGTTCCTGAACGTGATATGCACCTCTTTTTGGAAATTCGTCTGCATCCCATGTACAACGACAAAGGCAAACTGACTTATATCGCCATTGCCGTTCGCGACATCACAGAGGAGCGAGAGATGTATCTGCAGTCAAAACTGAACGATATACAGATTCAGAAAGCCAATGAGGAAATCCAACGCTACGAGATGGAACTTCAATACATGATGGAGGCGTGTGACATGCGGGCTTGGCGCACCTCATTCAAAGACAGAAAGATACAGTTCCTGAAAGGACTGAGCGAAATAGAGAAAGAAATGTCGTTCGACGAGTTCATACACTACTTCGAAGATGAGACAGGCTTGAAAGAAGAGCACTTTGCCCATCCCGAACGCTATTTTGACAAACCTGTTTCATTCCTGAGCAAGATGCGCCCTGTGTTCCACGAGACGGAAACGGTGCAGTGGAACCAGATTAACAGCCTGCCCATCTATGACGAAGAAGGTAATCTGACGGGCGGTTTCGGATTGATCCGAAACATGACCAAGTTCATACAGGCACAGGAGCAACTGAAACTGGAGACGCAGCGCGCCACCGAGTCAGGCCGACTGAAGAGCGTATTCCTGGCTAATATGACGCACGAGATACGCACCCCTCTGAATGCCATTGTCGGCTTCTCCGACTTGCTGCAGATGATGACAACGACAGAAGAGAAGCGAGAACTCATCCACGTCATCCAAAACAACTGCGACATGCTTCTGCGACTGATTAACGACATCATGGCTATCAGTTCGATGGATGCCAACGGACTGATTATGAACCCCGTCGAAATTGACTTTGCCCAGTCCTTCAACGAGATGTGCCAGTCGTTGTCACAGCGCGTGGAGAATCCGAATGTAGCATTTGTCAAGGACAATCCTTACAAGGCATTGGTCACCCATTTAGACATCGGACGCATGACACAGGTGCTCACCAATTTCGTCACCAACGCTGTCAAATACACCCAGAACGGACATATCCGCGTCGGATACCGGCTGCAAGAGGGTGGCATCTACATGTATTGTGAAGATACGGGAACGGGTATTCCCAAGGAGCAATGTTCAAAAGTCTTCGAACGTTTCGTCAAACTGAACGACTATGTACAGGGCACAGGTCTTGGACTGTCCATCTGTAAGGCGATAGCCGAACGCTGCAATGGCAAAATCGGCGTCGACAGCGAAGTGGGACAAGGCTCTACCTTCTGGATTTGGATTCCCTGTGAAATAGAAAAAAAGGAGGAACTCAACGAACAGGCATGATGACAAGGTTTTCGAGATATCTGTTAGGCTTCGTCATGCTTTGCTTTCCCATGACGGGATACGCTGCATCTCAAGACGAGAATATCAGAAACTATACCGCAGAGCATCCTCTTATCTATGAAGATGTCTTCGACCTCTGGCCCTACTCTTTTCTCAACGAAAACGGAGAACCCGACGGCTATAACGTAGACCTGATTAGAATGATGCTGAAGGAACTGAATATTCCCTACATCATCAGGATGAAGCCCAAGCAGGAATGTTTTCAGGATTTGAAAGACGGAAAATCAGACTTGATGTTCGGATTGGCTGCAGGCTTCAACGACAAATTCGGACGCTATAGTAGCAACACCATCACCCTCTTTACGCAGAGTGTAGCCACCCCTATTAACAAACCTGTTCAGATTCAGACTTTCCGTGACCTGGCCAATCATAAGGTCACTGTCTGGGAAGGAAGTATATGTGAGCACCTGATGACTGACTATGGATGGGAAGAGAATGCGATGCCTACCAAATTCATGGGAGTAGCCATTCGGAAAATGAGTCAAGACGAAGAAGGACAAATTGTATGGAACACACTCTCTCTTAAATGGCTGGTTCAGAAATATCAGATTGACAACGTCCAGATTACACCCGTTGACATGCCGCACGGCGAGTATAAGTTTATGTCGAACAATCCTCATTTGCTGGCTCGTCTCGACAGTATCTACACAGAACTGAACTCTGCCGACATGTTTACAGAGATACAGAACAAATGGTTCTATCCAGAACGCACAGAGAAGAAAGTCGCCCCCTGGGTATGGTACGTCACAGGTATCGCAGGCATCGTGATTCTGCTTTTCCTCATCTATGCCATCAACTATCGTACCAAGGAGCATCGCCTAACTAAGCTCAACAACAAGAACAACCAACGGCTTGCCCTCATTCTGGAGGCCAGTCATGTGCGTATGTGGACCTACGATACTATGACTCGTCTGTTTACCTGGCGCAATGAAAAGGGACAACCGGTATTCACCTATACCATTGAGGAATTCGCCCAGCGCTATCATACTGGTGACTTCGAGCGGCTTCGTGAGGCCTTAGGGAAGTTGAGCCATGACAAGACATCTGAAGAAGAGATCAGGCTCACCGTCAGAGCAAGAGATAAGGAAGACGGTGACATGCAAGAACATGAGTTTATGATGTCTTTGTCTGTTTTACAACGCGGCAAAGACGGAACACCACTTGTCATCCTTGGTACCAAAAAGGATATCACCCAAGAGCGTCAGCAACAGCAAAAGGACAAAGAACGCGCCATGCGATACTGGGGCATCTTCAACACGCCATTAACCGGCATCCTGTATTTCAATCGTGACGGCATCCTGACCAACATCAACGACAAGGCCTGTGAGACCTATGCCTGCGACAAGGATGAGATTCTCTCAGAACATGTCGCATTCCAAGACTTATTGAGTCTGCAGATGGATATCACTGAAGCGGATGGCTGTCATTTTACGCAGGTCATTGACCTTGACAAGATTCCCAAGGGGGAACGGAGAGTCAAAGCCTGCAAGCGCAAGGGGAGACTGCTCCACGAAGTTCATCTGATGAATGTCTATGACGATGACGGTCAGTTGATGGGAATGTTTGGCATCGGACGCGATATGACCGATCGTCTGAACGCCATCAGACAGCAGCAGGAACAAGCCACGCGAACCAAGGATATCGTCAATGATTTGACAGAGTACATCACGAACATCAACTATGTGCTCCAGTATGGAGGTGTGCATATGGTGACTTACTCGCCCAAGTCTCATACCTTAATTATATACAGCGGCATCAATAAAATACGCTATGAGATTACCCAGACCCGCTGTATGACTCTGGTTCACGACAAGTCCAGAAGAAAGGCGATGCACTTGCTGAACAATATGGATAACCGCATGCCCAAACCCATTGATACGGACATTCTGACCAGCATCCATATACACGACAACAAACTGATGCACTTGCAGTTCAACCTGGTGCCCACCTACGATACAAATGGACAGATAGAAAACTATTTCGGGTTGTGCCGCGATGTGACGGAGCAAAAGTATAATGAACAACAACTGGAGCAGAAGACCCTCAAGGCACAAGAGGTAGAGAATACGAAAAACAGTTTCCTGAAGAACATGAGCCACGAGATACGCACACCATTGAATGCCGTGGTTGGCTTTGCCGAACTCTTCGAGATGGAACACCAGCCAGAAGATGAGGACATCTTTGTACAAGAAATCCTTCAAAACTCCGACCATCTCCTCCGCCTTATCAACGACATTCTTTTCCTCTCACGACTGGATGCCCATATGATCAAATTCGAGAAGAAGCCCTGCGACTTCGCAACCATCTTCGAAGGGTGTTGTCAACAGGGTTGGGAGCGCTATCAGAACGAGCAAGTGCACTACATCGTAGAGAATCCCTACCAGCAATTGGTGGTCGACATAGATGCCACCAATCTGAGACACATCATCGAGCAGGTTACGGCCAATGCCGCACAGTATACGCAAAACGGTACAGTACGTGCACGCTACGACTATATCGGACGCCGACTGATGATTACTGTCGAGGATACTGGACAGGGTATCAACAAGGATGTGCTACAGCGTATTTACGAGCGTTTTGCAGCTGGTTCCAACAAAGGTAGCGGACTCGGGCTCCCTATTTGCAAGGAACTGACAGAACAGATGGGAGGAACAATGGATATCAACTCCGAAGAAGGTTTAGGTACTACCGTATGGATTATGATTCCCTGTCAGGCTACTATTGTCAAACGTAAGAAGTTTATCTAAATGAGGAAATATCGAACATATATCCAATCGGTTATACTGGTGGCGCTGCTCAGCTTCTGCCTTCCCATTCAAGCACAATGGGGAGACTACGATGCCCAGCATCCTCTAATTATAGCCGGTGACTGGGATAAGCCACCTTACGAATACCAGAACGACAAGGGCGAGCCTACCGGTTCGAATATCGACGTCATGCGGGCCATTATGAAGCAGTTGGGTATTCCCTGCCGTTTTATGCTAAAGGAATGGGGAAATGCCATCAAGGCCTTCGAACGTGGTGAGGCTGACTTGATTCTCGCCAACTGCAACAGATACAAGAAAGCCCCTTATTACTATACTCGCAACATCATCAATTACAACCGTATCCGCGCTTTGATGATAGGCGACTCCGTACCTACGCTTTCCATCAAGAAAATGGTAGAAGAGGGAGTTGTACTGAAGCCCTCTGACTTTTCATTGGCTTATTTCCTGGCAGAAGACTCTTCCTATATCAACAAGATAGAGTTCCAATCGCCCAAAATAGCTCTATTGGGATTGCGCGATGGGGATTACAAGTATTTCGTTTGGGGAGAAGAGCCGTTGAAATGGAAACTCAAGGAGTTCAGTGTCAAGGACGAGGGATTCATCCTTAATGAGGTGGACATCCCCGTTAGCCAGATTCGTGTCATTGGACGCAATCAGGAACTGATCAATGCTATCGATGATGTCTATTCGCGACTGAAACAGAGCGGTGAAGTAGAAGAAATCAACAATCGCTGGCTGCATCCTGAAGAGACGGGAGGTATCCGCCGGATTTCCCTTTCCGTCTATATCATCTTAGGAATACTCCTGCTCACCTTCCTCTGCTACCTGCTCAACCGTCTGGCACAATCGCATGTACAGAGAGCAGCACGCCATTCTACCGAACTCAACGAGATGATGTACAAGGCGCTTCATATGGGACGCTTCTATGTCATGCAGTACGATATTGCCAACGACCATTTCACAAACCATTATGGCACATTCCTGCCCAACGAGGGCATGTCGCTGAAGGAATTTGTAGCTCATATCCATCCCACAGAACAAGAAGAGTTCATGAAAAAGATGGACCTGATGCTCAAGGGACGTGAGCAGAAAACAGCTATAGACAAGCGTTGGAACATTGGAACGACTGAAGAACCGCAATGGTTAAACTTCAACGGACATTCGATGGTTGAGTACGATGATGACGGACACCCTGTCTATATCATCAATACCATCAATGACGTCACCAAGGATGTGGAAGACGAAAAGTCAGCCCACGAACTGGTGCGGAAATATGAACAGCTGAGCAACATGCCACTACTCGCCATGTCGTTCTACAACAAGGACGGTTCGCTGATAGATGTCAACGACCCGATGAAGGCTCTCTGTGAGTTCGACCAGCCTGAGAACGAACGCTTCTTCCGTCAGTCCAATATGTTCGACGTACCCATCTTCCGAGACGTTTACCCATTGGGCTGCAAGGGCAGCAGGGCTGCATGTCACCTCATGGAGAAGCCCGGAAGTCAATCGAAAACATATATTGAATACGAAATACGCCCCTTACTCAACGAGCAAGGAGAAGTCTTCAACTATATTATCTCCGCTGTTGATGTCACGGAAGAACGCGAACGCGACCGTGATATGCATCAAATGAATCGGGAGATACAGTCAACCGTCAAACAAATCAACTTGCTGGAGCGCCAATTGCAATATATTCTGGAGAGCACCAACACGTATGTCTGGCAGTTAAACTTCAAAGAGAGAACGGTCATCTATACCCGTCGACTGAAAGAGCCCGAGTTCGTTTGCACATTTGAGCAGTACTGTGAGACTGTCTTCGAAGACGAAAGGGAGGAAGTCAGAAAAGGACTGGAAACGCCTGCTATATGGGAGCAACCTTTCTCACTAAACCGTCATTTCCGGAAACCGCTGATAGGTGAAGGGGAAACAGACCGCTGGTATAACATCTCAGGCATACCTACACGCGATAAGGATGGGCATATCATCGGTACCTTTGGCATCCTTCATGACATAACAGACCAACTCAATGCCCAGCGCAAGCTGGAGGAAGAGACGCAGCGTGCAGAAAGCAGTGGTCAGCAGAAGAGTATGTTCCTTGCCTCGATGACTCATGAGTTGCGTACCCCACTGAACTCTATTGTGGGCTTCTCCGACCTGCTTCGCACCATCGATACTCCAGAAGAGCGTAAGGAGTTTATTCGTATCATTCGAACCCATTGTGATATCCTGTTGCGCCTCATCAATGATATCTTAGAGGCGTCCAATATCTCAGACACACTGATGCGGATCGTACCTCGACAGCTCGACTTTGCCAGTGAGTTCGACACGATGTGTCAAGCACTGGCCCAGCGTGTTGATAATCCAGCTATAAGCTTTATCAAGAAGAACCCATATCCTACGTTGACATTGAATATTGACCTGGGACGTATCCAACAAGTTGTTACAAATTTCGTCACAAATGCCGTCAAGTATACCAACAAGGGCCACATCTGCGTAGGCTATGAGTTGCAGCAGCGTGAGGGCAGACAGGGACTGTATGTCTATTGCGAGGACACAGGCTCTGGTATTCCAAAAGACAAGCTGAGTGCTGTCTTTGAGCGCTTTGTCAAGCTCAACGAGTTTGTACAGGGCACAGGCCTTGGTCTCTCTATCTGCAAAAACATCATCGAACTATGCGGTGGCCAGATTGGAGTCGAAAGTACCGTAGGAACAGGCTCTACGTTCTGGTTCTGGATTCCCGTTCAAGTATATGCATAACTAAATAAAATAATCAGTATGAGAAAAGTATTATTTATCATCACCCTGCTATGTCTGTCTGTCAATACGGCATGGGCTGAGCGTTTGGTGGTTGAGAGCAAAAGCATCGCTCTGGTGCTTGACGTTGAGAAAGGCACACAGCCACAGTATGTATACTTCGGAGCTAAGCTGAATGCACAGGAACAGCAAAGTCTGCAGAAGCCTGAGATGTTTGGACGCATGGACGCCTATCCTGCCTATGGACTCAATACGCCGGCAGAGGCAGCACTGGCTATGCGCCACGCAGATGGCAATCTCTCTACAGCCCTTGTAGTGGACAGTTGGACACAAGCCAAGGACAGTAACGGCAATCTGATTACCATCACGATGAAAGATCCCGTCTACCCCATTTCAGTTTCCCTCAACTACAAAGCATATACCAATGTAGACATGATAGAGGCTTGGACGGAAATCACCAACAACGAAAAAGGCACCGTCACGCTGACAACTTTTGCCTCTGCCATGCTGCCCATCCGCCGCGGCAACGTGTGGCTCAGTCACTTCTATGGCTCATGGGCTAATGAGGCACAGCTGGTGGAAGAACCGCTGACACCAGGACAAAAGGTCATTGTCAACAAGGATGGTACACGCAACTCGCATACTGACCATGCCGAGGTAATGTTCTCGCTCGACGGCAAGGGACAGGAAAACAGCGGACAGGTAATCGGTGCCGCCCTGTGCTATTCGGGCAACTACCGTCTGAAGATTACCACCGACGATACAGAATACCACTATTTCTTTGCTGGAATCAACGAAGACAACTCAGAATACCATTTGAAGAAAGGTGAAACCTTCGCCACACCGAAGCTTGCCCTGACTTTCTCAGAGCAGGGACTCTCAGGTGTCTCGCGTAATTTCCACAAGTGGGGACGCAAATACATGCTGGCCCATGGCGACAAGGAGCGCAAAATACTGCTCAACTCGTGGGAAGGTGTCTATTTCGACATCAACCAAAAGGGCATGGATCAGATGATGGCAGATATCGCCTCGATGGGAGGCGAGCTCTTCGTAATGGATGACGGATGGTTTGGCGATAAATATCCCCGAAAGACGGACAACTCGTCTTTAGGCGACTGGGTGGTTGACAAGAACAAGCTACCAGAGGGCATTGAGGGACTGCTACGCGATGCCCGCAAACACGGTATCAAATTCGGTATCTGGATTGAGCCGGAAATGGCCAATACAACCTCAGAACTCTACGAGGCTCACCCTGACTGGATTGTCAAGGCCCCCAAGCGCGATGCTGTATTGGGACGTGGCGGTACGCAGGTGGTGCTCGACCTCAGCAACCCGAAAGTGCAGGACTTCGTAGTCAGCATCGTCGACAACCTGCTGACCAAATATCCAGAGATTGATTATATCAAATGGGACGCCAACATGCCCATTCTGAATCATGGTTCACAGTATCTGACGATGAATGAGCAGAGTCATCTCTACATCGAGTATCATCGTGGATTCGAACAGGTATGCAAGCGTATCCGCGCCAAGTTTCCTGATGTTACCATCCAGGCATGTGCCTCGGGCGGTGGACGAGCCAACTGGGGAGTACTGCCTTGGTTTGACGAGTTCTGGGTCAGCGATAATACCGATGCTCTTCAACGCATCTATATGCAATGGGGTACCAGCTATTTCTTCCCTGCTATCGCAATGGCAAGCCACATCTCTGCCACACCCAATCACACCGTATTCCGTACCACAGCTTTGAAATATCGCATTGATGTGGCCATGAGCGGAAGACTCGGTATGGAGATTCAGCCCAAGAACATGACAGAAGACGAGAAGGAACTTTGCCGGAAGGCGATAGCCGAATACAAGCAAATTCGCCCCATCGTTCAGTTTGGCAACATCTACCGACTTGTGTCACCCTACGACAAGAAGGGACTGGCCTCAATGATGTATGTGAACGACGAGCAGTCAAAGGCCGTTTTCTACTGGTGGAAGACAGAGTCGTTCCAAAACGAGCACCTGCCTCGAGTACGCATGGCAGGCCTCGATGCCAACCGTATGTATAAGGTACACGAGTTGAACCGCATCGACCTCAAGCCTCTGTCGGTTGAGGGTAAGTCGTTCAGCGGTGCCTACCTGATGAACCACGGTCTCGATATGCCTTATCGCAATGAGCCTGAGTGGTCAAAGAAAAACGACTGGTCAAGCCGTGTACTGCTCTTAGAAGCTGAATAACGATATTACACAAATTACTTGGAGAAGGAAAAGACAGACCTTTTAGCGTATATCCGCGAAGGGCGCGAGATGACGCAAGCAGAGAAACTCAGGCTGATTATCAGCCTGAGTATTCCTTCTATTCTTGCCCAAATATCAGCTACTGTGATGTTCTTCATTGATGCTTCAATGGTAGGCCATCTGGGAGCAAAGGCATCAGCAGCCATCGGACTGGTTGAGACCACTGGGTGGTTGATGGGCGGACTGGGTTCTGCGGCTAACATGGGATTCTCCGTTCAGGTAGCCCATGCCATTGGTGCCAACGATTTCAAGCGCGCCCGTCGCATCCTGCGCCAGTCGCTGGTATGCTGTCTGCTTTTCAGTCTCACCATCTCCACCATCGGTATTCTCATCAGCGGTCCCCTGCCCTACTGGCTGGGAGGTACGGAAGAGATTGCGCATGATGCCTCTCTCTATTTCGCCATCATAGGTTTTTGCGGCATTTTCTTCCAAATGACGGGACTTGGAAGCTCGATGCTCAAATGCTCTGGCAATATGAAGATACCCTCTGCCCTCAATATTCTGGCCTGCATTCTGGATGTCATCTTAAACTATTTCTTCATCTATATCGCCCATATGGGTGTGATGGGAGCTGCTTTCGGAACTGGTATAGCCGAACTCATCACAGCCTCCCTCATGCTCTATTTCCTGCTCTGCCGCTCTGAAATTCTAAAACTGAAAGGGCGTCCCAGACGTTCGTTTCGTCCTCAGTCAGAAATCGTGGGCAACGCTGTCAAGATAGGTGCACCTATGGGACTCCAGCATATGCTGATGGGTGGAGCCCAGATTGTTAGCACACTCATCGTTGCCCCCCTGGGCACTATTGCTATTGCTGCCCACTCGCTCGCCATTACGGTAGAGAGTCTCTGCTACATGCCTGGCTACGGTATTGCCGATGCTGCCACTACACTGGTAGGACAAAGTTTTGGAGCCGGCAAACGACTACTCACCAAGTCGTTTGCCCATATGTCGGTAGGACTTGGTATGTTCGTGATGACGATGATGGGAGTACTGATGTGGATTTTCGCCTCTGAACTGATGAGTGTCCTGACACCTGTCAGCGACATTATTCAGGTGGGCACCCAGTCATTACGTATCGAGGCTTTCGCAGAGCCCATGTTTGCAGCCTCCATTGTCTGCTATGGCGTCTTCGTAGGCGCTGGCGACACCATGCTCCCTGCCATCATGAACCTCAGCAGCATGTGGGCCGTCCGACTAACTCTTGCAGCTATCCTTGCCCCTATATACGGACTGCCTGGCGTATGGATAGCAATGGCTGTCGAACTGACTTTCCGAGGTAGTATCTTCCTGCTCCGTCTCTTCTTCGGCAATTGGCTCAACAAGATAAAAGACTAAAAAAACAGCCGGGAGATCACTCTTCCGGCGTGTTTACATTTTCTTTTCCTATTAATAACTAAAAACTGCTTTCTCTTTAAAACTAATACCTTACTACTAACCTAAAAACTACTAACAAACCTATGTCCTTTTTTGTTATCCTCAATCTTATTTACCTGTGTGTTCCTCTGAATCACGATGCAAAGTTAAGCAGATTTCATTATCCCACAATGAAATCCTGCCATTTTGAGTAAAAAAGGGCTTTATTCTTGACCTAAATCAACATTTTGTGTGCGCACACAAAGATCGTTTTCCACCAAGTTTGTCAACTCGACAAACTCCGTAATTGTCAGTTGCTCAGGGCGTTTCGTCATAAAAGGGTGTTGGAAAAGGCTACTTTCCTCATTTCCCCGGCTAACCAACTGTTTCAACGACACGCGCAACATCTTGCGTCGCTGGTTAAAAACGGTCTTCACCACCCGCTTAAACAGCTGCTCGTCACAATCCAGATGGTTCACTTTGTTACGAGTCATACGAATCACGGCACTCTGCACCTTGGGGGGCGGATTGAAAACGGATGGCTCAACCGTAAACAGATACTCCACGTCATACCACGCTTGTATCAGGACACTCAGAATACCATACGCCTTTGTTCCAGGTTGAGAGGCAATGCGAAGAGCCACCTCACGCTGTATCATACCTGTGCAACAGGGAATCAGGTCGCGATTGTCCAGCATCTTGAAGAAAATCTGGGAGGAGATATCATAGGGATAATTGCCCGTCAACACAAACTGTTGTCCGTCGAATACCTTATGCAAATCCATGCGAAGAAAGTCTTCACCAAGGATATTTTCTCTCAAACGAGGAAAACGTTCATTCAGATACGTCACGCTCTCCCTGTCAATCTCCACCACCTTCAGTGGTCGAGGCTTCTCCACCAGATATTGCGTCATCACACCCATACCAGGCCCTACTTCCAACACGGGCAAATTGGCATATGGCTCATCCACCGTATCAGCTATGCGCTTGGCTATCGCGAGGTCGGTCAGGAAGTGCTGACCCAGATTCTTCTTGGGGCGTACCTGTTTCATGCCTGCGAAGGTACAAAAAACCAATGACATAACAAAAGAAAAATGCTTTTCTTCACAAAAAACAACCATTCTTTGGTTTGTATCAGAAAAGAAATGATTATCTTTGCAATCCAATTATGAAGGTAAACAGCATCATATTGAAAGTCCTAATGCCACTGGTCTTGGGCGGTGCAATCCTCTTTTGGATGTATCGCGGAGAGGACTGGCAGCAGATTCGTCATGTGATGACGGATGAGATGGACTGGACATGGATGTTGCTGTCGTTCCCCTTCGGCATCCTGGCTCAAATGTTTCGCGGCTGGCGATGGAAGCAGTCGTTAGAACCAGTTGGTGAGCATCCCCGCACCTCTGTCAGCATCCACAGTATCTTCCTGTCGTATGCTGCCTCGCTGGTCATCCCCCGCGTAGGCGAATTCACCCGTTGTGGCGTTCTAAAGCGCTATGACAACGTGTCCTTCCCCAAGGCGTTAGGGACGGTAGTGACAGAGCGAGCCATCGACTCCCTGTTGGTGATGGGTATCACAGCCATCGTACTCCTGTTGGAGATGAGTACCTTCGGCATGTTCTTCCGTAAGACAGGTACCAACCTGCACACCATCCTTCAAGGATTCTCATGGGCTGGCTATCTGGTAGTCGCCATCTGTATCATCGCTATTCTCATCCTGTTGCATTACCTCTTGCGAAAGCTATCTATTTATAATAAGGTACGTGCGACAATCTCCAATATCTGGCAGGGAGTCATCTCTCTGAGAAATGTGCGAAACATCCCTCTGTTCGTGCTTTTCACACTGGGCATCTGGATGAGTTACTTCCTGCATTACTACCTGACCTTCTTCTGTTTCGACTTCACGGCAGACTTAGGGATAGGATGTGCATTGGTAACCTTTATCGTAGGAAGCATTGCCGTCATCGTGCCCACCCCCAATGGCGCGGGTCCCTGGCATTTTGCCGTCAAGACGATGCTGATACTCTATGGCGTGGCTGACGAGCATGCCCTCTATTTCGTACTCATCGTACATACCGTTCAGACCATGTTGGTGATAGCCTTGGGCATCTACGCATGGCTCGCATTGAATTTTACCTCTAAAAAATAAGACTATGAATGAGATTCAAAACTTAAATCCACAGTGCGTTTGGAAGAATTTCTATGCACTCACACAAGTACCACGTCCCAGCGGACATTTAGAGAAAATCCAGCAGTTCCTGCTAGACTTCGGCAAACAGGCCGGTGTGAAGGCCTTTAAAGATCCTGCCGGCAATATCGTATTCCGCAAACCCGCCTCAGCAGGGATGGAGAACCGCAAAGGTGTCATCCTGCAGGCCCATATGGATATGGTACCAGAACGCGACACGGAGTCGACGCATAACTTCGAGACAGATCCTATCCGCCCGTGGATAGACAACGGTTGGGTAAAGGCCAAAGGAACTACGCTGGGAGCCGATAACGGACTGGGAGTCGCTGCCATTATGGCTATCATGGAAGACAAGACGTTGAAGCATGGTCCCATCGATGCGCTTATTACTCGTGACGAAGAGACTGGTATGTATGGTGCCAACGACCTGCCTGAGGGTGAGTTGCAGGGCGACATCCTATTGAACCTCGACTCAGAGCATTGGGGTAAGTTCGTCATCGGTTCGGCTGGCGGTATTGACATTACTGCTACGCTTGACTATCAGGAGGTGGACACGGACCCTGAAGATGCTGCAGTATTGGTGACGCTAAAAGGTCTGCGCAGCGGACATAGCGGTTTGGAGATCAACGAAGGTCGTGCTAACGCTAATAAACTGTTGGTACGCTTTGTCCGTGAGGCTGTGGAGCAGTTGGACGCACGTCTGACTTCATGGCATGGTGGCAAGGTGCGCAACGTTATCCCGTACAAAGCAGAGGCCTTGCTGACCCTGCCGAAAGAAAATGTGGAAGCCCTCGAAGAATTGGCAGAAGACTGGTTGGCCGATTTCAACAGCCAGTATAAAGGCATCGAGTCTGGCATTAAGTTCTATGTGGAAAAAGCGGATCTTCCCGCTAAGCAAGTCCCCGTTGAGATTCAGGACAATCTGATCGATGCCATCTATGCCTGTCACGATGGTGTGGTTCGTATGATTCCTTCTTATCCCGATGTGGTAGAGACGTCTTCGAACCTTGCTATTATCGATATTGAGGGTGGTCATGCTGTTATCAAGATATTAGCCCGTTCCAGCCGTGAGGATATGAAGGACTACATCGTCAAGATGCTGGAGAGCTGTTTCAATATGGCAGGTATGAAGGTAGAGACGGCTGGCTCATATGGCGGCTGGGATCCCAATCCCGATTCAGAGATCCTGCACCTGCTCTTGAAGGAATACAAAAACCTCTTCGGACAAGACGGCATCATCCAGGTAGACCATGCCGGACTGGAGTGCTCAGTCATTTTGGGCAAGTATCCCAACTTGGATGTTGTCTCGTTCGGACCCACGATGAAGTCGCCCCATACCACTAGCGAGCGTGCCCTCATCGAAACCGTAGCCCCCTTCTGGGAGCTGTTGAAGAAGACGTTGGAAGATATTCCTGCGAAATAAAAAAAAACAAAAATCGCAGATTTGTTTTGCAGGTCTGCGATTTTTTCTTACCTTTGCACACGATAACCAAAATAATAACAAAAAAATGGACGATTACCCGGCGAATCATTAC
>RHMF01000725.1_pt1 | contig 14459 bp, 14 predicted proteins | sample 5365151 | NCBI WGS metagenome assembly RHMF01 (sample SAMN10266501, study PRJNA497801) | feces metagenome | isolation source: feces | host: Bos taurus | place: China: Prairie of Fairy Mountain | collected 2017-08-14 | reverse complement strand
GCCGTCCCAGTGAGCCGACACGAAACCGCCCTTGTTGTCGAGAATGTCGATAAACTCCTCCCAAGTGTCAGCCTTGGTAATCATCGAGTTACGGAAGTCCAGAGCATTCTGGTAGATGTTGGCCTGAATCTCGTCCATAAGAGCCACGATACGCTCCACGAGGCCCTCCTGCGGAACAACCTCCTTCGAGAGAGTATCACGGCGAGCCAGCTCGATAGTGCCGTTCTCCAGGTCGCGTGGGCCGAGTGCCAGACGCACGGGAACACCCTTCAACTCATACTCGGCGAACTTGAAGCCCGAACGCACATTGTCGCGTGCATCGACCTTGACGCTGATGCCTCGCTTACGCAACTCCGCAGCGATAGCCTCCATCTTCTCGGTCATCACCTTCAACTGCTCCTCGCCCTTGTAGATAGGTACCATAGCCACCTGAATAGGTGCCAATTTCGGAGGCAACACCAGACCGTTGTTATCAGAGTGAGCCATAATCAACGCACCCATCAGACGGGTCGATACGCCCCACGATGTAGCCCATACATACTCCTGCTTACCCTCCTTGGTGGTGTATGTCACGTCAAACGCCTTGGCGAAGTTCTGACCGAGGAAGTGCGATGTACCACTCTGCAACGCCTTACCGTCCTGCATCAGAGCCTCGATTGTGAGAGTATCCTCCGCACCGGCAAATCGTTCGTTGGGTGACTTGTGACCCACCACAACAGGCACGCCCATCCAGTTCTCGGCGAAGTCCTGATATACGCGAATCATACGCATAGCCTCCTCCTGTGCCTCCTCGCTTGTGGCGTGTGCCGTGTGACCCTCCTGCCAGAGGAACTCGGCAGTACGCAGGAACAGACGCGTACGCATCTCCCAACGCACCACATTAGCCCACTGGTTGCAGAGGATGGGCAGGTCGCGATATGATGTAATCCAATTCTTGTAAGTGTTCCAGATGATAGTCTCCGAGGTGGGGCGTACGATAAGCTCCTCCTCTAACTTCGCCGATGGGTCCACCACGACACCCTCGCCCTGTGACGAGTTCATCAGACGATAGTGTGTCACCACGGCACACTCCTTTGCGAAGCCCTCGACGTGAGAGGCCTCACGCGAGAAGAATGACTTTGGAATAAAGAGAGGGAAGTAGGCGTTCTCGTGTCCCGTAGCCTTGAACATATCGTCAAGGGCACGCTGCATCTTCTCCCAGATAGCGTAACCATAGGGTTTGATAACCATACAGCCTCTCACAGCAGAGTTCTCTGCCAGTCCGGCCTTTACGACCAATTCGTTGTACCATTTCGAGTAGTTGTCCTCTACTTTGGTCAAGTCTTTAAGTTCTACTGCCATATATTATGTTGATTGTTAATTTCCTATCGTTTTGACAATTTTGCTTGCAAAATTAACCATTTTTTGCATAACAAAGGCAAATAGGCTCCATTTTTTTCTTGTAAGTACCTATTTCGGCCTTCTGACCGCCTCGCAACGCATATCCGATATGGCCCAAATATGGTATCAATCCTACAATTGGCCAATTTGTACGATTTGCAATGTTGTTTTTCGGGGTTGGTTTTGGGTAGAGAGAAAATTCTCTCTAAATTTGTTTATCTTTCTAACCCACTTTATCCGCAACACGATGCTCGACGAAAGACTCTTTTACTTCATACACGGAATGGTTACAATGTACTTTCTTGTAGCCGGTCTTCATCGTGTCAGCCGTGATAACGCATCCCGTCTGGAACGCGTCTGCGGTTATGTGCTGCTCTATTGGTTCTTTCTCGAAGCAAAGGATCTGGTCTTTTATGTGACACCGGTCTTTCGCGATAACTACATCTCCAATCTGCTGATTCTTATCGATATGACAGCGGTGACGGCGGGTTGCAGTTTCGTCATCGAGCTGCTCAATCCGGGGTGGTTTACCCTTCGACGGGCCTTCGGGCTTGTCTTTCCATTTCTGTTGTCTATCTCTGCCTACGCCCTTACCGAGTCGGAGTGGATTATGCACGCCACCTTCATATTTGTAGTCTGCTATTCAATAGGTTTCACTATCTATATGGTCTATGCGGTGCGTCGCTACAACCGTATGTTGAGGGAGAACTTCTCCAATATCGAGTATGTGCACGTGCGATGGCTCAAAGGCGTGGCCGTTATGCTGGCAGCGTGTCTGGTGGTGTGGATTATCTCCTGCTACTATTCGTCGTGGGTTGTCGATAGCTGTTATCAGCTGCTGCTCCTGCTTCTGTGGGTTGTGACCCTCTACTTCGCTGACCGTCAGCGGGCCCCGCAGCTTGCACCCACGTCTGCCGTAAATGTGAAGCCGGAAGGCGACGATCTGGTTACGACGCTGCTCGAACACAATCTTGATGAGCTTATGCGTGAGAAGAGGGTATGGATGGAGCCTCATCTGACGCTTCCCGACCTGGCCGCACTTGTGGGTACCAATCGTACCTATCTGTCAAACTATCTTAACAATACGCTTCACACAACCTTCTACGACTACATCAACGGCTTCCGTATGGAGGCGGCGTTGGCTCTGCTGAACGACCCCGACAGCACGCTGACGATGGTCGAGGTGGCCGAGTCGTGTGGCTTTAATTCCATATCGACTTTCCGACGGGTCTTTGTGCGTGCTATGGATTGTTCCTATGTCGAATATCGCAACAGGATTCTCGCTGAAAAGCATCCGCAGGGGGAGATTTGACAGTCTGCAAGGTCGTTTTTGATGCAATGAAAGGTCGCCCGAGGGTGACCTTTTTAACTTTGTAATACCGCTAACACACAAAAACTGAATATATGAAACGACTTTTATTATTACTCTCTGTGCTGTTTATGGGTGTGCTGACCCTTTCGGCCAAGGAGAATGAGGAGAAGAAGGAGATTTTGTCGTCGGAGGAACGCACAGCCCTGATTCAAAAGACGCTTGCCTCTCGCGAGGTGAAGCTCGTCATCGAGCCGTGGGGCGGCAAGGGCATTGAGTGCAAGGAGCTCACCAGGTCGGGCAACAACTATGTGGCCCCAAAGAAGGCCGAGAAGGTGTTTTTCGACCGTGGTTACACCTTCACTCCCGTAACCTTTGTCGATGGTTTTCGCTATATCTTCGAGCATGAAGGCAAGTTCTATTGTGCTACCACGAGTGAGGTGCGGTTGGCCGATGCGGCCGATCGTGAGGAGCTCTCGTTTATGACGCAGGGCAAAAACAACAAGATGAACACGCCTGCGGGTCGCTTCTATGGCTCGTCGTCGGCATTGTGGATGATGCTTCTGGTTATGGGTGCAGCTGCTGTGGTGGCTCTGCTCTACTTTATGTGTGGTATGAAGTCGCTACGCACCATTGTCCTGATTGTAATACCTGCGGCTATCCTTGTATTCTCGCTGATTGAGATCTACGGCTATATCAAGTTCGGTGGCGATATGTTCTGGTGGTGCGAGTACGAACGCTACGGCTTCTTCGGCTCGCTGTTCAGGGTCTTCCCCTTTGCACTTATGATTGCTGCACAGGTTTATAGCATCAAGCTCTACGAGAAGGTGCTGTTTGAGGGCAACGACGACCCCGATGACGACAATCGCAAAATCAGCCTCAAACCCGCAGCATGGAGTCTGGCACTCTGTATTCCGGTCCTGATTGTGATAATCCTCATTCTGGGCTCTATGGACCTCGAAAACTCTATCCTTATGGATGTTCTGGGCGTTGGAGGATTCCTTGTGACGCTGGGTGTGGGTCTTGTGATATCGTTCCGCCGCAATGTCAGGAACTTCGGTGCGGTGTCGGGTCTGTGGGTAACAATCTTCTCGATTGTCTATATCATCGGCTGCCTCATCTCGGCTATTGCTATGATTACCCTTATCGTGCAAATCATCTGGCAGATACTTGTGGTCGTCGGTACAATCCTGATCTTTATGATGCTGGGCTACCGTCGCCGCGTCTATCGCAATGGTCGTGTCTATGAAGAGATTCATCATTATTAACGGAATATTAATCCATAAAAAACAATTTTTATGAGCAACAAATTAGGTTTGATTGGAGGCTGGTGGCGTGTTTGTGCTTCTGGTTTCGGCTTGGGTGTTGATGCTGCACGTGCTGTAGGTATTGTAGTTTTCATTTTATCTATTATCTTTGTAATCGGTATCGCCATTATATGGTGGATTGTGAAGTTCTTCGTTAATCGCAACAACGAGAAGAAGGCTGCCGAGGCAGCTGCACAGCCCGCTGCGGAGCCCGTTACGGAGGATGCTCCGAAGGCAGAGAATGAGGAGAAAGAAACCGTTTAATAGAATTAACACTCTAACACTTAAAACTTACTACTATGAAGAAGATTCTCACTATGTTCGCAATGGCTGCGGCTCTTTTCGTAGCCTCTTGTGGTGGCTCTAACACACCAAGTGATGCTGTTACCGAAATCTACTCATTGATAATTGATGGCAACTATGAGGCTGTTGCCGATTGTTTCCAGTACAACAATGTCAAGCCCGAGGAGCTGGAGCAGGCAAAGGCTATGATCGTGTCGTTGCTCTCTGAGAAGATGGCTCCTAAGTTGGAGAAGAAGGGTGGCTTGAAGGCTGTCGAGACTCTCGAGGAGGTTATCGCCGAGGATGGCCAGAGTGCAACCGTAAAGGTAAAGATGATTTATGGTGATGGCACCGATGAGACTCAGGATGTGAAGATGGTTCTCAACGACAAGGGCGAGTGGAAAGCTACAATGGGTAAATAATTGTTCCGCTGCCTATAAATACAAGAGCCTGTCCGTTTTGGACAGGCTCTTTTTTTATTCGGAATAAGACAAAGAGTAATATTTTTTAGATTCTCACGCATTTGTTTTTCCGTCACTCTGAGGAGGGCTTTGCCCGACGTGAGAGTCTAAACGATATAATGCCGAATGTGTTTGCCTACATCTTTTTCAGGCGGTTCAAAGCATCTTCGGCTTTGTAGCTGTAATCGAAGTTGGGCTGTATGACCATCTGGTTCTGGCGGTTTATTGCACCCCAGCCACCACCCACAACCTTCACAACGGCAAACCCGTCGCTGTCGAAGTTGTGTACATTCTCATACTGAGGAAGGATATGCCACTCGCCAAAGTGGTTCAGGAAGCCGTAGAGCTCGGTTGCGGGGTCTTGTGCATACCACAGCTCGATGCCCGCCATACGCCCCTTGCGGATTGAGCTGATAGCCTCGTCGCAATCCGATGACGATGAGAAAACAGGCTTTATGACCCACTGACCCAGCGGGTTTATTGCTCCGTAGTAGTTCCCCGGCTTGACGCGAGCCAGGCCGTTTGAGAAGCTCTGTGCCGATTTGAATTGTGGCTTGATGACCCACACGCCGAGGTCGCCGAGGTAGCCATACAGTCCCGTTGCAGGGTCTTCGGTGGGTGTCATCATATTGGATATACTCTCCATCTGACCCGATAGCGGTGTCTGGTTTGTGTAGAACAGCGATGTGCAGGCTGTCGTGCCCACCAATAGCATCAGGGCTGTTACAAGACGAATTTTCATAGCTTTTTTGTTTTCTCAAAAGTAGTCCGACACGCCCTGAAAAGCAAGTCATGCGGTATATTTTACCCGATGAAATCATAAAAGGCCGTTCAACCCGAAAGTTGAACAGCCCTTTATTCTGTTTGACTTATCTCTTCCTGCCTCTAAAAACGATATCCTATGGTGAGGATAGCGTATTGGCGGCGGAACGAGGTTGAGTACAGAGGTGACTCGGTATTCACGTCGCCCATAGCGTCGTCAGCCCAGTAGAGGTAGTACTCGGTCATCTTGTTGCGTATGTTCTGATATGCAAAGTCGAGTGTCGTGCGACCGAATGAGAAGCCTATGCCGGCTGTTACCGCCTCGGTTCTGTAAGTCTGCGGACGACCCTGATACTCCGACTTGTCGTGACGCAGCATCGATGCTTGCAGACCATATCCTGCACGCAGTGCGAGGAATGGCAGTGGCTTAATCTCGCCACCTACGCGTATCGTGTTGGCAGCCCTGTAGCTATCCTTCACCTGCTCGCGATATACCTCCTCTGCGATATCAAATCCGTTAGGCACGCCCTGCATGCGGATACCATTATACCACGTGCGTTCGTAATCTACCGATATAAGAGCCGCCTTGCCAACGGTGTACGACAGACCGAACATCAGTCGCGATGGCGAGTTCATATCCCACGCATTCTCGCCCTGGTCGGAGAGTACAGGTGTCAGGTCGCCTTCGTTGCTGTTCTCTGTAAGGCTGAAATTCGTTCCCATAAATGCCTGATAGTCGCGTTCCAGCGAGTAGCTTGTAGGCGTGTGGAACGCCATACCTATACGCAACGATGGTGTCGGGCGGTAGATAGCACCAATCTTGAAGTTTATGCCCGTACCTGCGATGTTCACCATCTGGTCGTAGTCCATCCACTCGGCGGGGGCTGCCAGCGGAGTGCCATCGGCGTACTCTGCCACGCCACCATCATAGAGGTAGTCCTCCGAGTAGTAGAAGCCACGCTTCCAGTTCACAATCTGCATACCGAGGGTAGCACCCACATAGAGCTTGTTCGTGAAGTTCATACCCAGCGATATATCAATCTCGCTTATCGCACCACGCGACTCCACGCCTAACGTATGACCTACGCCGGCATTGGCACCTATGCGGTTGCCGTTGGTCCAGTACATACCCTGTGCGTCCTGCTCGGCATCCAGCAGATAGCCGTTATATGCCAGTATGCCACCCCAGTAGTATGAGTCGCGGAGGTCGTAGTTCAGCGGGCCGTTAGGCTCCTGTGGGAATACGCCACCCTGACCCATCTGCAACGAGAAGGCATCGGTGATTGAACGCAGAGGCGATACCGAGGGGTCGCTTGCCGAGTGATAGCCATAACGATAGTTAAGGTCGGCGATGCGGTTGTAGCCAATACCGAAGTTCATCGACACGAGCTTGGTATCACTCTGCTCATATACCTTCAGCACGAGGCCCGCATTACCTATCGAGAAGCGATTGACGTGGTTCTTGCCCCAGCTCTCTGCCGAGTTCTTTGAACGCTGGAAGCCCAACATAGGCGATATAGTCACCTCGTTGGTGCGATACATACCCAAGCCCGCAGGGTTGATACCCATCGATGCAATGTCGCCACCCAACGATGTGAAGGCACCTGCCAAAGCCATAGAACGAGCCGAGCCGAAGCCGAAGCCCACCTGCGAGAGCTCATACATATCGCTTGTCATCATACCGTCGCGATCCCAAAGCAGACCGCCGAAGTTCTGTGCCGAAATGGTCAGCGTGGAGAAGATCGCCACGGCTGCCATACATATCTTTCCGAAAAATCTCATACTCTGTTGTGTTTCAGTTGTTTTCCCTCTTGAATATTTACCATAATCGGGCAATGCGGCCCTGCGACCGATTGCCCGTTTATATCTTATCTGCCACCACGCGATGAACTGCCGCCGCCGCGAGAGCCACCTCCGCCGTAGCTGCCGCCACCGCTGTAACCTCCGCCGCGAGAGCCGCCATAGCTGCTTCCGCTGCTGTAACTGCTGCTGCCACTGCTGTAACTGCTGCTACGCGATGAAGAACGCGATGAAGAGCTGCTCGAAGATGAGCTTGATGAAGAACGTGATGTTGTCGAAGAACTCTTCTTCTCCTGCTGCTGGCGATATGCCGTACCGCGAGAAGTGCCGCGAGAAGATGACGAACCCGATGAGTTGCCTACCTGCTGGCGTGACGATGAGCTGCCGCTGTTGTAACTTCCGCTACGCGATGAGCTTGAACTGCCACTGTTGTAACTTCCTCCGCGAGAAGTGTTTGAACTACCTCCGCGATATGAAGTACCACTTCCGCGTGATGTCGAGCTGCCGCTGTTATAGCTTGTGCCACTTGTGCCACGCGATGATGATGAACTACCGCTGGTGTAACCGCTGCCACGCGATGCAGAGCCACCCTGACCGCGACTTACCGAGCCCGGAGTGCGGTTTGTCGTGGTGCTGCCACCGCGATTTACCGTTGCCGACGAGTTGTTGCCTCGTGAGCCTCCCTGACCATATACATTACCTGTGCTTGGCGAACGATATGGCGTGCTGCGACCAGAGCCTCTGTTTATGGTGCCACGCGTGCCACTACCTGACGAGAACTTGTTGCCGTCGATACGCTGGCTGTTACCGCGAGAGCCGTAGTAACGGTTGTCGTAGCGAGGACCTCCCCAATAGTCTGGGCCGTGGTGTCCCCCGTGATGGTGACCGCCCCAGTAGTGGTTGTGGTGATAGTGGTGTCCCCAGTAGGGGCTGTAATAGTATGGGTGGTAGTATCCGCCGCATCCCCACCAGAGGTCGATACCCCAACCCCAGTGACTGCGATAGCAGATGTTCCAGTTCCAGTCATACCACGAGTAGTGAGGGTATCCCCACCACGAATAGTACCAGGGGTCGAAGCTTGTCCAGCCGTAGTACCAGGGCGAGTAGGCATATATGGTAGCATTTGCCGCACCCCATGTGCCGAACATCGAGGTAATGTACTTTGGCTCAACCCATACCTGGTCACCCGCAACCATAATGTTGTAATATGCGGGGTCATAGGCTGTTACATAGGAGTAAGCACCGCCGTAACGCAGGTTGTAATAGCTCGAAGGCATACGATACGATGCCGACTTGAAGCCTCGCAGACGACGTGCATAGGCACTCTCGTAAGAGTCCGCCACATAACCCCTGTAAGGGTTGCTGTAAGTGGTGTATGCAGCCTCGTCCTCGACGATGATTATGCCGTCAGAGTCGGTGCGATAGCTCTGCTCCACAAGGCGTTTTGCCGATGAAGCCTGCTCGCGAGCCGCCTCAGCCTCATAACGTGCAGCCTCGGCCTCCCATTGAGCCTGCTGTGCTGCAGCCTCGGCACGGCGTGCCTCCGCCTCGGCTTTTCGTGCCTCGGCCTCTGCTCGCTGGCGTGCAGCGATAGCGTTGGTATCGTGAGTGGCATAGAGGTCATCATAGAAACCTGCCGACGAGAGGAATGTAGATGTACATCCCACCATCAGTACGGCCGCCATAGCCGTTGCTAAAAACTTAACCATCTTCTTCATAATGCTTCCTTTTTTTGTAAGGGTTACACTCTGCTTCGGGCAACCGCAGCTGCCCCCATTTGTAAAACTAACGTATGATGCCCGCCGATTATTATATCAACCATTGTACCAACCCTTCGTGCCGAGAGGTTTTCTCTGCATCGGGGGCTTGGTTTTGTGGCGACACCACACCTAATTTGTTACAAATATAACAACTTTTCTCCAATAATCAAGATTATTGGCCTGAAAATAGACGGATTTACGGGGTCTGGCATTGTATCTTCAACGGCGTTAATATTAAACTACATAGCACATCAAAAAAGTTCGGAATTATATAGTTCAGTGTTGTACCTCAAAAATGTATTGAGATTCTCACGCATTTGTTTTCGTCACTCTGAGGAGGGCTCTGCCCGACGTGAGAGTCTCGTTGCTGAAAAAAGTAACGAAACAAATGCTCAGAATGACGTTTAACAACATTAATCTATATAATTCCGAAAAAGTTTAGGGAGCACAAAGAAAAACTCTCCGTACTCCCTAATCAATCATACATCAGGCTTAACGCCCTAAAAATCAGTCAGTCGCCACCCCGTCTCCACATCCTGACGCATAGCAAAAGCACCATTCTCCACACGCGACATCGCCATCACGATAGGCACCATCACCTCTCGCTTGCGGGTGTCAATCTTGTCGTCGGGTCGGTGTCCCGTGAGCTGGCACACCGTGTCGATGTAGAGCCAGGTGTGATTCTCCGAGGGTGGGGCATAACGCGAAATCATACCTTTCAGCGTATCCAGTCCATAACGCTTGCGATAGGTATCAAGCAGCACAAACATAGCACGATAGCCCCACGGCATCGATATAAACTGCTTGAACTGGGCATCTTTCGAGGGGTGTACCTCGCCACGATAACGCACCTTCGAACGGCGTATGTTCCCCGGGTTGCAGTTTGACAGGCCTCTACTCATTCTTCTCCACCTCCTCTCTGATTTTACTTCTCACTAATCGTCGCAGATGACGCAGCAACGGAGCATCGCTTATGCGGCAGGCATTTTCCAGGAACGACCACATCTCCACGCCACATATAAACCCTGCCAGCAGGTTTGTCAGGTGCAGCTCCATAAATCCGAGCAGCAGCGTATCTATCGTGAAGGCCATACACAGCGAGATAATCGAAAATCCGAGTTTCTCGATTGTCCGCCACGCCTCGCGGCTTTCGAAGTACCACGGCTTGCCGTAGCGGCGAGCCTCGCGATAGGATGCCATCACGCCTGTCAGAAAGTCCCAGCCGATGAAGCCCACCAGAGCCCATATCATCGGCACGACAGGTGCGAACAGTGCCGCTATGGCTGCCACACAGCCGCTACAATATTTGTACAATGCCTCCATCACAGCTACATCTGTTAAGAACATTCTCCTTGCCGGTGTACTCTCTCAGTCCGGAGTTGTTTTCGAGATACTCCAGCATATATTTTCTCAAACACTTTGCTCGGTGTCGCAGCGATGTCATCAACTCGTGACGCAGCTTCTCATCGGCGGCTTTGTTGTTTGCTCCGGCCACCACCGAGAGTCCCAGCTGACCTGTCGAGGCGTTGAGTCGCGGCTGCATATCCAGACGCACGTATGCGGCAATGGTGGGCTTCAGAATCTTCTCGGTGAAATCCTTGTATTTGCCCAGCATAATGGCCTTCAATAGAGCCTCGCCCGTGATGGGTATTATCCATCGTTTGATGACAACGGCAATGTCGAGGTTGGTGATGACGGCAGGGTTGATGTACTCGCCGTCGGAGAAGGCAAGAGCAATGACCTCCTCTGGTGTTATAATGTTTTGATACATAGGCCTCTATTTTATGCTTGTTACGTTATACTTGGTTATCTCCGACAGATAAGCCTGCTGTCGTTCATCCATCTCGTCATACTCCAGGCCGTCGGCCTTGCGGGCCTCCCACACCTTCATATAAATCGGCTTTGAACGCGTTGGCGGGCGGTTTATCACCTCCAATGTCGAGGCGTCAATACCTGCCACGTTGAGCAGAATCTGCTTCAATGGGCTCAGCAACTCCTCCTGCTCGGCGAGGATGACCGTGTTGAGTGCCACCTCGTACTCGTGCAGGATACGTTCGGCACTGAATCCCGACGCATAGTCCAGACCGCTGAGTGAGCGGAACCACGAGTGGGCAATCACTATGTCGCTTGTCGCCTGGTCGTGCAGATGGTTCCAGTCGCCCTCGTTATTCGATGTCAGGGGTATGAACTGCGAGTTGTCGTTCTCCTGTCCGTTGCGTACGATGAACATCACCTGCCCGGGGTCGCCGGCAAATTGGCGTTGTGCGGTGCGTACAATCTGCTCGGCATCCTCCTCGTTGCTGGCTCCTGTGTCCAGCATCATCACTCCCGATAGCTGGAACGAGTTGTCCAGTCGTGATATGTTCCAGCAGTCGGTCTTGTAGGCTATGGCCGACACACTCATACCGGCGATGTACTTCGGCACGCCGTAGTGCGTGAACATAGGCTCATACTCCTTGTAGTGAATCACCGAACGCAGTGAGCCGTCACTCTGCTCCTCAAAAAGCGGATAGAGGGGCAGTGTAACAGCCTCTTTTGCCTTGAACGAGCCCCAGTTATGATGCAGGATGACGTGCTTGTTGTCGCGGGCTACACGCACGCACGACGCGTCCTGATGATATAGCGAGAGGAAGGAGCCGTTATGGTCGGTCACCACCTCCACGAATGCGTTTCCGAGCAGCGACTTGTCGAATGTCACACGGCTCAGCACCGTGCGTAACGACTCGCCGTTGCCGTTGGCGTGCCCGACAAAGGCCGCCAGACGGGGGTCGGCATCACCATACGAAAAGCCCTTGCCGGCTATGTAGTCCGACTTGTCGTTTATTATGCGTCGATGTGTTGTCGAACGACGCGACATAAGCGACAGTGCCGATGGCATCATATTGTCGTCACCCCAACGCCAGTACTCATCACTCTCCACCGTTGTCGATGAGAGTGTGAGCAGCGGTGCCTTCTTGCGGTTTCCGATGGTGACAAAACTCTTCTTCTTTTCGTTTTCCATAAGGGATAAAATTTTAGAATTCAACAATTACTAATCATCCTCGCTGTATGCCGAGTGAAGGTCGCGACTCGATAGCGTCAGCTCCACTCGCGGACGATGCTTGGGACGGCTTCCCGACAGAGCCTTCACAGAGTCAAGCCGTAACGCCTGCTCAAAGCCAAAGCGTGGTGACCAGCCCATCGTCAGCACCTCGCCCGTGGCGAGCCATACTCTGGCTGCGACACCCTCTACGGCACAATGACGCAGAAACTCGGCATCAATCCACTTCCCGGCATTGGCTCTCTCGGCAACGAGGGTGAGTGTGTGCTCCACACTCACCAGCCCGTTGTCCGAAGAGAAACTCTCGTCATAGTGCGAGGCGTAGTCCGCCAGCTCAACCTCTATGCCCCCTCCATCGATGATATCATCTGCCGAGGCGAGTGTTGCTACGGGGAAGAGCTCTGCGGCGAGGATGCCTCCTACTGCTTTGAAAGAGTTATTCTCTGCCATAATCTACCCCTTTCTACTCCTCTTCCTCTTCGTGGTAGTCCATACCGGCACCTACGAGGTTGTAGTCGAGAATCTCGCAGCCGATAGCGAATACGGCACGCTGACGATTCTGCATCACGTCGGGATTATACCACATACGAATCTCTGCACCGGGGATGTCGGCTGTATTCACCGCCAGAACGATGTTGCGACGATCGGTAAAGACGATGTAGTCGGCAGGGATGTTCGCCACGTTGATATATGGCTGCAAGTTCACCTCCACGATGGGGAATCCGCGGAACATCAACTGCTTGCGACCATTCTGAATGTCGTTGTAGATGGCTGTTCCGAACTGCTCGTCAAGATATGCCTGATAACGCTTGTAAACACCGGGGCTCACGAAAAATGCTACCTGACCCTCCTTGAACAGACCCTTCAACTGTGGGCTTGACTTCTCGATGTAGGCATCCAGCACCTCGGTAATGGACTTTGTCTCGAGAGTCTGCGAAAGGGCTGTATCAGAGTAGTGGCAATCGTAGTTACCCACAGCGGCGTAGAGCTTTGTGAGGATTCCATCGAATGAGTTGTATGATGTGGGGTTGGTGTTTGATGTATCACCCATCCACAAATTCATTCTGATACTCTCGGCGATAGCCTTACGGAAGAGGTCTGTCTCGGCAGTCTCCAAATCGGTGCCGGAGAGGTCGGTAAGGTTTGCACCACTCTTGTTTGACAAGGACTCAAAGATGGTCGAGAAGTAGTCGCTGGCCGAATAGGCGTTCTCGGCCTTTACGCGTTCCATCTGAATCTCGCGATGCTCCACCGTACGCTGCTCGGTATCCCAGGAGTAGCTTTTTGAATCAATGGGAAGCATCACATCCTCGCGTGTGGACACAACGGGCAATACCGTAGGCATAGGCATATTGTAGAGAATACGGATGCCAAGCTCCTCGGCAGAGTCGCCGGCAAGGATAGGACGGAAGAAGATTTTCTCCAAATCAGAACCAGTGTATGTTTTTGAATTTACGATAGTGTTAGACATAGTTTTAATGTTTTAATTGGTTAAAAAGTTTTTTTTGTTGATTAAAAAAGGTTGTTTATCGGTCAAAGACCTTGACATCTTCGGCGTAGGCCTGTGCGTTTGAGCCGAGCTGAACATCGCCCATCGAGGGGTCCTCGATGCTTTGCAGCTGTGTTGCAGCATAAAGACGCTGACGTTCGGTAAAGAAGAGTGCCGATTGAGTCGAAGCCGACGCCTTGGGCAAAGACTCCTCCGCAGGGGTTACCTCCGTTTCGCCTGCATTGCCCTTTTCGGGCTGTGTTGCAGGCTCCTGCTCCGTTGTGGACTGCTCCTGCGAGGGCTTGTTCTCCTGCTGTGCCGAGTCATTCTCCTTGCCCTTGTTGCCACGCTTCTTGCGACTCTTCTCCTTTGAGCTCTCCTTGTCGGTGTCGCCCTCCTGCTCCTGCTTCTGCTTACGCTTCTCCTGTAACGACTCTATCCACTCGTCAATGCGTATGGCAAGTCGGTTGAGCAGGAATCGGATTATCGAGCCCCACGCTGTCTCCGAGGTGTGATGACCTCCTCGCTTACCTCGGCGTGGGGACTTTGCCGGCTTGCTCTCGTCGTTGCTCTTGTCTGTCGGCAGCGAGCCTGTGCCTGACGGCTCATCGGCGGACTCGTCGGTTGCGGGCTCAGAGGGTTGCTCCTCGGTGAAAACCTCATTCTCGTCGTAATACTCCACCTCCTCGTCGTAGTCGATGATAGCATCGGCCAATCCCGCCTCGATAGTCTCCCCTGCCCAGAGCCAGCGACCCTCGCCATTGTTCTCCGCCATCAGCTCCGCAAAGAACGACTCATCCTGCCCGAGTGCAGTGCGTAGAGGCGTGCGAGCTGCTCGTCGGTCTTACGCAACAGCTCGGTGCGAGCCT
>RHMF01000724.1_pt1 | contig 14465 bp, 16 predicted proteins | sample 5365151 | NCBI WGS metagenome assembly RHMF01 (sample SAMN10266501, study PRJNA497801) | feces metagenome | isolation source: feces | host: Bos taurus | place: China: Prairie of Fairy Mountain | collected 2017-08-14 | reverse complement strand
TTGTATGGGTTCCGTCAGTTGCTGTGATTGTGTAAGTGCCTGTTGAATGAACACTAAAGGTATGTGGGCTAACACTAGCCGTCTGTGGTGTTTCTCCTGACTTTGCACAAGTACAAGTTGAATCGGCTGGGAATGTAACTGTTATTGTAGCCGTAAATGACGATATAACAGGTGAATAGTTACCAAAGTACGGTGCATTAAAAGGTGTTGAATATCCACCACTAGAAGCCGTTAACGAGCCTGTTAATGTTACACCCTCAAAGACTGCAATTCCGCTATTGCTAAACGTTTCCGTTAACGTGGTTACTCCGTCTGTTAAAGTTACCGTCTGTCCGTATAGTGATACCTCTGTCGTGGTTACTGTTACTGTAGATCCACCGCCAACACTTGCGTCTGCGTTAACCCATTCTTGATTAGTCGAATCATAGGTTAATACCTGACCCTCTGTAGGTGTAGTCAAGTCAACATCACTTAACCCTGATAAACTAGCCGAACCACCATTCTGATTTTCCCACTTCTGGCTGGTAGAATTGTATATCAATGTCTGTCCGTTAGTAGGGTTATTGATGTCTGTATCCGTCAATCCAACCAATGTAGTAGGATTCGCCTGACTAGACCAATACTTCGCATTATTATGATAAGTTGGGTCTGTACTAGGAACATCTACACCATTCCTCTGACCGACCGCCCAAGCTTCTGAATCTTCTGCGGAATCTTCTGCGTGACCCTCGGCTGTTTCTGCGTCTGTCTTTGCAGATACACAATCCGCTAAATAATTCGGCTGCAGCTTATTCCCGGTTATACTTCCGTCAACGATATCAGCCGTAACAGTTTTATTTCCGCTTGCGTCTGTTGTTACTGTAAAATCAATAACGCTTGAATCTGCAAATGAATATGTCTTAATAAGAGAGCCTACATCTGCTGTATATTGCGTACCGTCTTCCGTTGTCATTGTAATAACGCCTTGTGGTGACATTGAGAACGATACGGGTATCTTTTCAATATTCAAATCTACCGCCAATGTGGTGCCGTTCTGCCAAGTGAATAGAAATTCGCCTGTTTCGTTGTCGTAAGTGATTTCCTTAACGCACAATAGCAAGTCTGTTTCATTTGCCTTGGTAATATCCCAATTAACCAAAGTCTGATCGTGAGTGTAGACCGCATAATCAATCGCATTAAGGTTAGTCGCATTTATCGGAGTATTGATACTAGGCTCATTCTCCCAATTTATACGGCTATAGATTGATGTGTAAGACATTTTCGCCCTCCTTAATAACCATAATTCTTGATAGCGTCATTGTATTCGTCACCGTTCGATTCGTATGTATCAAATAATGATTGAATACCTTTTAACTTCCGTCTGTAGATAAATGTTTCAAATCCACCGTCCGTAGTAAGAAGTCCCATTCTGTCACCGCATTCTACCCAAGGAAGACCGATAGCTTGCGTGACATTAGGTGTGTAATTCATATTGCTGATGTTGTTATACATAATCGCCAGAGTATCATCTAACTCTGTCATATGCTCGGTGTCATACACCATATCCTTGTTACAATAGAAAATGTTATCATCAATGATATAGGTATTGAGTCCCGCGTCATTATCTCCAACATATTGCCATTGAACATTGGAGTCTGTTTCATTACTTGTCTGTTTCTTCAATATCTGAATCTTGCCAAACCTTGTAACCTCATAATCAGCATATTCAACCGATAAATACTTGTTCTTCGGTATTGTTTCACTTGTTCCCATACGAGGGTATAAATCATCAGCCGGATATAAATTCTCGGCGGGATAGAGACCTGACTTAACGCAATATACAAACTGTGGCTTACCCTCTTCTCTGGACATACGGAAAAAACACCCTGTTAATTCAAGTATTGAATGCACAACGTCACGTCCTGTTATCGTACTATCACACTCAAATATCTCTTTGGTTAGATAGTTGTAATAAAGAAGCCTTGAATCTGCATTCGCTAACGTGAATGTTTTAGGTGTTTTGTATACTGTAAATTCTTTTATTATGTTGGTATGCTGTGATATCTGCCCGCTGTAGTTTATATCCGTATATGTGGGTATAAGTATCTCAAAGCTTGTACAATTCTCCGAAATAGCAAATAAATCGTTATAATCAACCGCAAAACAATTTGTACTTCCGTTAGAAAGGGTTTCTTTGATTAGTACATTACAAGATATCAACCCTCTGCCCAATGGATCATATGTGAATGTATCCGAGGACGGTGTCCAGCTTGTCACGATACTCAAAATCTGTCCGTCACGCTCATAGTTATCATTAATCTTCTTAATAGCATATAGCTGCGTTGGGTCAGCCGTTATCGTATGAGCTGAATAATGTATCTTTTTATATGTATATGGTGTCGTGTCTGGAGCTGTTCTAAACGCTATGAAATTTGTTGTAATAGCCGTCATATAATCAGCAACACACTCATCATAGGTTTTGCTATACACAGAAGTAAGATTGTAATTATCAATATTCTCGATACCTATACTCTGCATATAGTTGAAATATGAAGAATATACCTGCCTAGCATACTCAAAACCGTAAGCCCCCGCTGCACTTGTATTGACTCCGTACATATACGGATACCAGTTAGAAGCATTCTGCTCTAATAAGACCATATCATCATATAGAGTCAGCTTTTTTGTTACAAGGCCGTGAGAGGTTTTCTTTTTAATATCCTTGATGGTCATTTTGCCTAACGGAAGATATTCTTTCTTGCGGTCTGCAAGGTATTTATCTATTGTTCCGTTATATACATAACAAGTCGATAAATTAAAATCGGATATTGTATCGCTGTAACCTCTTAACATTCCAATCTGAATAGATTTAACGTTGATTTTATAATCGAATGTCGCGGTTATTAATTGCTGGTTCTCGTCATATAATTCAAAACCAAGAGCATATACACTTAATATCTTCTTATCAGAAGAAGTGTAATATGGACGGAAGATTAGTTCGTAATCGTGTCCGATAAGGTCGTTTATATCTCTTACAGATCCATACTTGTTTGTATAATATAGTCCGTCTGACCTTACATAACGCATATAAGGCTTTACATATGCAACTGAATCATTTGTTGTGAAATAATCAATATTTGCTTTATATCTAAGATAAAACCAAGTATAATCCGAAAAGTATTCATCATATGGATATACGAGAGGGTCTCCAATACTCACCTGAAAATAATCTTCCGACGTAATGCTATCGGAATAAACTCGACCCACCGGGGATATATTTCGCGTTGACCCTTTATACCAATTAACTCTTCTTAACTCACTATAAGGAATTGTTGCGCTATCATTGTCTACTTCGTAATAAGGATATAAAGTTTCACCTAGCAGATTGTTAGTCTGAATACCGCAAGTATTAACTTCGATATTTCCCGCTTCGCACAAACCGAACTTAATATTGTCTTTTGAACAAAGCGATTCTGTTAATGAGAAGTCTTCGTATACGATATTGTCATTATCGAAAAGGATAAAAGGTATATATTCATTCAAATCGATAGTCGAATAATCGTTATATACATAAGGAATAGGCAGCGAACTTATGTTATCAGACACGCTAATTAAAATATCGCTATAATAAAAATCGCCCTCAAAATTGATATTACCTGTCTTACTCGATATCCACACACGCTCAATTTTATCAACACCCGTTGCTGATAAAGAAGATGTCTCAAGATTCATATTAACAATCCCTGACACGGTATAAGTCGAAGAGACCATATAATCATCAAGATTAAAAGACATTCTCTTTTCTCTTTCCGTGCCTGTTGCATCATAATATGTCACGCAAAAATCTACTTGCTGTGGATATGAAGCACCGCGATTAATCACGCCTATCTTTGCAGAAACATTAACGTATTTACGATATTTGAAAGCAAATGTCTTAACAAAATTCGTTGCGTCATATTGATCGCCATCATTGAATGTATTAATACGAAAATGAAACCAATCGTTCTCGGTAAAAGGCATAGCACCGCCCCATGCTGTGCCATATACGGTGTGACTATTTCCGTATGCGTTACCAAAGAATAAATTAAGTGTATCCATATCCTTCTGATACTCAATATCCTCCGGATAAAGCCAATCAGGGTTAGTTGTGAATTTTAAGTTTTTATTTGTGGAATCCGTTAAGAATTGCGTTTTTACTTCGTTACTAACATCAAGCATGTTATTGCTCCTTAACTGTGACTTTAATGCGTTCCATTCTATCTCTAAATCCGGGATCTCTGTACTGAACAAGAGTATAATCAAGGAACACGTTAGTATTCGTTTCAAGACCTGTCTTATTATCATAAATGGTTACCGAATAGGTTAAATCTGCTTGTTTACTTGCGGACAGAACTGTTGCAAAATTCGTATAATCTGCCATAGTCGGAAAGTACATTTCAAACGTACCACTAATCCTTGTGCGATATGCCGACCTATGTTCTTTTCCATTTGCGTCTGTCCAAGTTTCGTATTCATCATTGTTCTGGACAGAATAATTCTCACCGACCACATTTTTACTGTAATCGGTGATTCCTACCTTAAACATTATTTTCTCTGCCATAATGTCTCCTTATGCGGGGAATGGACTATAGCCTGTCGATTTTGCAAATCGATTAGCTTCCGTCCTAACTGTTCTGAATATTCCGTCCGCGTCACCCTCTAATACAACGTTGACATTCTTCTCATTTCCGAGAAGTGGTAAATACTGTGCTAATAACTGATATATTCCGCTATTGTCTGCACTTGCGTTATACGGTGCGTATGTAGAAGCGTTTGCCGTTGTATCTTCCAATGACGGAGGAGTAAACGTTTCTGCCATTTGCTCTTGTAATACATTCTCGTTATCTGCAAGACCTTTAGCAAATAAGTTAACCATATCGGGAGCGTATGTAGAGAAGTTTGACAACGGTCCGACTTCTGGCTCCGAAAAGTGTAAATAACTCCATACCGTACTAGCAATACTACTAACCGCGTCCGCAACCGCACCGATTTTAGACCAGATTCCGTTAACGAAATTGCTAATTAAATCTCGACCCCACGAAGCTGCAGAACTTAATATTCCGCTGATTGCACTTCTGATTGTATTAAATACCTGATTCATGGCATTCTTAATAGAAGAAACCATATTACTCATACCGGAGCTGATTTTCTCGATAATAGACCTTCCTTGTGCTAACATTTCGGGGCCATTATCTCGGATAGCCTTAAAAATGTTACCTATTATCTCGATTATCGCAGACCATATCTGCGGGATTGCCTGTATTAAACCTCTAGCAAGAGCACCTGCTAACTCCAACGCGGCTAAAATGAATTGCGGGGAGTATGTTATCAGAGTTGTCACCAATTTAGTAATAATAGTCGGCAATGCGTCTATCAGAGCACTAATTATCTCCGGCAAGTGCTGAACAATCCCAAGCACAAGCTGAATGCAACCATCTATCAGCATTGGTAATGCGTCTATTAACGCATTTATGACCTGTATAAGTATAGTCGGAAGTGTATCTACTAAAACACTTATCAGACTAGGTAATGCTTGTATCAGACCTAATAGCAATGATGTTACAGCCGATAAGAGACTAGGCAACAACTGTTCCACTAAAGCAGGTAATTTATCAGCTATAACAGGTGCTATTTTTACCACCAAATCCGCTATTCCGTTAAGCGAACGCTCAATTACGGGCATAAGCAACTTGAACGAATTTTCAGCGGAACCGACCAAATTATCAATTAATGGTGTTAAATCCGCACCGCTACCAATACCCGTTAACAGATTCTCCCAAGCGGATTTCATTGTAGCAAGTGAACCTTGTATAGTGTCTGCCGCTTCGTTGTGTGCATAACCAGCCATACCGACATAGGCAACATAATCAACTATGGCGGCTTGCATATCGGCAAGATTACCCATTTCGTATTTCGTGCCGTTAAGCTCGTTCATCTTGTCAATAACTTCTTGCATACCCTCTTTAGTCGGTTTTATACCAATCTGGAGATTATCAAGCATTGTGAAGTTATTTTTCATTATTCCAGCAAAAGCATTAGCGACATTTTCCGCATTGTTACCTGTTGCAGCCACAATGTCAGCTTGTGCCGTTATGATTTTGTTTGTTAAGTCTGCGGCCGCTTCTGAATCACCGCCTAGAGCTTCTTTTAACCCTGTTGCGTATCCGTTAGCGGTCTTCAAATAGTCATTAGTTGACATCTGAACTTCTGAAAAAGCGTTATTTGCATTCTTGATAACAGTATCGAATGCGTCACCAAAAAGAAGTTTAGCACCGCCCTCTAACTGTTCAAATTCTGCATAACTTTCAACGGCACTCCTTGTAACTTTAGCCGCCGCCGCACTAGCAACACCTATTGCCGCCGCCGTTGTCTTCGCTATACCGCCGAGAACTTTACCAAAACCGCCGCCAAATGATTCCCCGGCTTGTGTTCCGATACCACCCATCTCGGACGTTATCTTTCCACTAATACCCTTTGCTGTTGGTTCTATTTTGACATAGGCTGTTCCGATTTCTGCCATATCATATCCTCATTTTTGACTTATACCATTCCTCAAAGTCTTCTTCGGTCTCAAACTTATCCAAATCGTCTTTTGGCTTATCTTCAAGACCATCTAACTTCTTAAATACACTAGGTGGCATATTACGGCCTTTAACACCGTCTTTTGTCTTTTGCCATACTAGAATATTCACTTTGTCAATTAAAGTCGCAAGCAATCCCTCTGTTAAGGTCAACTTATGCGAACCCATTTCACGCTTTATTCGGCTATCTTCACTCAAACCACTAGCCAATATTGCGATATATGATATCGGATAAGGTGTATGTTCCCAATCCGTTATATGCACGTTATAAGTTTCTGCTAAATCGCAAATTAAAAAATCCTCACTTATACTCAACATATAAGCGAGGACTATCAGTTTTTTGCTTTTAACGCGTCAAACATTTCTAGCAACTCGGAGATTAGGAATTTTGACGAACACACTCCTTTATGTGTCCGGGCTACTTCATTCATAAAATCAAGAACATTATCTTCCGCCCCAAATATAAGCGATAATAAATCCATCATTGCCTTACTAGACACCATAGGATCGTCTGTGTTCTGTGCTCTTGTTAATAAGAATAACAGCCTTGCGTCATCTTTGATTTTAGAATCAAGCTGGAACTTAATTCCACTTTTTGTTTCGCCCTTAACTATCATATAAATCCCTCTCTCCTTGTTGCCTAGTTATGATTACGCTTCAATATATTCTGTATGCGACTTACCTGTTGAATCAGGATAAGCTGATACTGTGATACCGTAAGCGATTGCGTCTGAATCGTTGTAGGTAATTGTTTCTCTTGCTGTTACGGCTCCGTCAGGAATAACAATTCTCTTTGCTTTGCCACCACGAAGAGCAAGCTCGAATACCCATACCTTTTCCTGTGGGTCTTCTGCAACAACGTTAACAGTAATGTTATCGTCTGCGTCAACTGTAACGTTAGAATCGCCATATACGGCCTTGAGAACGTTAACATTCTTTGATTCGATAAGTGACAGCGAGAATGTATCATCAAGCCCGTTAAGTGATCTATACACGATAGCACCACCCCAAGCCTTGATTTCAGAAACGTCCATTTCGTTGTTTGCTTCAAGACCGTCTTCTGATACATAGCCCAAGCAAGTATAATCAGCACTTAAAGCCGTAGTAGCATCTGTTGGTAATGTTGCCGTAAGTGGGCCATAATAAACAGCACCGCTTATATTCGGTTTACCTGTTGACACGTTTGTAGCTGTATTTGCCATATCTAAACCTCCTAGTAAAATGTGACCACTAATGTAGCCTGATATCTATATTGCTTCGTTGTTGAATCTGTAAAGTTGGTGTTGCTGTTGAGTGATACTCTTGATATGTCATCTTCTCCCGTCATATTAAGCATTGCGGATATAACCTCTTCACTCATAACGGAAGCTCGATATAATGATTGTGCGTATGATTGAATCACAATCGTTGCTCTTTTAACTTGATCCATAATGGATTCACCCGTCTTCTCAATTAAGAAAAACTCATTCGGCTTGTTTGACGGCTGTTCAAGATATGCCGCTGCCGATAATCCGACATCTGTACTATTCAGATAATCATAAATCTCTTTTTCTATCATATTATTTCTCCATTGCAAGCCCTGATGAACTCAAAGCCTTTACCAACGTATTGTTTTTGTAATTATCCCGAATTGCTTTTCCGTCACTCGGAAAAACATTACAGAATCCGATATATCGACCTGTTTTAGCCGAAGTCTCATAACCGTCACCGGCTGAATTAGCAACCACTTCACCGGCTCTATTAAGAGCACTCTGCATACCCTCTGACTTCATTAATTCGTTCAACCCTTTAAGGTTTAACTTGAATTTTACATCAGCCATATCTCTCAACCTTTATATTCTGACCCCATCTTAATGGGATATTATCTTGAATGCCTGATTCTGGATAACCGATAGTTCTGAATCGTTCACCATTGATAACCACTTCTGCGTCAACCCAATTATCCGCGTTTCCCTTTGGTATTCCAACCATATAACTGATTTTCTTACCATAAAGGGCCAATGTATTTGCAACATCATCAACGGACGGTTGACCGACTAAACAATCATCAATAGCCTTTAACTCTTCTGTATAGATAGGTGCTCCGAATGGATCTGTACCCGTCTGGGTCTTAACGGAAAGATATATAGTCATTCCTTTCATATCAACCCTCCTGACTAGGTACTAATTCCTCTGTTGGAGAATATGAACCGATTGCGTTACCAAGACCCAACATCTTGCGTTCTGTCTTGTTAAGGTACATTTCACCTACTGAACCGCCACTTGATATAGTCCAACTCTGGGAATAACCCAAACCGGACATAGAACCTTGTGTGGCTCCCATAGGTACACCTAACTCTGTACCGTCACCCAATGCTCTGATAACAACGCGACAAGATACCACTTTCTTAACATCTGCATTGACCGTTGCGTTTGTTCCGTCAATCATAACTGCAACATCATCAAGCAATGTAGAACATAATGATTCCTCGTCTGTGCTCATTGTTCGAAGCATTCTAGCTTGTACGTCTTCAACTGTAGCGTAAGCCATATTTCAACCTCATTACTTTTTAGCCGATTTCCTTGTGGTCTTCGGCTTTGTTACAACTTCTGCTTTAACCTCGTTCTCCTCTACTTTGGGCTTAACGGTCTCGGAAGAAGAGGGGGCAAGCTTATAACCCGCCCCCTTATATTCCTCAACACGCTCTTCCGTGACCCACATAGGAAGACCGAATTTGTTTATAAACTTAACCATTCTGATTAAGATGTAGCGTCTGTAAGTGCATTGAAGCAAGCTGTATCGGCACGGAAACCGATTTCAATTTCAGCTCTAACAGCGAACATATTCTGCTGGAAGAGATTAATTGTGTTGTCGCCGTCAATAAGTGTAGCGTCAGAAGAGTAGTCAATCTTAACTCCCTCAACTGTGCCGTAAAGTGCCTGTGACCAATCACCAACGATACCAACGATATTAGGTGTGCCTGTCTTATATGCTCCCTTGCTCTGAACTGTCTTTGCACCAAGAACCATAGGAATAGCACCCTCTGCAACGGAATTGATAAACAGAGGTCTCTGATTTCCGTCTGTAGCAGAAAGAAGAATTGACTTACCCTGTGGAGCAAGCACAACGCCATTCATAATACCGCCGTGTGCAGCAATGTCACCGTCTGCAGCTACAAGGCCGCCGTATGCGTCTGCCCCGATTGCCTGTGCTGTTACAGAAGCGAATGTATCAAAGTTAGATCCGGGAGCTGTTCCGGTAAGAACTGTAGCGTCAAACTTCCGTGCAAGTGCTCTAGGAAGTTTCTCAACGATTGCGTCATAAAGAGAAGCAACATCTCTTCTGAACTCGTTTGAGAATGGAACGATAACGGCAAGCCCGTAAGCCTGCATAACCTTTGTTGCAAGTCCGGGATCTGAAACGGGCTTTGCTTCTGTCTCACCAACCCAACCAGCTTCGGGGTCTGATGTGATAACATTGATAGCTGCTCCTCTACCGGGAAGAACTATCTGTCTAGCAAGCTGCATAACCGCACTTGCTTCCTGTGTTTTCTGTAATATCTCATTAGATACGTCAACGGGAAGGTCAATAGATGTTCTGTTTGTAGGAACTCCTGATACTGCCATAATAAATACCTCCAAATTAATTGAATACTGTGTTAGCCCAATCAGCGAACTGTGTCTTTGTGTCTGTTGATTGAACTGTGTGAACCTCTCCACCGTCTTTTACTTCTGGATATTTCGGATTAGCATAAGCTTTGATTGCTTCTGCCTGTGCGATACACGCTTCTTCCGTTGTCTCCGTCAGTAATGCAACGGGGATATTAAGATCTGTAGCAACTTTTTGACGAATATCTTTAACAGCCTGTATCTGTTTGATTTCGGCTAACTCCGCTTCAAGAGTGCTGACCCTCTCGTTTGCTTTTTCCAATTCACTCTTATTAGCTTCCTCTAGCTCGTCAAACTTCTGTGCTTTTTCTTTCAAGCTGTCAATGTCAATTCCCTCATATTTCTTGCGCTCTCTTGCTAATCGGTCATTAACAATGCCGTTAACTTCTTCTTGCGTAAAGGTCTTGACTTCTTCGTTTTCTGTTGTTGCATTTTTTTCCTGATTAACAGTTTCCATATATCCTCCTTAATGAGTAAAACCGCGTTTTGGGTACGCGTAACCATTTATGTATTAAAAAAGCACCCTTAATAGAGTGCTTAATTAATCAAACTTTTATTTCTTCTGCTCTAGAACTTTCTAATTCCTTGCGTTTTGCGTATGCTGACCGCTTTTGCTCATTTATCTCGTCCTTATTTTTCTGATAAAATTTGCGTCTCATAGCGTTTATCTTATCGGTCGAACTTCCGCTAGATCCGTTGTACATATCAAGATACTTTTGCGGATTATAACCCTGATAGTTAGTCGAATTATTAAACCTTACCGCATAAACACAATCGCAATTAGCGTGAATGTGGTCTGCGTGACCGTCTTTAGGTTTTTCCCAACCTCTTGAAGCAAGAGTGATACAAAAAGCGCAAGTGTCTCCGCTGGGAATCCAAGCACATTGTGCTCCGTCTCTCTTTGCATTTTGTAATGTTGTATCTTGACCACGTTGTTTGACAATTCTGCCTACAGAACTTGTTAATATCTCGTCATTTTGTGACTTTAAAGCTCCGTTAATAACCTTACCGACTTCGTTATATGACATTGCGTCCGCTGGTATTGCCGGAGGAATAAATTTCCCTGACAATTCAGCCATATCATCATACATCTGACAAGCAAGTGCAGCCGCCCCCTCTCCGTATTTAAGAGAAACCGCGTTCGCGACCTCAATAATGGTATCTCTATCTAAATTAATCAGAATACCGCTATAATCTGCTTGTTTTTGGAGAATGTTAACGAACTCTTCTTTTGCTTTGTCGCACAATTTACTCATTTTACGAATATAGCTTTGAAATTCGTCATACTTCATTCTTACCATAATGTATTATTCTTCCTCTAACTCGGATACAATGCTTAATCCTCTATTACGAACTTCCTGTGCTTTTATTCGCCTAATATCAGCCTTATCGAATCCAATCATCTCAAGGAATGTATCTGTCATAGCAAAACTCTGTCTAGCACTTGCAATCTTAATAGCCGCGTCTGCTGTTGCCGCTACACTAGGCATTGCCGGATTCTTAAAGTGTGCCACAATGTCTTTGTCTTCGTCTGATAAGTTGTCAAGTGATACGCCTTTGACGATTGCCAAAGCCATAAGAGCGATAACCCTTAATGAATCACCATTGGCAATGTTCAACTGTTCTGCCATTCCGATAAGGGTTTGGCTCTGTGCTAATACCGCGTCTGCACTTGTCGGATTCGCTTCCGATACAACGCCTGTATCTGTAACTGTTAACCCTGTTGCAGCCGAAAACTGTGTAGCAAGGATTCTAACCATCTCAACATGTGGACTAATATTACCTTGCATTAGCTGGCCGAATGACGGTTTTTCACCCGTGTCAGGGTTTACGGTACTTGCTATAATGTTTCCGATATACTGTCTGAACTTCTGATTAATAACCGCGTCATACTGTTCATCAGTTAAACCAAGAAGATATTTCTGTGGGCTTGTCGAGAACTCAAGGCCAATAGTTGCAAGGGATATTGTTCTCACATAACCTTGAATAAGTCTTCTAATTGGCTCTTTAATTCGTGATCTACCGAACGGCTTATCACTTGTTGCATTCCAGACAAGAGCTTCCATTAACGGACGGCCCATCTTATGTCTATATTCTGTCGCATACCAGATATTGTTATTTCTCTCTATCTGCCATATTGCGTCTTCCAAATAAAGGTTTATCAAAGATGGAATCCAATTCTGCGTGTCATTATCAGGAACCGTGTCGATTATAGCAAAACCGCAATCAATACGGCCTTTTTCACCATTCCATAAAGCCGCCGCGGTCTGTGGCGAATGAAAACGGATTTTACAACCTATCTTTTTATCAGCGGAAAGCGTTGCAAATGTACAACCAAATTTTAACTGATCTCGACACGCTTTGAGATATTCCGCTACAAGGTTATTAGATACTGTTATTCGGTTAAGGTCTTCGATATCTTCTCCGTTAAGACCTACAAATCCATCAAACATTGAACGGGCCGCTAACACATCAACTGTCTTCGCACCCCAAGCGCAACCGATTTCAAGTTTACTCATATTCTCCGGTAATGCGATTCCCAAATTGACTTCATTTAACGGAATCTTGCCCTCATAATACTTATTTTTCTCATAATTCTTTGTCTGATGACTATTGTAGACATTTAACAATGCTGCAAATTTAGCAGAAGCATATTCTGTTAATCCTACAATATTGCCGACTTCAATGTTTAACATCTTTTACCTCTTAACCTATCCGCATTTTCTTTCCGGGATCTCTGCGACTTGTTTTAACTCCAAATACCGCCAATGCAACGGATTCAATTGGAGTGGAATTATCTCCACCGAAACCGAAACCACCTGATATCGGTCTCCTAACGGAAGTTATCGCACTCTCATTAAGTGCGTCTTGCGATTCATTCCAAATAAGACTATTCTCATTAACCGCGTCTACTACCATTCCGACCGAAGTTAATATATCTTTCAGACTAGGCTTTATAACAGAACCTTTCATGCGCCATACATCTGATATTTTATCTATCAAGACATCAACGCCGTTGCGTCCATCAATCACAACGCAACATGCCTTTGAATATCTTGCGTTTAGCCATTCAGCTAGCCACCGTGTACCCTCTGCCATTGATTTGCGTTCTATCAATTCGACATATACAGAACCGTCTTCCATTAAAACCGCACCTGATAAACAAATTTCTAATCCGTCTGGACTAAACTTGATACCGTATGCCGTTTTTCCATTAGGTCTAGTCTGATTAGTTTTACATTGAGACCAAGTGGATTCTGATAAGACATAATCCTCTTTATGTTCGACTATTGGTGTCCACCAGCCTAAACGCTCTCTCGCAAACATATCAGGGGCCATCTGTTCGCATTCACCCTCGATAGTCGATAATAATATTCTTCTACCTAAAGCGGGATTTGTTTCGGCCCATCTTTGCGGATCGTGAACATTTCCAATCTCATTAACGGAAAATTCAAACCAAGACGTTTTGTTTGTTTCTCTAGCAAGAGCTTTTTGCCTTATTGTTCGGAATACTTTACCCTCACTCTCTGGCTCTGGTGGTGTTCCAACATATATAGTCTGCGGATTAAGGCTTGCTGATATTGCCGGAATAAAAGAAGCTTGAGCAGAATCGTCTAATTCCTGTGCTTCATCAAATATCAAGCAATCTCCGTGCTGACCTCTACCACCATTTCTTGTTCTTGCTAGGAATTTAACTCTTGCACCCGCTTTTAGTATTATCTGCTCTCTACCTAAAGCGGTCTTGATATCTTTCAAATACTTACGCAATTTAGGGGAATCAAAAAACGAAGCCATTTCTTCAAATGTCTCCGTTGCTGTCTTCTGCAAATGGGCCGTGTATAAAATCTGCTCATTATACATTATCATTCCCGCTTCGGCTCTTCCCGCAACTAATCCCGTTTTGCCGTTCTGTCTCGGTACTGAACCCGCACAAGTTTTACTTAACCATTTTCCATTGTTTCCAATAGCAAGCCAATCGCAAATAATATCCGCTTGCCACGGATCTAAAATCAAACCACCTAGAGCAAGTAAGGCGGTCGCGTCTTCCCCATCAGATTCGCTATAAGACGGACTTATTCTTTCTGACGGCTCCTGACTTCCCACTAGCTTCTCTGGAGTGTAAGATTTCGGCGATTTCGTCTGTGTCTGTGACATTTCCCTCTATCTCCTCTATCTCCCTGATTGTTTCCCGGTATTGTTTTGCTAATGGACTTAAAT
>RHMF01000723.1_pt1 | contig 14481 bp, 16 predicted proteins | sample 5365151 | NCBI WGS metagenome assembly RHMF01 (sample SAMN10266501, study PRJNA497801) | feces metagenome | isolation source: feces | host: Bos taurus | place: China: Prairie of Fairy Mountain | collected 2017-08-14 | reverse complement strand
CTTTTGCTTCGAAACCGGACAAACGACCTTTGGCAGTGTCCAGATGCTCTTGCAGCTCTTCCCTGCTGATCAACATGTCTTCAGGGTTGATCTGCGGCATACCAATGGCAGCGGCTGAGGAGAAATCGACAATTCCGTCAAAAGAAGGGGTTTCGAATGAGATATAACTGTTTAATGGAGAGTGCTTTCCGCTTGATGCGGTACGAACAGCCGAGATTAAACGGCTCTTAATACACACCTCGGCATAGGTTCGAAACGAAGCTGCTTTGTCTTCTTGGAACGAACGTACGGCAGAAAGCAAGCCAAGCATTCCTTCCTGGATCAAATCCTCGCTGTCTCCGCCCGCAAGAAAAAATGGGCGAGCACAAATACGCACCAATCGATTGTATCGCATTACAAGTACTTCCTCTGCAATACGATCGCCACAAGAAACTCTTTTACAGAGTTCTTCGTCTGATTTTGTGTTGTTCTGTGACAAAAGATGCTCCATTTAGGAAACTCCTTTGGCTATTATAACTACAAACACATATAATTGTCAATAGTCATAAAATTTATTTTGCAAAAATCAGATGCTTTTTATGTAATCTGCTAGATTACTTGCGCAGGTATCGGCCAAGACGGGATCTTTGCCTTCGACCATAACACGAATCAAAGCTTCGGTTCCGGAAGGACGAATCAAAACACGTCCTTCGCCCGCTAACTTAGCCTCTTCCCTGCTGATCACATTCACTAATTCTGGGTCAGACATAATCTTCTTTTTCATGTCGTTATCGGCGACGGGGACATTGATCAAATATTGAGGATATTTTTTGCATTGAGAAAACAATTCCGAGGCTTTCATACCGGATTTTTGCAGTACCTGAAGTACCTGTAAAGCAGTCAGTTCTCCGTCGCCGGTAGTTGCATACTCACGGAAAATCATGTGACCGGATTGTTCTCCGCCCAGAGTGTAGCCGCATTCCTCCATCTTTTCGAGGACGTAGCGATCGCCAACACTGGTTGCCAGAAATTTCATGCCATGTTCTTTCGCAAAAAGTCGCAGTCCCAAATTCGACATAACAGTTGCAACAATTGCGTTGTCGGGCAAACGTCCTTCGTTCATCATATTGAGGCCGCATATAGCCATGATCTGATCGCCGTCAATTTCGTCACCGTTTTCATCAACCGCGAGGCAGCGATCAGCATCGCCATCAAATGCGATTCCTAAATCATATCCGCCAGCCTTGACCATGGCCGCTAGAACATCTAGGTGCGTAGACCCACAGTTTGTGTTGATATTAACGCCGTCAGGATCCGCATTGATCACGTCAGCTTGCAGCTTGGAGAAACGATCAAATAAACGTGCAGCGGTTGCCGATGCAGCGCCGTTTGCACAATCAACTAAAATGCGGAATCCAGATATATCTCTGGAGATTGTAGAAGCGAGATGATCGATATAATCCTCGCTTGCCTTTGGAGCGACAAAACGTACCTGACCAATTTCACCATGTGTTTTACGAGGAACATCGTTTGCGTCCGAGAGAATAACTGCTTCGATTTTCTCTTCCAGTTCATCGGATAACTTAAAACCTTGACCATTGAAAATCTTGATTCCGTTGTGTTCAAAGGGGTTGTGGGATGCGGAAATTACAATACCGGCATCAGCACCGGAATTAACGGTGACCCATGCCACTCCGGGAGTTGGAATCGTTCCGAGATCAAGGACGTCAGCGCCGGCTGTACAAAGGCCGGCAATAAGAGCGCCCTTTAAAAGATCGCAGGAAATACGAGTATCTTTGCCGATTGTAAACAGAGGTTTTCCGTCGGTTTTCTCTTCAGCCAGAACTTTGGCAGCTGCAAGACCAACCTTGTAAGCCAATTCCGCATCCAAGCCCTTGTTGACTACACCGCGAATTCCGTCGGTTCCAAATAATTTACCCATATTTAATACACCTCAATTGATTAATGCGGAATATACAGCGTTAAAAACTCAATTGATCCATTCCTGGATTGCCTGGCACCTTCATTCCGAGATGCTCATAAGCTTTTCGAGTAACGCAGCGACCACGTGGTGTGCGAGTCAAGAAGCCCATTTGCATAAGGTAAGGTTCGTACACATCTTCCAGAGTAACAGATTCTTCATTGATGGTAGCAGCCAATGTATCCAAACCAACCGGACCTCCACCATAGTTTTCGATGATACTGGTCAGCATACAGCGATCCACCGAATCTAAACCAAGATAGTCGACTTCCAATGCAGACAGTGCTTGATCGGCTACGTCTTTTGTGATAACTCCTCCTGCCATAACCTGTGCAAAATCGCGCACACGGCGAAGCATACGGTTAGCGATTCGCGGCGTACCTCGAGAGCGACGAGCAATTTCCATTGCTCCGGAATCTTCAATCGGAACATTCAAAATGCCGGCGCTGCGTTGAACAATTAAAGCCAATTCTTCCGGAGTATACAGTTCCAAACGCAACGTTACACCAAAACGATCCCGCAAAGGTGCAGATAATTGACCTGCACGGGTTGTGGCGCCGATTAATGTAAACTTTGGTAAATCAAGGCGAATGGAATTAGCGGAAGGACCTTTTCCAATGATAATGTCAATGGCATAATCCTCCATGGCGGGATACAAAATCTCTTCCACGGAACGGTTTAATCGATGAATTTCATCAACAAACAAAATATCATTCTCGTTCAGATTGGTCAGAAGAGCCGCTAAGTCACCGGGTTTTTCAATGGCAGGACCGGATGTAATGCGAATGTTCACACCCATCTCATTTGCAATAATGCCGCTGAGTGTGGTTTTGCCCAAGCCCGGAGGGCCATGAAGCAAAACATGGTCCAACGGTTCGTTTCTCATTTTTGCAGCTTGAATAAATACCTCGAGATTTCCTTTTGCTTTCTGCTGTCCAATATATTCATTTAAAGTTTTTGGACGCAAAGAACCTTCGTTTTCATCCTCTCTGGTTAGCGATGTGGTGACAAGAGATTCTTCGTGTTCAAAACCACTGTAATCAGAAAAATCAATGCTCATTTCGGCTCACTGCCTTTCGTTGCCAAAATTACTTACACTTAACTCTTTTTGATGTATTGATAAAAATTAGTCCAATCAAAATTACAGCAAGCATTAAAACATGACCGATCCACGGAGGGATAATTTCAATGAAAATACCCAAAGCGGAAACTACAAATGAAAAAGCAATCGCAAACATCATGACAGCCATACTGCGACATAAGACTTTTTCATTGAATTTAGCGCGTTCATTAGGGCTTGCCGTGTTGTACCCTGCGATTAGGAAAACTCCTTTGTTACACAAAAAAACGACCCCTAATACAGTAAACAGGAGAAACATAATACCGTAGACGATCCAAAGAATTAGATGTCCCATTACTTCACCATCCTTTTTAACGCCAACTTGATAACAGCCTCCAGAGAAAGTTCATCAACGGGGATGCCTTTCAATGCTTCGTTGATCTCGGCCGGGCCATATCCAAGTACCGCTAGTGCCGCACTGGCCTCGCTGGCCTTGTTTTCGGGGATAACAGTTATTCCGGTTCCGGCATAGCTCTCCCCTGCTATACTGTTAAGTTGTCCTTTTGCAAGCTTATCTTTCAATTCAAGTATTACGCGTTGGGCGATTTTCTTGCCAACACCCGGAGCACCTGTCAAAGCTTTTTCATCACCTGTAATAATCGCAGTTGCAAGACGCTCCGGTGAGACCGAGGAAAGAATGGCCAATGCCGCTTTAGGACCAACCCCGGAAACACCGATCAACATCTGAAAACAATTTAATTCATTTTCCGAAGCAAAACCGTATAATTCGAAAATCTCCTCACGAACATGGAGATATGTATACAACGTTACCTTTTCGCCTCGTTTCAAAGATGAAAGAGTATTTACGGTTGTCTTACAGGCATAGCCAACGCCACCGCAATCAATGACGGCCAGATTGGGTCCAACATGCGAGAGAGTTCCATTCAAATAATAAAACATAATTAACCTCGGTTCAGTAATGATGTTGAGCTTCGAGCGTGACAAAGGGCAATTGCAACCGCGTCGGCTGCATCATCTGGTTTTGGAACTGACTTTAAATTAAGAAGCCGTTTGGTCATATCCATAATCTGATGTTTCTCAGCTTTTCCGTAGCCGACAACAGCAGATTTTACCTGAGATGGATCGTATTCATGAATCGGTACACCATGCCGTTCGGCTGTCATCAGAATTACGCCGCGAGCCTGTGCAACGCCGATTCCGGTTGTAACGTTGTTTCCGAAATATAAGCGCTCTACTGCAATGGCATCCGGCTTAAACCGTCGGATCAGTTCATCAAGGTCATCAGCAATCTGCAGAAGACGCTTAGACAACTGTAGCCCAGCCGGTGTATTGATCGCGCCACACGCCAGGAGGGACTGTTCGTTGCGCTCGCTTTGGAGCACGCCAAAGCCAACAATAGCATACCCAGGGTCTATTCCCAGAATAACCAACTTCTCCCCCCTCCTTTTCAACATTATATTTTACCACGGCAAAGGATTCTTAGCAACACCGCGGCTTGCATTTTTTGCGGCAAGTATTATAATTGAATTAAATAAATGATAAAGGAGTTTGTCTAAATGAAAACTGTTATTTCCGCCGCTGGCGCACCTGCGGCAATCGGGCCTTATTCCCATGCAATCGCTACCGGTAATTTTTTATTTACATCCGGTCAGATTGCCCTGGATCCTGCTACCGGAAAGTTGGCAGGTGACAGTATTGAAGTGCAAGCTGAACAGGTTCTAAAGAATCTGGAAGCAGTTCTGACAAGCAATGATATGACTTTTGCGAATGTGATTAAAACAACCGTGTTTTTGACTGATTTGGCTGACTTCGCAGTTGTCAATGGTATTTACGCCACTCGTTTCCCCGAAAATCCTCCTGCACGCTCCTGCGTTCAGGTCGCCGGACTTCCCGGTGGTTCAAAAATTGAAATTGAATTGATCGCCTGTAAATAATCCGACTGAATAAAACCGCCTTTACAGATTCTTCTAAATCTGTAAAGGCGGTTTGCTTTATGCTCTGGGATGTGCTTTTGCGTATACATCCTTTAGTTTTTGACCCACGATTTGGGTATAGATTTGTGTGGAAGATATGTCGGCGTGGCCAAGCATCTCTTGAATCGACCTTAAATCGGCACCGTTTTCAAGAAGATGCGCTGCAAAAGAATGACGCAGGGTATGCGGAGTAATTTCTTTTTGAATACCTGCCTTATCCTGATAATACTTAATAATTTTCCAGAATCCTTGACGCGTCATTCGATGACCATTCAGGTTAACAAATAAAGCCTGCTCGTCTTGTTGATCAATCATCTGAGGGCGAACATGATTGATGTATTCAGACAGCGCGCGAACTGCGGAAGGATAAAGCGGAATCATACGCTCTTTACCACGGCTTTCACAGCGGATGATGCTTGCAGAAAGATTAACATTGTATAGATTTAATTCAATCAACTCGGACACGCGAATACCGGTTGCATAAAGTAATTCGAGCATGGCCTTGTCGCGATAACCTTTTGCATCATTGCACTTTGGCTGTTCCAAAAACAAGTCAACTTCTTTGCTTGTCAGTATCTGTGGGAGTTTGCGCTCGTTTTTGACCGGTGCAATCTGCTTTGCGGGATTTATTGAAACAAAATGCGAGGATTGGAGATATGTATAAAATGATTTTAGCGAGGCAATGGCTCGGGTTACAGTGGAAACTGATTTTCCCTGTGCACTCAAACTCTTAATGTACTGGTCAAATACTTTCTGATTTGCCTTTTCCGGTTTAATCTTAATTGAGCTGAGGAAGGCAAGAAATTGACGAACATCGCGTAAATACGAGCTAAGTGTATTGGCCGAAGATTTCTTCTCGTTTACGAGCCAAGCTTCGTATCCCATCAGATGATCCATATTCAAACCCTCCCTTCTTTACAATTAGTGAATCAACATTTCGGCTGCAGTTTTTAGAACAGCCGGACCAGTTGTATATTCAATAAAACAAAATAGTAATAATACTATGGCGCATATGCTGAAACGAATCCATTCCGAACGCTTCAAGCTTCCGGTGCGTCTGTTTTCTCCCGTGATTCGACCGATAATCGTTCCTGCTCTTAAGAAACTTTGTATTCCGAATACAAATAAAATCGGGATATAAATTAATCCGGTTATCCCAAAAAGAACAAAAGAAAATAATAAACCGTCTGGACCGGATACCTGGTAAAAAGAAGCGATAGAAAATGAGAGCAGAAATGAGCGGATTAGAATCAGGATGGGAATACCAATTAATCCAATTGGCGTAAGTCCGAGAAAGATAACAAGCAAAGGCCATCGAATTGCTTTCCACAGAATGAAAACAAATTCTGGTTTAACCATTTCGTTGGATGAAACGATATTCAAAAATCCATCCAAATATCTGCTTAAGGCTGCTTCACCTTCACTGTTTGTATGACCAGCCAAAGAACATCCGGCCAAACTCCCGATCAAGAAAATAACCGAAATGATAACAAGGGATGCGGTCACACCTGTTGACGGCAAGTCCCAAACCTTCAAAATATTCTTTCTCATAGTGTTCACCTCTGAATATACTATGAGAAAAATAGATGTATTAGACGCCGAGAATTATTTTCCCAATTCTTTGGACCGTTGGGTACATCGACTCATCGCATCAGAAATCAAACCTTCAAAATCGCGATCATCAAATGCTGTAAGAGCTGCCAGAGTCGTTCCCCCGGGTGAACAAACCTGTTTTGTTAACTCATCTGCAGATTTTCCGGAAGAGAGTAACATTTCGGCCGACCCTTTCATAGCAGTAGCCGTCAGTTCGAGCGCAACATCGGGGTCCATCCCTTGTTCCTGTGCCCAATGAACCATTGCATCCGCCATGCGGAAAAAGAATGCGGGCGAAGAACCACTAACCGGAATAACATCATCCATCTGCGATTCGGGAATAACAGCTACAGAACCGGCAGCGGAGAAAATGCTGCAAACACATTGAAATAACTCATCTGAAACACCGGGAGCATCCGCAATTGCTGTCGCGCCCAATCCGAGTTGAAGCGGCGTGTTTGGCATAACGCGAATCACGCAAGCGCCTGGAATTCTTTCGCGAATCCAAGCGGTGGAAATACCGGCAGCGATTGAGACGATGCACTTGCCCTCGCATAAACTACAAATGCCACGAATGACTTCTTCGAATTTTTGAGGTTTAACCGCAAGAACAATAATGTCAGAATTGATAACAACCTCTTCGTTTGAATTGGTTACGCCAACACCTAAGGACATCGGGTGTTCCAGCTTATCGGAGTGAGGATTGGAGATCATAATCCGATTTGCTTGGAATACGCGCTTGGATACCACGCCGTCTAAAATTGCTGTAGCCATATTGCCGGCACCAATGAAACCCAAACGAAGTTGATCCATCTACACAAACCCCTTCCGAAAAGCGAGTGAGTATACTATATCCCTTTCGGAAGACTTTGGCAAGCAAAATTGGTAAAAAACATCGAAATATTTTATTATGTAATATAATTATGTAAACACGATTATGTAAACCCTTGAAACAAGAAACAGGACTTGGCTATAGAACCAAGTCCTGTTTTAGCGTATATTGTGGTTTGCCTCGTTTGAAACTTCGATATATTGATATTACGTGATTACAGGCTGTAGATGCAGCAATCGCATGCTTTACTCACCCATGCCGGCAGCGATTGCCTTCATTGCAATTGCACATTCAAGACGCTTTCTCTGCATCTCGCATCCAACAGCATTGGGCTTTTTTATGTCACCATTGACAAGCAGATTGGATGCACTGCACCCGCCGCTGCAATAAAAGCGTGCCCAGCACTCCTTACACTCTTCCCTGGTGTATACGTTCAAGCCTGCGAAACGACGGGCGATATCCATATCAAAGGTCCCATCATGAACATTACCCATTTTATAATCAAGGTTTCCGACAAACTGGTGGCAGGGATAAATATATCCTTCCGGAGTGACCGCTACATATTCGCAGCCGGCGCCGCATCCGCGCAGTCGCTTGATCACGCAGGGCCCCTGTGCCAGATCAACATTAAAATGGAAAAAGTTCACATCGTTTCTGTCTTTCAGCTGCTCAGCCAGTTTTTCATACTCGGCTTTTACAACAGGAAGATCCTCTTCACGAATGGCCCATTCACATCCGGACTCTCCAACTGCCGGCTCAACGGAAACGCTACGGAATCCCTGATCTGCCATATGAATTACATCAGCCGCAAAATCAAGGTTGTTGCGGGTAAAGGTACCGCGAAGATAAAAGTCCTTATCCCCTCTTCCCTCCACCAGTTTTTTGAATTTAGGCATAATGATATCGTAACTTCCGGTTCCTTTGGGGGTAATACGCATATTGTCGTTTACCTCTGGACGACCATCCAAAGAAAGAACGCAATTGGACATCTCGCGATTAATGTATTCGATGTTCTCGTCGTTGAGCAACATTCCATTGGTGGTCATGGTGAACCGGAAACATTTGCCGTGCTCTTTTTCAATCGAGCGTGCATATTCAACCGTTGCCTTGACGGTGTCCATTGCCAGCAAGGGTTCACCGCCGAAGAAATCGACCTCAATATTGCGGCGGTTTCCGGAGCGTGCAATCACGAAATCAATTGCTGCCTTTGCTGTCTCAACATCCATGTTGATTCGATGACCGGTTCCAAAGTCACCGGTGGAGGCAAAACAATATTTGCAGCGCAAATTACAATCGTGGGAAACATGCAGACAAAGCGCTTTTACGGGTGCATCTTTCTGCATGGCTGCAGCTGCTGCAGGATCAATATAGTTATCCTCGGTAAACAGAAGCCCTTGCTGCTGCAACTCCAACAGTTCGGACCATGCCTCTTCAACAACAGAACGGTCATAAGGTAATTTAGCAACGATTTCATCCGGACAGGATTCACCCAAGGGACTATCCAGAAGAGACAGCAAATCATAGGCAGGCTTGTCCAAAACATGAACCGCGCCGCTATTCACATCAACCGCGATGTGAACACCTAAAGATGTAAAAGTATGTACCATTCGGAAAACTCCTTCTGACATAGAAAAAGGGTGGGAGTTACCCACCCTCTCTCATCAAGTCTTACTTATTGTTCTCGCACTTCTGGTTTGCAACAGTGCAAGAGGTCTTGCAGGCAGACTGGCAGGAAGTCTGGCACTCACCGCAGCCACCGTGAGCAGCGCTCTTCTTCAGAGTGGCGCCGTTAAGAGTCTTAGTGTGCTTCATAGAAATTCCCTCCTATGTGGTTATTGCAAGTATTATATCATTCTATTTTCCATTTTGCAATTACTTTCGTCTTTTTTTCTTTGGTTTCCTGACAAGAAAACCGGCAAGCAACCCTCCAGCCATACAACCAGCTGCAACTCCGGCTCCATGACCCGATAAGGAAATGCTTGGAAACAGTAAATAGCCAACCGACAGAATAAACAGGATCTGAATACATGATGTCAAAAAGCCAATGATCAGTGTTTTGGATTTCAAGCGCAGGACAGAAAATTCTGCTCCAAAGAATCCTCCGACCACGCATCCCCCAATCGTGTATTGTATCATGGCACGATCACTTAACCATCCGTTTGATACTCCAATCGAGCAAAGAAATAATACAATCAAACATATTCCAAGCGATAGAATACCACCGAGCATAACAGTAGCCATGGTTTTAACTACTTTCGAAGTCTGATCATCCTCATTTTTACGCATAAAAACACCCTCCCTGCCTGGTTTTATTCAACCTATGCAGGGAGGGTAATTTTCATAACAAACGAATTACTTCTTCTGAGCAGAACCATCGTTGGTTTGAGCACCAACAGTAGAAATTGCCCACTTAGTGAATTCGATGCGGACACGGTCGGCACCGGTCTCAATTACAATAGTCTCTTCTTTCACGGCGCAAATAGTGCCGATTACGCCACCAATGGTAGTGATCATGTCACCAACCTTCAGGTTAGCACGCATTTCAGCAGCCTGCTTCTTCTTCTTGTTCTCGGGACGGATCATGAAGAAGTAAAAGACAGCAATGATCAGAATCAGGGGAATCAGGGTAGTAATGCCTTGCATGGTATTAACCTCCAAAATTTCATTTGACTCATTATAGCTTGTACAAATCAAAAATACAAGTCTTTTATTGCATTAAATACGGCGCTCCAACTTTTCGGAATACTCTGCTCTGAATTCCGTAAAGCGACCTTCATCCAGCGCAAGACGAATACGCGCGGTCAATTCATTATAGAAATGCAGGTTGTGCAAAACGGCAAGTCTCATTGCGAGCATTTCTCCTGCAGTGAACAGATGACGAAGATAAGCTCGGGAGAAGGAACGACAAACAGGACAGGTACAGGTCGGATCGATCGGACGGTCGTCTGTCTTGTATTTTTCGTTCTTGATGTTTAGCGCCCCTTCCCACGTATAAAGCTTTCCGTGACGGGCATTTCTTGCAGGCATAACGCAATCGAAGAAATCAACACCTCTTGCGACCGCTTCGATGATGTTGGAAGGAGTTCCAACACCCATCAGATAACGCGGTTTATCGACCGGCATATGCGGCTCAACCGCATCAATGATGTCATACATGGTTTGTGTCTCTTCACCAACTGCAAGTCCGCCAATAGCGTATCCATCACAGTCGAGCGGTGCAATCTGCTTCATGTGCCATACACGCAGATCGGGATATACACCGCCTTGGTTAATGCCAAACAGCATCTGCTGCGGGTTTACGGTATCAGGAAGAGCGTTCAGTCGATCGTGTTCCTCCTTGCAGCGCACCAACCAACGCAGTGTGCGTTCACAAGATGCTTTGACATATTCATAAGGCGAAGGGTTCTCAACACATTCGTCAAAAGCCATTGCGATATCGCTGCCGAGATTGGATTGAATCTGCATGGATTCTTCCGGCCCCATAAAGATTCGCTTACCATCGATATGAGATGAGAATGTAACGCCTTCTTCTTTGATTTTGCGTAAACCCGAGAGAGAAAACACCTGAAATCCGCCCGAATCGGTCAGAATCGGACCATCCCAGTCCATAAACTTATGCAGTCCACCCATTTGACGCACAACATCATCTCCGGGACGCAGGTGGAGATGATATGTGTTTGAGAGTTCTACCTGACAGCCAATTTCTTTTAAATCATGTGCAGAAACCGCACCCTTAATAGCACCCAAAGTGCCTACATTCATAAAAACCGGAGTTTGAACCGTGCCGTGAGCACAGGTGAATTCGCCGCGTCGGGCACGTCCTTCCGTTTTCAGCAATTGAAACATAATGATTCCCCTAAAGAACCTATACAGTATCAGATTCTTGTTAATATATATTCTGCTTGTTCTGTCTTTCCTTGAGCACACAAACGCATGAGATACCAGCAATCTTTTAAACCGAATGCATGTTGAGGTATCATATCAGGTTGTACCCATTCAAAAAACAATTTTTCAAGTGTATTAAGGTCAATTAATTGTTCATTCAATGTCATTTGAAGGTCTTTGACCAGATTTTGGTCGATAAAAGACGCCCGACCAAATCCACTCAAATCAATGTAAAAAGAATGAATGAGTACCCGCAATTGATCTTTGAAATACGCATTTTTACGAAACAGGTCAGCCATTTCTTTTAAAGTGCTTGAATACATTGATATCTGGCCGGAACGAATATAGTTTTTACATTTAATTGAAAGTGCGTTCAATTCATCTTCAAATGACATATCCGTCCCTCAAATATTTAATCATGGATAAACATTGCGTCGCCAAAGGAGAAGAAACGATATCGCTCCTGCACTGCAACTTCATAAGCATTCATCACATTTTCTCGGCCAGCCAATGCGGAAACAAGCATAATTAAAGTGGATTCAGGTAGATGGAAGTTTGTAATCAGACAATCAAGCACCTTAAAACGGTAACCGGGGTAAATAAAGATATTTGTCCAACCGGCTTTTGCTTCCATTGTGCCATCTTCATTTGCCCAGCTTTCAATCGTGCGGCATGAAGTCGTGCCAACGCAAATCACACGACCACCGTCACGTTTGGTTTGGTTAATTGTTTCGGCTGTTTCCTGCGAAATGACACAATATTCCGAATGCATTTCATGCTCATCCAGGTTCTCTACCTTGACAGGACGAAATGTACCTAGTCCCACATGAAGTGTAACGTAACATACCTTTACACCCATTTTCTGTACACTTTCAAGAAGTTCTTCCGTAAAATGAAGTCCGGCTGTCGGAGCTGCGGCGGATCCAACCACTTTTGAGTATACAGTTTGATATCGCTCGCTGTCCTCAAGCTCTTCTTTGATATACGGCGGCAACGGCATTTTACCCAGCCGTTCTAATGTTTCGAGGAAAATACCATCGTAATCAAACCGAACAAGACGATTTCCACCCTCTACTTCGCCGACTACTTCTGCAGTTAATTCTCCATTACCAAAAGTGATTTTAGCGCCAACACGAAGTTTTTTACCGGGGCGGACTAAACATTCCCAGACTTTATCTCCACGATCAATCAAAAGAAGAACTTCGCAGGCTCCTCCCCCGCTTCTACGGCCAAAAAGCCGAGCCGGAAGGACTCTGCTATCATTCAAAACGAGGCAGTCGCCCGGCTGAAGAAAGGAAAGTAAATCATAAAAATGTTTGTGTTCAATATCACCTGTTTTTTTGTTAAGAACCAGCATGCGAGAGGTATCGCGCTTTTCGATCGGAGTCTGTGCGATCAGTTCAATTGGTAAATCAAAATTAAAATCAGCGGTTTTCATCATTCGTGTATCTCGATTCCGGTAAAATAAAACTTAAGGATCTTGTCGTAAGTAAATCCTTCCTTCGCCATAGCATAAGCACCCCATTGACTCATGCCCAAATTATGTCCATTGCCTGAACCGTTGAAAACAAATTTAGCATCCGAAATATTGGATCCGGGTACTTCCTCTACTCCGTTTGCGGTTATCGCATACACGGGGCTTGCATTTACTTGTACGAGATTTCCGTTTCCGTCCATAACCCATGTTCCATTTAAGCTACCAATTGTCTGTTCATTCGAAAGAACATAATTGTTTCCACTGGAAACAGTATAACGCATGGACTTTAATCCTAAATTGGTTTTCACATTTTTGTATTTAGAAATTGTCCAGCTTTTCCCGTCGGTATCAAGAAAAGTCAGACTCTGCACATTTCCGGTTCCCGAAGGATTCACCTTAACGCTGACAATCGGAGAGCATCCATATCCTAAACTGTTTAATATTTCTTGAAGTTGTTTGCCGGTAAAGGTTTTCGACCAATTGTGGTATGGATTTTTATCAGCGGCCAAGGCTTCGAATGGATCAACAACACCGCGCAGATAAGGCAGTGCTTCATTCCAGACATTTTCGCAGTTTTCGGTTGCACCACCATCACTGGAGTGGAATACTGCCAGAATGATTTTATCACCATACCAGGCATACAAACCGGCAGTTTCATCAACAGCTTGATCAGTAATTGCCGTTGCACCTCCGGTTCCATAGTAAACCTGGCAACATGTGGAGGTACAAACATCAAAATGATTTCTTTGGTGGCTGGCATTTGTGCTTGCAACTGCGTAACTGCGTGCGGATACTGCCTGCGCTTTTAATGCTTCCAGCGGCCAGCTGGGACTCATCTCGTATGGAATTACACCACGAACGTAATCATCCATATTAACGAGGTTGACAACAGAGATGTCCCCTCCGTTTATGCGTTCGTATCGAAAACTACCGTAATATTTGATGCCTTTATAATGCGTTACAGTTTTGACGCTGTTGTCTAATCCGGGCTTCACAACAAACATCGGATAATCTGCGCCGCCATCGTATTGGAAAATAGGAGAATTGGTTCCTGTTTTTACCACAGTAAGTCCGTATTCGCTTGTACCAACCACTGCAGCTTCAGTCCAATTTTTATCAGCCTGAACTTGTCTGGCAGCATCGCCGGTTAAGAACACACCGTAACGAACGACAAACTCACTATTAATCCATGCCGGGAATCCGCCAATTGAATCGGCTGCAGCGCTGGCTTCAGCAAAGGTTGCATATGTACCCGGAAGTTGCAGATGAATGCATCCAACAGCGGGACCGGATGTTTCGGTGGGGGCATATCCGGAATAACCGTCTGACATGACGGGTGTATAATACAGATTTTGCGTTTTTAAAACAGAAATACTCTTTTGATTCGTTGAACCAACTTGATAAAAAATACTTCCGACATGGAAACCAAAGCGATAACCGCTTCCAATCGAGTTCAACAGATTAGCGCTGGTCAAAGCGCTGGTACCATAATTCATTCCAACCCGCAGAATGCGTTCAGTCTCTTCTTCTGTATCAAGAATGGGTACAATGACCTCGGGTACATCTGGTTCCGTAGCCCCTTGATTAGGGTCGGTCTCTCCCCCATCAGGTTCAGTAGTACCCTGGTCAGGATCGGTCTCTCCCCCATCAGGTTCAGTAGTACCCTGGTCAGGATCGGTC
>RHMF01000722.1_pt1 | contig 14484 bp, 10 predicted proteins | sample 5365151 | NCBI WGS metagenome assembly RHMF01 (sample SAMN10266501, study PRJNA497801) | feces metagenome | isolation source: feces | host: Bos taurus | place: China: Prairie of Fairy Mountain | collected 2017-08-14 | reverse complement strand
TGGCGTTAGCAACGCCAAATACGTGACAGTCAGCACTTTAAGTATTCGTGCTCTCTCGTGCGTTATACGCGAGCGCGGAATTCCTCGCTCCCAAATTCGCGCTGATTTTGAAGGTCCGAAAATCACTTTTGTCACTTTTTTAACTAAAAAATGAGCAAAGTGTAAAATCAGGCCAAAGAAACCTCTTATGGTCTTTTGTATTAAAAAAAACTTAAAAAGTTTGTCCATGTGAAGTATTTTCAGTAACTTTGTAAGTGAGAATTTTCCGCCCGTCACAGGGACACATTTTCTCCCCTATACATTATTATATACTATATATAACAGACAAATGATGAACATTACAAGCGATTTTCGCAAATATGCTACGGGCAAGCTTCATATGAGTGGCATGACCCTTGACGATGTGATGGCTGCACAAAGCCAGTACCTGAACCCCTATATCCTCGAGGAGCGCACGCTGAACGTGACGCAGATGGATGTTTTCTCACGCCTCATGATGGAGCGCATCATCTTCCTCGGCACCGAGATCAATGACTATACGGCCAACACGATACAGGCCCAGCTGCTTTACCTGGACTCTACGGATCCGGGCAAGGACATCTCCATATACATCAACTCCCCCGGCGGCAGCGTGACAGCCGGCCTGGGCATCTATGACACGATGCAGTTTATCTCGTCTGACGTGGCCACCATCTGCACAGGCATGGCCGCATCGATGGGCGCGGTGCTGCTGGTGGCCGGCCAGGCAGGCAAGCGCCAGGCACTCCCCCACTCTCGCGTGATGATACACCAACCCCTGGGCGGTGTGCAGGGACAGGCCAGCGACATCGAGATAGAGGCCCGCGAGATACAGAAATTCAAGAAGGAACTTTATAACATCATCTCCAAGCACTCCAACCAGCCATACGACAAGGTGTGGGCCGACTCGGACCGTAACTACTGGATGACGGCAGAGGAAGCCAAGAACTATGGCATGATAGACCAGATACTTGAGAGAAAGGCAGATAAGGACAATGGCAAAGAAGATAACCCACAGCTGTAGCTTCTGCGGCAAGTCTGAGAACGAGGTCCGCCTGCTCATCACGGGCATGAAGGGCTATATATGCGACGAATGCGTAGCTCAGGCCAACGAAATCATACGTACCGTTTCTAACAGTAACGCCGCAGAGGGTGCCGGCAATAGCGACAGCCGCGGCGCCTATGCAGCCGGAAAGAGCCAGCCTATCCCCAAGCCACAGGAGATAAAGGACTATCTGGACCAGTATGTGATAGGCCAGGACGATGCGAAGCGCTTTCTCTCCGTGGCCGTATATAACCATTACAAACGCCTGTCACAGCCTGACGACAGCGACGGGGTGGAGATAGAGAAATCAAACATCATCATGGTGGGCTCTACCGGCACGGGCAAGACACTTCTGGCTCGCACCATAGCGCGTCAGCTCAATGTGCCGTTCACCATCGTGGATGCTACGGTGTTCACCGAGGCCGGCTACGTGGGCGAGGACGTGGAGAGCATACTGACACGCCTGCTGCAGGTGGCCGACTATGACCTGGAGGCTACGCAGCGCGGCATCGTGTTCATCGACGAGATAGACAAGATAGCACGCAAGAGCGATAACCCCAGCATCACACGCGACGTGAGCGGCGAGGGCGTGCAGCAGGGACTGCTGAAGCTCCTTGAAGGCACCATCGTAAACGTGCCGCCGAAGGGTGGCCGCAAGCATCCTGACCAGGACTACATCCACGTGAACACACGCAATATCCTCTTCATCTGCGGCGGAGCCTTTGACGGCATAGAGCAGAAGATAGCGCAGCGCATGAATGCCCACACCCTGGGCTATAACAGCGTGCAGAACGTGAGACGCATAGACAAGCGCGACCTGATGAAGTATGTGGCTCCGCAAGACCTCAAGGCCTTCGGACTCATACCCGAGATAATAGGACGCCTGCCCGTGCTGACTCACCTTGAGCCCCTGGACCACAGCGCATTGCGACGCATCCTGACAGAGCCGAAGAACAGTATCGTCAGACAGTATATCAAGCTGTTCCGCATGGACAAGATAGAACTGACCTTCACGACCGAGGCGCTGGACTATATCGTGGATAAGGCCGTGGAATACAAACTCGGAGCGCGCGGACTCAGGTCTATCGTAGAGAATATCATGACTGACGCCATGTTTGAGGCTCCATCGAAAAACATCTCACGCTTTGAAGTAACAAAAGACTATGCCGAACAGCAACTTGCTAAAACCGCTTAAAACCTACTTCGGCTTCGACTCCTTCAAGGGTCGGCAGGAGGAAGTCATCACTCACTTGCTTGATGGCAATGACTGCTTTGTGCTCATGCCGACAGGCGGTGGTAAGTCGCTGTGCTATCAGCTGCCTTCGCTCATCATGCCGGGCACGGCGATAGTGATATCACCGCTGATAGCCCTGATGAAGAACCAGGTCGATGTGATCAACGGCATCAGCGAGCACAACGGAGTGGCACATTGCCTGAACTCCTCCATGAACCGCGGAGCGATAGACCAGGTGAAGGCCGACATCAAGGCCGGCATCACGAAGTTGCTCTACATGGCTCCGGAGTCGCTGCAGAAGGAAGAGTATATCAACTTCCTGAAGAGCGTGAAGGTGTCGTTCTTTGCCGTTGACGAAGCCCACTGTATCTCTGAGTGGGGCCATGACTTCCGCCCCGAGTACCGGCGCATACGCCCCATCGTGAACACCATAGGACGTGCCCCGATCATCGCCCTCACCGCCACAGCGACGGAGAAGGTGCGCACGGACATAAAGAAGAATCTCGACATCAGCGACTGCAAGGACTTCATGAGCTCCTTCAACCGCCCGAGCCTGTACTACGAGGTGCGCTCCAAGTCATCAGACATCGACAAGCAGATCATCCGCTTCATCAAGCAGCATCCGGGCAAGAGCGGCATCATCTACTGCCTGTCGCGCAAGAAGGTGGAGGAGCTGGCAGAGGTGCTGGTAGCCAATGACATCAAGGCAGCGGCCTATCATGCCGGCCTCGACAACGCCGTGAGAAACCAGACGCAGGACGACTTCCTGATGGAGCGCATCGACGTCATCTGCGCCACGATAGCCTTTGGCATGGGTATCGACAAGCCCGACGTACGCTTTGTCATACACTATGACATACCGAAATCGCTGGAGGGATACTACCAGGAGACCGGGCGCGCGGGACGTGACGGCGGAGAGGGAATGTGCATAGCATTCTACTCGCAGAAAGACCTGCAGAAGCTGGAGAAATTCATGGACAACAAGAGCGTCGTGGAGCAGGATATCGGCAAGCTGCTGCTGCAAGAGACGGCAGCTTACGCCGAGTCATCCATCTGCCGCCGCAAGATGCTGCTGAAATACTTCGGCGAGGACTATCCCCACGACAACTGCGGCAACTGCGACAACTGCAAGCACCCGAAGAAGCGTATAGAGGCCACCGAGGGACTGGGGCACATCCTGCGTGCCGTGATGACGCTCAAGGAGTCGTTTAAGACCAACTATGTCATAGACTTCGTAAAGGGCCGCAAGACCGACGACATCGAGTCGCACAAGCATCATCAGCTGGAGAACTTCGGTTGCGGCAAGAAGATGAACGACAAGCTGTGGAACCCGATAATACGCGAGGCTATCATCGAGGGCTATCTGCGCAAGGACATCGAGAGCTTCGGCAACCTGAAGCTGACAGAGGCCGGCAACGAGTGGCTGGAGGACCCCACACAGTTCTACGTCACAGAAGACAACACCTTTACCGAAGACGTGGAGAGCACACCTGCCAGCGGAGCATTGGACCCCACCCTCTTTGCTATGCTCAAGGGACTGCGTCGCACAGAGGCAGAGCGCCACGGCGTGCAGCCATACATCGTGTTCCAGGAGCCATCGCTGGAGCAGATGGCGACGATGTATCCCACCACCCTTCAGGAACTCACAAACATACAGGGCGTGGGACAGGGAAAGGCAAAGCGCTACGGACAGCCTTTCTGCGACCTCATAAAGCAGTACTGCGAAGAGAACGACATCCTGCGACCACAGGACCTGCGTGTGAAGAGTGTGGCAAAGAACTCCATGCAGAAGCTCAAGATCGTGCAATGCATAGACCGCAAGATGCCGCTCAATGAGGTATGCTCATCACTCGGATTGAAATACGCAGATCTGCTCACCGAACTGGAAGCCATCGTGTACAGCGGAACACGCCTTGACCTCAACTACTACGTCGAGGAGATCATGGACGAGGAGCAGATTGATGACATCTACGGCTATTTCTCTGAGGCCGACAGCGACAGCCTGGACGACGCAATAGCAGAATTTGGCGGCGACTACAGCGATGACGACATACGCCTCATCAGAATACTATATATCTCAGAAAACGCTAACTAACAACACATTATCCCTGTGATAAACGACACCATAATATCTGCCCTTTCCAACCTTTTTGCGCTCTTCTGTTCCAAGAGCGAGATAGACGAGAACCAGTCGGCACGAATGCTGAACCTCTATCTCGGGCGCCACTTTGGTATCAGGAATAAGGAACAGTACATCAGTCTCTTCCATGACCTTATGGACCTGTATCGCGAGATGCCGGAATTGAATACCGACAGCATCGTTGATGACATCTGTAAGCGCCTGAAGAGTGAGCTGCTGCATGAAGAGGGCGCAATGGTGCTGCTGCGTCTCATGGAGTTCTGTTGTTCACAGTCACCCAAGGAGTTCAGCCCCGAGTCGCCTATCTTCATACACTCGGCAAAGAATCTGGGCATCAGCAAGAGCACCTACCACATCTTTGCCGACTTCGTGCAGCAGAAAGAGTCGGACAAGGTGAAGCTGACCCGTTTTGAGGGTTACGACGCACCGATTAAGACCTTGTGGCTTGACGAGTTCAACCTCATGATATTCTCTTACGACGGAGAGGACTGTGGCAGGATCGTCTTCAACGATGTCCCCATCGTGAAGGGCATGTACCAGACATGGGACACCTCCGGCGTGCTGCGCAACCATCGTGGCAACCCGGTGTACTACTCCATGATTATGGCGCAGTACCACACGCGCCAGTCAAAGGACGAGATACTCTTCTCTGGTCGCGACATCAACTTCCGCTTCCCCAATTCGGACAATGGCATGCACAATTTCTCCTTCGATATCCGCGGAGGAGAGCTAATAGCCATCATGGGCGGCTCGGGTGCGGGTAAGACGACACTCGTCTCCATCCTCAACGGCAGCATCCAGCCACAGAGTGGCACCATCACCATCAACGGCCACGACATCAGCGAGCCGCAGGCGAAGGCGCTCATCGGATTTGTGCCGCAGGACGATCTGCTCGTAGAAGAGCTCACCGTATATCAGAACCTCTACTACACCGCCCGTCTCTGCTTTGACGGCATGAGCGAAGAAGAGATTGACAACCGCGTCATCAAGACACTGAAAGACCTGGGGCTGGAGCAGGCGAAAGACCTGAAGGTGGGTTCGCCCATCAACAAATTCATCTCCGGCGGTCAGCGCAAACGCCTCAACATCGCCCTCGAGCTCATCCGCGAGCCTGCGGTACTGTTCCTCGACGAGCCGACATCGGGACTGTCATCATCAGATACCGAGAAGGTGATACTGCTGCTGAAGGAGCAGACATATCACGGACGCCTCGTCGTCACCAACATACACCAGCCCTCAAGCGACGTTTACAAACTCTTTGACCGCCTGTGGCTGCTCGACAGGGGCGGCTACCCCGTGTATGACGGCAACCCCATAGAGGCCATCACCTACTTCAAGAGCGCTGCCAACTATGCCGATGCCGACACCAGCACCTGTCCCACATGCGGCAATGTGAACCCCGAAGTGGTGCTCAATATCATAGAGGAAAAAGCCCTCGACTCGCGTGGACGCCTCTCTGACGAGCGTAAGGTGTCGCCGCAGCAGTGGCACGAGATGTACCTGAGCAACCGCACCGTAGAAGAGGATATCACCAAGCCGAAAGCGATACCGCAGACCAAGCAGCGCAAGCCATCGCCGCTGAAGCAATGGTGGATCTTCATGCGACGCACCGTGATGACCAAAATCACCAACGTTCAGTATCTGGCCATCACGCTGCTGGAAGCACCGCTGCTGGCAGGCATCTGCGCACTCCTCACACACTACGCGCCGGCAGGAGAAGAGTACTGCCTGATGAACAATAAGAACCTCGTATCCTATCTCTTCATGGCCATCATCGTGGCAACATTCATCGGCATGTCAGGGTCCGCGGAAGAAATCATACGAGACAGAGCCCTGCTCAAACGAGAGAAATTCCTGCAACTGTCATACAACAGCTACCTCTGGTCTAAGATTGCCCTCACCGCGCTGGTCAGCATACTGCAGACATTCCTCTTCATTGTGGTGGGCAATACCGTTATGGACATCAGCGACGGCTTCCTCACCTGGTGGCTCATCATGACCGTCACAGCCATACTGGCGGGACTCACAGGACTATTCCTGTCGCAACGCCTCAACTCCGTCGTAGCGATATATATCACCATCCCCATACTCCTCATACCCCAGATACTGCTCTGCGGACTCGTGGTCAGCTTCAGCGACCTCACCCCCAACAGCACCACAGGCAACGTGCCCGTCATCGGCAACGTCATACCCTCGCGATGGGCCTACGAAGCACTTGCCGTGACAACCTATACGGACAACGAGTATGAGCAGGATTACTTTGACCTGGATCGCGAGAAATTTGAGACGCAATACTATCGGCTCGGGTTCATCGACCAGCTGCAGAGTGCCGCAGAGACAATCGAGGACCGTCGCGCCAAAGGAGAGGAGGCAGATCCGAAACACATGAAGCTGCTACAGACCGAGCTGCCCTTCATCGCCACAATCTGCGGTCTGCAGCCCTACAACGGGAAGTATGACTACGCCTCGCTGCACGAATACCTCAACGCCTGCGAACAGGAGATGATGCAACGCGGCAACCGCGCCACGCTCGCTGCCGACCGTCAGCGCAGCAAGTGGGTAGAACAGGTGGGACGCGACAGCATGCAGTACATCAAGCGCCACCACAGCAACCTGCAGCTCGAGACACAGCTGGCAGGACGCGATGCTAAGGAGCTGTGCAAAGTCGTTGACGCACACATCGTACCGGCAGCAGGATTTGTGTACATCACACCACGGAGCACCAACGGAGGAGCGCCATTCTACAGCAGCATAAAGCGCATAGGAGCACTATGCATTCCCACACTTTGGTTCAACATCTCCGTGCTGCTCATCATGTGCATCATCGTGATAATTTGCCTCAGCCCCAAGCCTTCACTACCCAAAATCCTGTCATCCAACAGAAAAAAAGGCTGAACACACACAATTTTATTATAAAAGTTTCGCCATTAACAAGTTTTTTCGTAACTTTGCACGCGACTTGGTAAGAATTTGACATAGTCAACACAATAGAAATCGTCAACTCAACAAAAAAAATATAAACGCCAATTATGAATTTTATCACAAACGAAAAACTTCTCATCGTCGGAGCCGGCGGTATGATAGGCTCCAACATGGTACAGTCAGCCCTTATGCTCGGCCTGACACCTAACATCTGCCTTTACGACATCATTGAGAATAGCGTACACGGTGTAGCTGAGGAAATGGCTCATTGCGCATTCCCCGGTGCCAACATCAGTTGGACCACCAATCCGGCAGAGGCCTTCACCGGAGCGAAATATATCGTATCCTCAGGCGGTGCACCCCGCAGAGAGGGAATGACACGTGAGGACCTCCTCAAAGGCAACTGCGAAATCGCTGCACAGTTCGGTGACTACATCAAGCAGTACTGCCCAGACGTAAAGCACGTCGTAGTAATCTTCAACCCAGCAGACGTTACGGCTCTCACAGCCCTGATACACTCAGGTCTGAAGCCCAGCCAGATGACCTCACTCGCAGCACTTGACTCCACACGTCTTCAGGAGCAGCTCGCTAACGAGTTCGGAGTACAGCAGGACAAAGTAACCGGAGCCCACACCTACGGCGGTCACGGCGAGCAGATGGCTGTCTTCGCATCACAGGTGAAGATAGACGGCAAGCCACTCTCTGAGTTCACCATTGCTCCAGAGCGTTGGGAAGAGATCAAGCACATGACCATCCAGGGCGGCTCAAACATCATCAAGCTCCGCGGACGTTCCTCATTCCAGAGCCCCGCATACCAGGCTATCAAGATGATTGAGGGCGCAATGGGCGGCGAGCCATTCACACTCCCTGCAGGATGCTACGTGAACTGCGACAAGTGTGGATACAAGAACGTCATGATGGCTATGCCTACAACCATCGACACAACAGGCGTACACTACACCGCACCCGTTGGTACCGAGGAAGAGATGGCTGCCCTGCAGTCTTCATACGAGCACCTGCAGAAGATGCGCGATGAGCTCGTCACTCTCGGCATTATCCCTGAGATAAGCAAGTGGGGCGAAATGAACGGAAACCTATAAAAAAAGTCAAAAATAACTTTCAAACAAACAACAACCACTATGAAAAGAATTTCATTCCTATTCGCTGCCGCCATCGCCCTCGTATTGGCATCATGCGGTGGCAAGACAGCCGGAGAACAGAACGACAGCGACTCCGTATCTTTTGAGCAGTCTCAGATTGAAGAGAAAATCATGATGGAGCTCGACTCTGTTGCCGACGAATGGAACAAACTTGCGCCCGTAGAGGGAGTGCTCTCCAACGGCAAGATACAGCTCTCTGACGAGGAGATAAAGGTAAAGCCTGACTATCTCCTGGACCTCGCACAGATAGAGAACCTCTCACTTCTCTCACAGAAGTACCGCGCTATCGGTATGCTGAGCGTTGACAAGAAGGTAGCAGAGCTCTACAAGATGGACGTTGATGCCTACAAGGCAACTATCGCCAAGCTGGCTACCGACGTTAACGATCCAGCCATCAACGTAAAGGACAACAGCTCCACTGACGATGTAAAGGCCTTCTATTCTGCTGAGCGCGAGAACGGTCGCATCAACCTCTTCTGGGAAGCCAGCGCAGCTGCTATCGTGGAGAACCTCTACGTCATCTCTCAGAACATCGACAAGTTCCTCCCAGCATTTGACGACCAGTCAGCTTCTGACTTCACCTACCACATCGCTCTGCTGAAGCTCTCTCTCGACGACCTTGCCACTTACGACAACAACATCAAGGCCCTCGACGAGCTGATGGCACCGCTCAATGAGCTCAACGCCATCTCTGTTGACCAGTTCCGCGAGCAGCTCAACAAGATGAAGCCACAGATTGAGGCAGTACGCGCAGAGCTCCTGAAGTAATCTGCCCCACCCCTCTTAAGACTGACACTTCTTTTTACAGAACACATAAACCAACACTATTAAATATGAGGCGACGCCCACACGCGCCGCCTCATTTTTCGCACTCGTGGACATCATCATCATAGCTACCATAGCGCTGTCTTTCATTCTCGGACTCATCACCATACCGCATATCGTGCATCTCTCACACCATCTGCACCTCTACGACCAGCCCGACAAGCGTAAGATACACCACCTCCCCATCCCACGGCTGGGGGGAGTAGCCTTCCTGCCTATTGTCATCATCACCATGTCGCTCATTCTCGTCATACTGCTGCGACTTCAGGCTGACAGTTTCCTGCTGTGGAACGCTACATCCATACAACACTTCCTCGCATTCCTCGCAGGTAGCGTCATGCTCTACAGCATAGGACTCTATGATGACATCCACGGCGTGAGCTACAAGAAGAAATTCTTCGTACAGATCCTTGCCGCCACGCTCCTGTGCGTCAGCGGCCTTTGGGTAGCCGATTTCTCATACGTCTTCTTCATCCGCGCCGTACCCTGGTGGATAGGAATGCCCATCACCATCCTCGCTGTGGTATATGTCACCAACGCCATCAACCTCATCGACGGCATCGACGGACTGGCAGCAGGACTGGCCATCATTGCGCTCACCGTCATAGCTGCCCTGAACATCTATCTCGGACACCTCTCATGGGCCATGATAGCCACAGCCACACTCGGAGTGCTATGCGCCTTCTTCTACTTCAACGTCTTTGGCAAGCGCGACAAGACATTCATGGGCGATGCCGGCAGCCTCACGCTCGGATACACTCTCGCATTCCTCATACTGCACTTCTGGCAGCGCGACCCCGTGTGGAACCGCTACATACACAACGTGGGCATCATAGCCCTCAGCACACTCATCATACCTATGTTTGATGTTGTCAGAGTCATGATGAGCCGTCTGCGCGACAAGCGTGACCCATTCCTGCCCGACAAGAACCACATACACCACAAGCTGCTGCGCACGGGCATGAGTCCCACACTGGTCATGGTAACCCTGCTATGTCTCTCATCTGCGTTCATCTTTGTAAACTACCTCACAGCGGCATACCTCTCACAGACACTCATGATCATATTCGACATTCTCGGCTTCTGCCTCATGCACATGATCATCAACGTCTTCATCTGGCGTAAGGAGAAAGCCACCGGTATAGAGTGGAATCGCATCATGTAATCCCCATCCCAACAGTCATGACCCCACGAATTGCACTTTTGCTCTCTGGAGGCGTCGATTCTGCTGTCGCCCTTCACCGCCTCGTCAGCGACGGTCTGCGCCCCGACTGCTTCTACATACGCATCGCTCCGACTGAGGATGCCGACGACACCCTCGACTGCAGCGCTGAGGAGGACATCGAGATAGCCCAGGCCCTGTGCCATCGCTACGGTGTCAGCCTCGAGGTCGTGGACTGTCATAAGGAGTACTGGGAGCGCGTCACACGCTATACGATAGAGAAAGTGCGGCAAGGCTTCACACCCAATCCCGACGTCATGTGCAATCGTCTTGTGAAGTTCGGAGCCTTCCACGAGAAGCGCGGCCACGCCTACGACCTCATCGCCACCGGACACTATGCCCGCACCGAAGAGGAGACTCAAGGGGTGCGCAAGCTGAAGTGGCTCTGCACCTCGCCTGATCCGGTGAAAGACCAGACCGACTTCCTGGCACAGCTCTACGACTGGCAGCTCAGCAAAGCCCTCTTCCCCATTGGCCACATGACCAAAGAGGAGGTGCGCAGCATAGCAGAGCAGGAGCACCTCGTCAACGCGCGACGCAAGGACTCACAGGGCATCTGCTTCCTGGGCAAGATAAATTACAACGATTACATACGCCGTTACCTGGGCGAGAAGCCCGGTCTGGTCATCGACATCGAGACAGGAAAGAAGATCGGCATGCACCAGGGCCTCTGGTTCCACACCATTGGTCAGCGCCACGGACTGGGATTCGGAGGCGGACCGTGGTTTGCGGTAAAGAAAAACATAAAGAAGAACATCCTCTTCGTCTCCCACGGATACAACCCCCAGTCGGCATACACACAGACATTTCGCATCGGCGACCTCCACATGCTCACCGTGCCCGTCACCGAGTTGCTCTCGCCCGACTCCCCCTACGCTCTGCCCGGGCAGCGTATCACCTTTAAGATACGCCACACGTCAGACTTTCTCCCTGCTGTCATCTCCCCCAACGGCGATGACACATACACCATCCACGCCGATGCACCAATCCACGGAGTAGCACCGGGACAATTCTGCGTCATCTACGACCACATGCACCACCGTTGCTACGGATCAGGAGAAATTGTTGGCCAATGACCTCACCCTCTTCCTGCTCTCTTTCGCTCCAGGTGATCCAGGATAGCCTTTCTCATGCGGATGCTCTTCGGAGTCACCTCCACCAGTTCATCCTCCTTGATATACTCCAGGCACTCCTCGAGCGACATCTGCACCTTTGGCACGATGCGCGCCTTCTCGTCTGATCCCGATGCTCTCACGTTCGTCAGCTGCTTGGCCTTCGTCACGTTTATCACCAGGTCTATCTCGTGAACGTGCTCTCCTACCACCTGTCCACCATACACATCCTCTCCCGGATCGATGAAGAACTTGCCTCTGTCCTGCAGCTTATCAATAGAATAAGCATAGGCGTTACCGGTCTCGAGCGCTATCATAGAGCCATTCGTCCTGCGGTCCATATCGCCCTTGTAGGGCTGATACTCCTTAAAGCGGTGCGACATGATCGCCTCGCCCTGCGATGCCGTCAGCACGTTAGTCCTAAGGCCTATCGTGCCTCTCGACGGAATGTCGAAATCTATATTCACTCTGTCGCCCTGCGTCTCCATTCCGGTCATCTCACCCTTACGACGTGTCACCATATCGATCATCTTGCTGGCAAACTCCTCGGGCACGTTGATATTCAGCTCCTCCACGGGCTCACACTTCGCTCCGTCTATCTCCTTGTATATCACCTGCGGCTGTCCCACCTGCAGCTCATATCCCTCGCGTCTCATCGTCTCGATGAGCACCGACAGGTGTAGCACGCCTCTTCCGCTTACCACCCACTTGTCCGTGCTGTCGCCAAAAGGCTCCACGCGCAGCGCCAGGTTCTTCTCCGTCTCGCGTGCCAGGCGGTCATTGATGTGCCTTGAAGTCACATACTTACCCTCCTTGCCGAAGAACGGGGAGTCATTGATGGTAAAGAGCATCGACATCGTGGGCTCATCCACCGAGATGGTGGGCAGCGCCTCCGGCTCCTCGGCGTCGCATATCGTGTCGCCGATTTCAAAGTTTGACAGTCCTATCACGGCGCATATATCGCCCGATGTCACCTCGTCCGTAGCGTGGTGTCCCATACCGTCAAACGTGTGCAGCTCCTTGATCTTCGTGCGCTCCTTCGAGCCGTCTCTGTGGGCGATGGTGATATTCATCCCCGACTTCAGCGTGCCGCGATGCACACGTCCCACGGCGATGCGTCCCGTGTATGTCGAATAGTCCAGCGACGTAATCAGCATCTGCGGCGTACCCTCCAGCTGCTCCGGAGCAGGTATCACCTCCACTATCTTGTCGAGCAGATACTCTATATTGTCCGTAGGAGTCTTATAATCCTCTGCCATCCAGCCCTGCTTTGCCGAGCCATACACCACGGGGAAGTCCAGCTGGTCCTCCGTAGCGTTCAGGGCAAACATCAGGTCAAAGACCATCTCATACACCTCCTCGGGGCGGCAGTTAGGCTTATCCACCTTGTTCACCACCACGATAGGCTTCAGCCCTATCTCCAGCGCCTTCTGCAGCACGAAGCGTGTCTGCGGCATCGGGCCCTCAAAGGCATCGACCAGCAGTATGCAGCCGTCGGCCATATTGAGCACACGCTCCACCTCACCGCCGAAGTCACTATGCCCCGGAGTATCGATGATATTTATCTTCGTGCCCTTCCAGTTGATAGACACATTCTTAGACAGTATCGTGATGCCCCTCTCCCTCTCCAGGTCATTGGCATCCAGCACCTGGCTGGAGTTGTTCTGTCCCTCGCGGAACAGCTTACCCGCCAGCATCATCTTGTCAACCAGCGTCGTCTTCCCATGATCCACATGGGCAATAATAGCTATATTTCTTATATCCTGCATATCTCAGTTTTTTTATTTTTTTTGCTCAGAATTTTAGTTCTTCATTTGTACCTCAGCCATCCGGCCTTTTATTATTCTCTGCATCTCGTCATAGTCAGCCTCCATCATCTTCAGCAGCACCTTCGTGGCGCCCTTATCGGTCAGAAACACCAGCGTCTGCTCCCTTCCCGCTTCGTCGTTCACCTTCGCCGTCACCTTATATCCGCAGAATCCTCTCTGCGTATTCGTTATCTTGGCAACCTCCATCGTCCGTTCCTTTATCATCGTGCGCAGGCTGTCCACCTTTCCTTTCTGCTCAGCATACTTCTTCTGCCGCTTCATAAAGTTGTCCACCTCATCGGCAGCCATGTGGGCCGTCATCTTCGACAGCTTCTCCACCTCCACGCTGTCCATCAGAAATGCCAGCTCTATCCCCTTCAGCTTTCCGTTCAGCTCACCCACCTGCGACACGAGCTCAAACAGCTCTGCCTCATCATAGGGAGCAAGGGCGCTATCCACCTTAGCCTCCAGAAACCTCACCTGGCTCTCGCCCTCCTTGACGCCCATACTGCTATAGAAATCCTCGCGTGCCACATCAGCAGCACTCTTCTTCGTTGCCGAGTCACATCCCGCCAGCGCCACAGCCACCATAGCCACAACGACAAACGCAGATGCCGCAGCACCCCTACTCATCATAGAAAAGATACTCTTAATCATAAATACTCCACATTCCTAATTATGCATTATGCACCATAAATTATGCACTAAAATTCAATTTGACTGCAAAGATACGATTAAGTCTTGAGATATGCAAGAGAAAGAACTCGTTTTTTCTATTGCATGTCCAAGACGGAGTATCTTCGACCGCAGGTCAAAGTACCGATTAAGTCTTGAGATATGCATTTAGAGCCCCTTGACAAGGGGCGGCTATAATGCGGGGGTTTCATTGCTTATCCAAGGAGCGAGAATATCATTCGACCGCAGGTCAAAGATACGATTAAGTCTTGAGGCAACGTCGGCATATTCCTCATGGTCGCCTTTGCGAGCGTTGACCATTG
>RHMF01001652.1_pt1 | contig 14504 bp, 12 predicted proteins | sample 5365151 | NCBI WGS metagenome assembly RHMF01 (sample SAMN10266501, study PRJNA497801) | feces metagenome | isolation source: feces | host: Bos taurus | place: China: Prairie of Fairy Mountain | collected 2017-08-14 | reverse complement strand
ATACCTTGGCAAACGTCTTATCTCAGACTTCGTTAAAGGTCTTCTTCCAAAGGAGATTGAAGAGGTATTTGTAGAGAGATATGGTCTTGATTATATGACTATCGTGCAAAAAGTTTATAGAGAGAGCGTTCCTAGCCGTTTCTTGGCATCTTTCTCTCCATTCTTGAATGAGTTTAAAGAGCATCCTTATGTTCACAATCTGCTTCGCAGCAGCTTTGAGGAGTTCTTCAAGCGTAATATCGTACATTACGACTACCAGAATAACGATGTGAATTTCGTAGGTTCTATCGCTTATTATTATCGCCCTATCCTTGAAGAGAGCGCTGCTGCTCAAGGTATGAAAGTGGGTAAAATCATTAAAAGCCCTATTGATGGTCTAGTTGAATATCATAAAGAAGAGATATAATATGATTACAAAAGTTACAGAACAAGCCTCTAATTACAAGGACTTGGATAAAATGCCTACGAGAGAGATTCTCGAAAACATGAACAGAGAGGATAGAAACGTTCCATTGGCAGTGGAGAAATGTATCCCTCAAATTGAAGAATTGGTAGAAGGTATCGTAGAGAGAATGAAAAAAGGTGGTCGCCTTTTCTATCTTGGTGCTGGTACCAGCGGTCGTCTGGGTATCTTGGATGCATCTGAGATCCCTCCTACATATGGTGCACCATTTGATTTGGTTATTGGCCTTATCGCAGGTGGTGACGGCGCTATCAGAAAAGCTGTAGAGGATGCTGAGGATAGCTTGGAAGGTGGTTGGAATGACATGGCTCCATATCGTCCTACCCCTAACGATACAGTTGTAGGTATCGCAGCTTCAGGTACTACCCCTTATGTTATCGGTGCAGTTCGTGAGGCAAGAAAACAAGGTCTTTTGACAGCTTGTATCACTTGTAACCCTGGTGCTCCAGTAGCAAACGAGGTAGATATTCCTATCGTTGCTGTGGTGGGTCCTGAGTTCGTGACAGGTAGTACCCGTATGAAATCAGGTACAGCTCAAAAACTTGTTCTTAACATGATCTCTACATCTGTTATGATCAGATTGGGTCACGTTAAAGGTAACAAGATGGTGGATATGCAGCTTACAAACGCCAAACTTGTAGACAGAGGTACCAAGATGATTATGGACGAGACTGGAATTAAAGATTACGATTACGCAAAATTCCTATTGTTCGAACATCACTCTGTTAGAAATGCTGTAGACTACTACTTCGCTCATAATAAGAAAGAAGAGTAATGACAAATTCTCCGATGGGGAATAAGATATTGCAAGACGCAGTGGAGCAACTCTCATCTTTGCCGGGAATCGGTAAAAAGAGTGCACTGCGTTTTGCGCTATACTTACTCAAGCAGCCGATGGAAAACGTAGAGAGGTTCGGGAACTCGATAATCTCTCTAAGAAGGGATGTAAAGTATTGCACCGAGTGCAATATGATATCCGAGGGTGACAAGTGCTCAATATGTTCAGATCTGAAGAGAGATCATCATACTGTTTGTGTGGTGGAGAGTCTTAGAGATGTTTTGAGTATAGAGGCTACCGGTGAGTATAAGGGGGTATATCATGTGTTGGGAGGAGTTATCTCCCCGATGGATGGTGTCGGCCCCTCCGATCTCCCTATTGACCATCTGTGCAGAAGGGTTACAGAGTCTCAAGTGGATGAGGTGATTTTAGCCTTAAGTACAGGGATGGAAGGGGAGACGACCTCTTTCTACCTATATAAAGTCCTTACCCCACTGGGGGTAAAGATTACAGCTATAGCGAGAGGTGTAGCTTTTGGCGACGATCTGGAGTATACGGATCAGCTGACATTGGGTAGATCGATAGTCAACAGACAAATATTTATGCCTGAAATTTAATTAATTGAAAAATATGAGACACGAATTTCCTCTTTATGTTTTTCTTCTTGCTTTTGCAGCGTATACTGTATTGCTGTTCTTCATCTCTTGGATGACCAGCAAAAAGGCAGGAAGCAATTCTTTTTTCTCAGGAGATAGAAAAGCGCCTTGGTTTGTTGTTGCCTACGGTATGGTAGGTACCTCAATTTCAGGTGTGACCTTCGTATCTGTTCCTGGTAATGTGTTGGCGCAAAACTTCTATTATATGCCATTGGTATTTGGTTTTGTCGGTGGTTATATAGTGATTGCCAAGGTTTTGCTCCCTCTTTATTATAAGATGAATGTTACCTCTATCTACTCTTACTTGGGTGAGAGATTTGGTCAGCACTCATATAAGACCGGTACTGTGGTGTTTATGATTTCCAGAGTACTGGGCGCTGCTGTGAGAATCTTTGTAGTGGTATTGGTATTGTTCGCATTCTTGCCTAAAGGTCTTTTGGGTAGTGATTTGGTAGGATTCAGTATTGTGACACTTGTGTTCCTGATGCTCCTTTATTTCTACACTTTCAAAGGTGGTGTAAAAACTATTATCTGGACCGACGTGCTTCAGACTACATTTATGCTTTTGGCTGTGTTCTTCACTATCTGGACTATCTGCAAAGAGATGGGCTGGGGCTTTGGTGAGATGGTTTCAGCTGTTGCCGGTACAGAAAATCCTGCTATCGAGGGTACCCGTTTCTGCAATCTTTTTGACTGGAGATGGGGTGAAGGTACAAACGCTGTTAAGCAATTTGTTGCCGGTATCTTCATGACAGTGGCTATGACCGGTCTTGATCAAGGTATGATCCAGAAGAGCTTGGCTTGTAAGGATATCAAATCTGCCCAGAAGAATATGTATACCACATCTGTTATCGCTGTGGTAGCTAACTACTTCTTCCTTCTTTTGGGTGCTATCCTGTCTATCTATGTGGCGCACATGGGTGGTTTCGAGGCTTTGGGTATCGTGAAAACTGACGATATGTTCCCTACTATCGCAAGCAGCTACCTTGGTGTGGGTGTAGGTGTTGTATTTTTGATTGGTCTTATCTCTGCATCTTATCCAAGTGCAGGTGGTGCTCTTACTTCACTTACTACCTCATTCTGTGTGGACTTTGTAGGATTCAATACCAGAACCGACCTATCAGATACCAAGAAAGAGTCGTTGAGAAAGTGGATTCATGCAGGTTTTACCTTCTTGTTCTTCCTTATCATTCTGATATTGTTCGTAGTAAGTAATGATGCAGTTGTAAACTTGGTTTACAAATTGGCTTCTTATACTTATGGACCTCTATTGGGTATCTTCTTCTTCGGAATTTTGACCAATTATAAGGTTAAGGACAATGCTACCCCTTATATTGCAGTGGCAGCACCTGTTCTATGTTTCCTAATCAATTTCTTCGGAAAGAAATACTTTGATTTTGATCTTGGTTTCACTCTACTTATCGTGAATGGTGTATTGACCTTCCTCGGTATGTGGCTTTTCAGAAAGAAATAGTATAAAGGTGTATGTCTTATGTTGAGCTCCTTTTGTTAGGCATAAGCCTCTGTTTTGATACATTTGCTGTATCCTTGACCGGGGGTATATGTATGGGTATCAAGCTCAATATTTGGCAGACATTAAAAATAATTTTGACATTTGCCCTGTTCCAGATGGGACTGACCATGGTTGGTTGGCTCCTTGGAACAGGGTTTTATGTATATATTGAGAGGATTGATCATTGGATTGCCTTCGGCCTTCTGATTTATATAGGTGGAGGTATGCTTTTGGAGGGATTCAGAGGAAAAGAGGAGTCGGAGTGTCAGGAGTGCGGCAAATCGAAGACCAATCTGCTCAATCCCAAAACACTCTGTGTGTTGGCTGTCGCTACCAGTATCGATGCATTGGCAGTGGGTATTTCGTTGGCAATGGTTTCGCTCTCATTGCTTAAACTGGTGATAGGTATGACCTCCATATTTCTATTTACAGCTCTTGCTTCTTATATAGGGCTGAATGGGGGCAGGGCAATGGGTGACAGGCTTGGAAGCAAGCCGGAATTGGCAGGTGGGTTGATTTTAGTGGCTATAGGTGTTAAAATTCTCCTTGAACATCTTGTTTTTTAAATAAAAACACTACTTTTGTAAGTTGTAATTTTAAAGTTTAATAAAATGGACGATTATGGTTCGAGTTGCTTTTGTTATAAGTACGCTTCAGAGTGTATGGGCGAGCCCTCTTGCGTCCATTGTTTCCCATTTTGATCCGTACAAGTTCCGAGTCCGATGGTAATTGCTTTCACCGCCGATGGTGCGTAAACAGTAAATTACCAACATTCTTAACTCGGAAACTATGATTCAAATTTTTTATAAAGAAGACAGACGTATAGTCCCTTCAGAAGATATTACACTTTTGAAGGAGCTTGGCTTTGATGATGTCCTATGGATAGATCTATATTCACCTACAGGTGATGAGAAGAGGGAAGTGGAGGAGTTCCTTGAGACAACACTCCAATCAAGGGCCCAAGCAGAGGAGATCGAGTCATCTTCACGCTATTCAGAGACCGAGACCTCGATCTTTGTAAATACCAACTTCCTTATTCCAGGTCCGGATGATTACTCTATGGAGGCTATTTCATTTATCCTCTGTGAGGGTATTCTCGTATCAATAAGGCAGGCAAATTTGAGGACATTTGTAGATATCCAGAGAAAGATACAGGTCCACAGCAAATTGTACCCTACAGGTTATCACGTTTTTGTCGGTATATTGGAGAATCGTATTGACTTGGATGCGGATATGATCGAGTTGATGGCTAAAGAGCTTGATACATACAGCAAGAAAGCAAGTACCGGTAGAGATGTAAATGAGGATTTCCTTTTGGATATCAATCAGTTGCAAGATAATACCATGTTGGTTCGTGAGAATATTGTCGATAAGCAGAGGATGATTTCAGCTATCCTTAAGAGCGACAAGTTTCCTCGAGATGTCTATACCAAGCTAGGTGTAATCAATAAGGATATCGGATCTTTGATCAACCATACAAATTTCAGTTTTGAGCGTTTGGACTACTTGCTTAATACTGTTGTCGGTTTGATTAACTTGGAGCAGAACAGGATTATGAAGGTCTTCACCCTTGTGTCGCTGTTGTTGATGCCTCCAACTCTTATAGCATCCATATATGGTATGAATATCAAGCTTCCATTTATGGAGAGTAACAGTGCATTCCTTATTTTGATAGGGATTATGCTGGTGTCAATCGTGATTACACTGGTAGTATTCAAGAAAAGAAAAATGTTATAATATATGGCTTCAGAAATTAGAGATTTATCGCTTTGGGAGAGTGGAAAGCGTAAGATAGATTGGGTTAAAGCAAATATGCCCCTTTTGAGGAGCATTGAGAAAGAGTTTACCGAGACCAAGCCTTTTCAGGGTTTGAAAGTGACTTTGTCAATTCACTTGGAGGCTAAAACTGCCTATTTGTGTAAAGTGATGGCTGCCGGTGGTGCTGAGATGTATGTGACCGGAAGTAATCCGCTATCTACACAAGATGATGTGGCTGCAGCTTTGGTGCATGATGGCCTGAATGTGTGTGCATGGCATGACTGTACCCCTGAGGAGTACCACAGACACCTCTCAATGGTTTTGGAGGTGGGTCCGAATCTTATCATTGATGATGGTGGAGATTTGGTCCATATGCTTCATACTGAGTTCCCTCATCTGATCCCTAATGTTATAGGTGGATGTGAGGAGACCACTACAGGTATCATGAGGCTTTTGGCTATGGATAAGGAGTGTGAGCTTCAATTCCCTATGATGTTGGTAAACAACGCAAAATGCAAGTATCTCTTCGATAACAGATATGGTACAGGTCAGTCTGTATGGACCGGTATCAACAGAACCACAAATCTTATTGTGGCAGGCAAGACTGTCGTTGTAGCCGGCTATGGCTGGTGTGGTAAGGGCGTGGCGATGAGAGCTAAAGGTTTGGGTGCATCTGTGATTGTTACAGAGGTGGATCCTGTTAAAGCTATAGAGGCCGTTATGGATGGCTTCAAGGTGATGACAATGGATCAGGCTGCACCTCATGGTGATTTCTTTGTGACCGTTACAGGCTGCTCAGATGTGATAGTGGAGAGACATTTCAAGGAGATGAAGGATGGTGCCATCTGCTGCAATGCAGGTCACTTCGACTGTGAAGTGGATGTGGCAACTTTGAAACAGATAGCTGTGGAGAGCAAGCTTGCACGTGAAAATATCATGGGTTACAAACTTGAAGGTGGAAATTGGGTATATATTATTGCAGAGGGGCGTCTGGTAAATCTTGCTTCAGGTGATGGTCACCCTGCTGAAATTATGGATATGAGCTTTGCCATTCAGGCACTGAGTGCCCAATACGTAGCCAACTATTTTAAAGATAGTAAAGGAGTCTTGGGTCAAATGGCCTTTGAGATACCTCAGGAGATAGATCAGAAAGTCGCTATGATGAAGCTGGAGAGCTGGGGATACTCAATCGACAGGCTGACGGATAGTCAGAAATCATATTTGGGATTATAATAAAAATGGGTGGCAAATATATTTGACACCCATTTTTTACCTAAAATTATGACCTGTGTGATATACGTTTGTGATGCAAAGGTAAGAACATTTTTTATAATTACAAGAGTTCTATCTCTCTCTGATATTGGGAATTAGTGTATTTTATGGCCAATAGTGCCATAGATGTATTTCTAGGGGGGATAATGACTCAAAAAATTTTTTTATGATGAATAAAAATAATTCAAACAAGTTCCCTAAAACATTTTGGGTGGCGGTAATTATGGAGTTTTTTGAAAGGGGCTCCTACTATGGTATGATGTCGGTTTTGTCTGTTTTTTTAGTGCTCAGTGGTTCTGATGGCGGTCTGGGTTTTTCAAAAGAGCAGGCAGGCAGTATTCTTGGAACAATACCTCCACTTTTGTATTTTCTTCCAATTATAGCCGGTGCTGTTGCAGACAGGTACGGATATAGGAAAATACTCTATTTTGCATTCAGCTGTATGGTGATAGGGTATGGTCTGACCGGTCTGTTTTCAGGGAGCGGTTTTGATGGTATGGAGTCAAGGTATTTTGTGGTGTTTGCATCCCTTCTTATTATGGCTGTAGGTGCAGGATTCTTCAAGCCTGTCATTGCGGGAACCATTGCCAGAAGTACAAATGAGTCCAATTCAGGCCTGGGGTTCGGTATTTTCTATTGGTCAATCAATCTGGGTGCATTCCTCTTCCCTTTGATTCTTATCCCTATACTGAAATCATACTCATATAGCTATATATTCTTCCTCTCAGCTGGAATTGGTGTGATCCTGTTGCTGATCAACACCTTCTTCTACAAGGAGCCAAAGGTTGAGGGTGATTCTCAGGTGGAGAAAAAGGGTGGCAAACCTATAGGACAGGTCTTTGCAGAGATGCTCCTTGTGGTCAAGGATTGGAGATTTCTGCTGATGGTGATACTTTACTCTGTCTTCTGGATCCTTTATTTCCAGATGTATGGCACTGTCTTATGGTATGTGGACGAACATATGGATATGACCCCTATAAACAATGCTGTAAACAGCTTCTTGGGTCTGTTTGTGGAGAATCCATCATGGTTTTTTGATGTAGAGCACGTGACAGTGGTCAATGCAGGTGTGATTATTCTGCTGCAGCTGTTTGTTTCCAAGATAGTACAAAAGGCTCCGGCATTGCCAACTATGATTGTGGGTATAGGTTTCGGTACTTTGGGTATGGCCATTTTGGCGTTGTCAAATTCACCATGGCTCTTTATCGTCGGTATCATGACCTTCACCCTCGGAGAGATGACTGCACACCCCAAGTATAACTCATATATCGGAATGATTGCCCCAGCGGACAAGAAGGCTTTGTATATGGGATATTCGTTCCTTTATGGTGTGATAGGTAGCAGTATCGGTGGATTCGTAGGGGCTGCCTTGTATGTGAAATATGTGGAGGAGATGGCCAATCCGTCAGCTTTTTATCTGATTTTTGCGGCACTTGGAGTCTTCAGTATGATTGCACTCATTTTGTACAATAAGTTTATTGCACCCAAAAAGTAATTTGGTGTGAATATATTTGGAAAACAGTCAAATAGTTTCTATTTTTGCGCGCTTTCCGAAAGGAAATTATAAATAATGTCTAACTACTTGTTGATAAACTAATTATTAATTATGACAACTGAAAACATTCAAAACCAAGTTGAGGCAACAGCTCAAGCAGTTGAATCAACTCCAGCAGTCGAGGTAAAAACTCGCAAAAGCAATGCTTCTGTTCCAGTAGACCAATTTGACTGGGATAGTTTCGAAAAAGATGCAATTTATGACTTGGACAAATCTCAAATTGAAGAGAGCTACAACCAAACCCTTTCTAAAGTCGTTGAAAACGAAGTTGTAGAAGGTGTGGTAATGGCTGTTAACAAAAGAGAGGTTCTTGTTAATATCGGATATAAGAGTGAAGGTGTTATCAACATCGGCGAATTCCGCTACAATCCTGATATCAAAGTTGGTGATAAAGTGGAAGTTTATGTTGAAACTACTGAAGACAAAAAAGGTCAGCTTATCCTTTCTCACAGAAAAGCTCACTCACTTCGTTCATGGGATATGGTTAACGAAGCATTTGAGAAAGATGAAATCGTTAAGGGTTATGTTAAATGCCGCACTAAAGGTGGTATGATCGTTGACGTATTTGGTATCGAGGCATTCTTGCCAGGTTCTCAAATCGACGTTAAACCTATCAGAGACTACGATGTATACGTTAACAAAACTATGGACTTCAAGATCGTTAAGATCAACCATGAGTTCCGTAACGTTGTTGTTTCTCACAAAGCTCTTATTGAGGCTGAAATCGAGGCTCAAAAAGCTGATATCATCGGTAAACTTGAGAAAGGTCAAGTTCTTGAGGGTACAGTTAAGAACATCACTTCATACGGTGTATTCGTTGACCTTGGCGGTGTAGACGGTCTTATCCACATCACTGACCTATCATGGGGTAGAATCAACCACCCTGAAGAGGTAGTTGCTCTTGATCAGAAGATCAATGTAGTTATCCTTGATTTCGATGATACTAAGAAACGTATCGCTCTAGGTCTTAAACAACTTAACGCTCACCCTTGGGAGGCTCTTGATGAGAACCTAAAAACTGGTGATGTAGTTAAAGGTAAAGTAGTTGTTCTTGCTGATTACGGTGCATTCATTGAGATCCAACCAGGTGTTGAAGGTCTTATCCACGTATCAGAAATGTCATGGTCACTTCACCTACGCAGCGCACAAGACTTCTTGAAAGTTGGTGACGAGGTTGAGGCTGTAGTTCTTACACTTGACAGAGAAGAGAGAAAAATGTCTCTTGGTATCAAAAAACTTAAAGAGGATCCATGGGCAAACATCCTAAACAAATATCCAGTAAACTCTAAACACACTGCAACTGTACGTAACTTCACCAACTTCGGTGTATTCGTAGAGCTTGAAGAGGGTGTTGATGGTCTAGTACACATCAGCGATCTTTCTTGGACTAAGAAAATCAAACATCCATCAGAGTTCACTTCAATCGGTGACACCCTTGAGGTTCTAGTTCTTGAAGTAGATCAAGAGAACCGTCGTCTAAGCCTAGGTCACAAACAACTTGAGGAGAATCCTTGGGATGTATTTGAGACAGTATTCACCCTTGGTTCTATCCACGAAGGTACTATCGTTAACTTCGTTGACAAAGGTGCTACTATCGCTCTTCCTTACGGTATCGAAGGTTTCGTAACCCTTAAGAACCTTGCTAAACAAGATGGTTCAAACGCTGTAGCTGACGAGAAATTGAACTTCAAAGTTGTTGAGTTCAACAAATCTAACAAGAAGATCGTTCTTTCACACACCAAAACTTGGGAAGAGCCTAAGAAAGAAGAGGTGAAAGAGAAAAATACTGAAGCTGACAGCACTCAAAAAGCTGTTAAGAAACTAAAAGCTAACTTGGAAAAAACTACCCTTGGTGACATCTCTGAGCTAGCTGATCTTAAGAGCAAAATGGAAGAGGCTTCTAGAAAATAAGGATGGAATTTAACCTCACTACTTTAGGAACGGCTTCGGCCTTACCTACAAATAGTAGATATCCAAGCGCTCACGTATTGAACATACGTGGGCGTTTGTTCCTTATAGATTGTGGCGAAGGGGCTCAAATGCTCCTTTACCGTAATGGCTTCTCAATACTCAAGCTTGACAACATATTTATATCCCATATGCATGGGGACCATTGTTTTGGCCTTTTAGGGCTCCTCTCCTCAATGGGGATGAAAGGGAGAACAGAACAGCAAAGCTTACTATACATGCCCCTGCAGAGTTTGGCGATATGTTGAGTTTTTTTATCCGTAATTTTGAGGGAGACGCCATCAAATATGAGATTGTCCACAATGTGCTCGATTCATCCCTTAAGCAGGGTGAGACGCAGAAAATTTTTGAATCAAGGAATATTGAAGCGTTTGCATTTCCTTTGAATCACAGGGTTCCCACATTTGGTTTCCTGTTCAGAGAGAAGTATCCACCTTTGAATGTGAAAAAGGAGATGATAGGGGAGTATAATTTGTCCTTGAAGGAGATTGCGACACTTAAAAGGGGGGAAGATGTGTTGAGGGGGGATAATGGTGTGATTCTTGCAGCTAAAGATTTTACATATACACCGTTTGAACCCAGATCATTTGCTTATTGCAGTGATACTGCCCCATTTAAGGAGTTGGCCAATGTAGTGAAAGGTGTTGATCTTTTGTATCACGAGGCTACATTTGCTTACGATTTGAAAGAGATGGCCAAATCGACATTCCACTCCACTGCCACAGATGCAGCAGTGGTGGCCAGAGAGGCGGGGGTCAAACAATTGGTATTAGGACATTTTTCATCCAGATATTCATCTGTGGATCACCTGAAGGATGAGGCATCGTCAATATTCCCAAATACGGTGTTGGCATCAAGGGGTGAGCGTTTTGATGTGGAACTGGTAAAATACAGGTAGCGTATGAAAAGAATTGTATCTGTTTTATTTGTAATTGCTCTATCATTGCCACTTGTGGCACAAGTCAATAGAGAGCTCTCCAAGCAGGCCAATAAATTTGGGCAGGCCCTATATTATATTGACCATTTTTATTTGGATACCGTCAATGCTTCAAAGGCGGTAGATGCTGCTATTACCGCTACCCTCAAGCAGTTGGACCCGCACTCCTCATATATATCGAAAGAGGATGTGGAGGCGATGAATGAGCCTCTTGAAGCTGAATTTGAGGGAATTGGTGTAGAGTTTGCCATTATCAACGATACCCTTACTGTCCAGGCTCCGGTGGCCGGAGGTCCATCTGAGAAGGTGGGAATCCGCACAGGGGATAAAATCGTGCTGGTGGATGGTGAGAATATTGCCGGTGTGCAGATTACAAATGAGAAGGTATACAAATATTTAAGGGGAAAGAAGGGGACTAAAGTCCAATTGGGGATTGTCCGTAGAGGTGTCAAAGAGGTGTTGAATTTTACCGTGGTGAGGGACAAGATCCCTTTGCACTCCGTGGATGCGGTCTATGAGCCGGTAAAAGGGTGCCTGTATATAAAATTGAGCAGATTTGCAGCTACCTCTTACGATGAGATTATGAGCGCCTTCGAGCAGCACAAAGGGGTCAGCAGTGTGATACTTGATCTCAGAGGAAATGCCGGAGGGTACCTCCATATTGCGATAGCGATTGCTAATGAGTTCCTGCTCCTGGACCAGCTTATAGTCTATACTGAGGGGAGAAATGTCAATAGCATCAAAGAGTTTGCAGATGGTAAAGGGGTATTCCAGAATGGGCCATTGGTGGTTCTTGTCGATGAGAATTCGGCTTCAGCCAGTGAAATTGTCTCAGGTGCAGTTCAGGATCAGGACAGAGGTGTGGTCGTAGGACGCAGAACTTTTGGTAAAGGGCTAGTCCAACAGATGTTGCCGTTGTCTGACGGCTCCCAATTGCGTCTGACTGTAGCGAGATATCATACCCCTTCGGGCAGGGTAATTCAGGCTCCGTATGAGGAGGGGCAAAGGGAGAAATATTATGAGCAGTTCAATCAGAGGTTTGCGCACGGAGAGTCGTTTAGCCGTGACAGTATCCAGCTCCCAGATTCGTTGAAGTATAATACTTTAATGACCAAAAGGACTGTTTATGGAGGTGGTGGAATCATGCCCGATATTTTTGTTCCACAGGATACCTCTTTCTATACACCATATTATGGTCATCTGCTTAGAAATGGTGTGGTGCAGGAGTATACAAACAAGGTGGTGGATCAGAAGAGGGATTACTGGCTCAAAAAGTACCACTCTGCAGATCATTTCGTCAAATCCTTCGAGGTGGATGACGAGTTGTTTGACGGGCTTGTTTCAGCCGCCAAGGATCGTGGTATCCAGCCTGTAGAGGAGGAGATAAAAGTGTCACGACCTACATTGGAGAATTATATCAAAGCGTTGATTGCAAGTTCTCTATACGATAGAGTCTACTTCTATAAAGTGCTGCATAAGGGTGGGGATGATGAGTTGGATAAGGCATTGGAAATAGTAAATAACTGGGGTAAATATTCAAAAGAATTGAATCTATATGAAAACAATGAGTAAATTTTTGGTTGTATTGGCAGTGGGTATTCTTGCCTTTAGCTGCTATACATTGGACGGACAAAGCAAGAAGGAGGTTAAGCAATATAAGAAGGCGCTGAAGTCTGGTACAGTGGAGAGTTTTGAGGCGTTTCTGGCAAAATTTCCCAATTCGGTTCTCTCTGAGAAGGTGGTCCATCTGATTGATTCTATCCATTTCTCAGCGGTAAATACCGATGATATCTCATCATGTGCCGCATTCCTGTCGCAGTACCCTTCATCAGAATATTACGATATGCTGGATGGCAAGATTAAGGAGATGGCGATGAATCAGAGGTATATTCAGGATAACTCCCTCTCTTCTGTCAGAATCGTGAAGGAGTTTGAGAATTATGAGTTCTCAGGAAAGAATTACTATTTCTACATATTTGAGAATGTGGCTCCTGAAGTGTCTGAAGATTTGAAACCTGGTGACAAATGTGAGTATGTGGTCAACCTTTTGGACAAGACCAATGGACTTATCCATTCATCGATGTTCAGTGGTAAGGTTATCGCTGCGGATAATGGGCTGGGTTATATGATAGAGGGTGACTATATGGATGAAGGTGCAGCCGGTGGCTATGTGTTGCCTGAGGCAATACACCTTTTGAGCCTTCTGAAAGATACAGATTTTCTACTCCCTATCTCAGAAGGTGATGTGATGACCGATCAGGCTCTCGATTGGTGGTTGAAAAACAATCCTGCAAAAGCAAAGAGATTGAAATTCGGACTGTTGCCTGAGGAGAGCTCTATCGTGCAGATGTTTAAGGGCTCCAAGGAGTTTGAATCGAAGGGGGGGTATAAAGTGGCCCAATTCGATATCAGAGGGTATACAGTCATTGCTGCGTACCAGAGCTCTTCAAATCAGTATATGCTTGTCTGGGCAGAGCCCATATGCAAAGACAAGAAGAAGGATCCTCTGTTGAATACAATCTATTTTGAGAACAATACCTCTCTGGTCCTATACTATTATCACGGAAGGACCACTTATAAAGTGAGGATCAATATGGCAAATAAGACTATCTCGCGATAGTCTTATTTTTTTAGATCAGATTGTCGAACATGAAGGGCATTATAGAGGATACCCCTTCAAATACCTGCACCGCCCTTGATGAACCTATTATGATGGTAATGGGGGCTTGTGCGATATTCTCATATTCAGCCATAACCTGTCTGCATGCTCCGCAAGGGTATGTGATGGTAGGGAGCATATTGCCCGAAGGGTCTACCGCTGTGAGGGCTATAGCCTCCATTTTTGCCTCCGGATGTAGGGTGTGGGCGGAGAACATTGCTGTCCTTTCTGCGCATAAGCCGGACGGATATGCCGCATTCTCCTGATTGGTCCCGATAATTACCTTGCCATTGGTAAGTCTGACAGCAGCACCCACTCTGAATTTGGAGTATGGGGCATATGCACCTTTGGTGGCATCAATTGCGCTCTGAAGGAGCTCTTTCTCTGCTGCAGGAAGTTCGTCAATATTGTTGTATTCTTTATATTCTATAGATATGCTTTTATTCTCCATTGAGGTGTTTTTTTATTATGACAAATATAGTAATTATTAAATTAAATGGTACTTTTGGCTATATTTGCAATGATTATTTGAGAATATGAAGAAGCTACTCGTTTTATCTATATTATTAGGTACCATACTTACATCCAGTGTTTTTGCGCAGAAGGCTCAGAGCCGTCTGGATTATATTGCAAAGTACAAGGATATCGCCATAAAAAACATGAAGAGTCATGGTATCCCCGCCAGTATCACATTGGCCCAGGGATGCCTCGAATCCGGTGATGGCCTCTCTGATCTGGCGGTCAAAGCCAATAACCACTTCGGTATCAAATGCCACAAGGATTGGACCGGACCTACATACTATAAAAAGGATGATGATCCGGGGAAGTCATGCTTCAGGAAGTACAGAAAAGCAGAGGAGTCGTATAAGGACCACTCAGATTTTCTGAGATACAGGGACAGGTACGCTTTTCTGTTTGATCTGGAGGTTACAGACTATAAGGGGT
>RHMF01001573.1_pt1 | contig 14504 bp, 15 predicted proteins | sample 5365151 | NCBI WGS metagenome assembly RHMF01 (sample SAMN10266501, study PRJNA497801) | feces metagenome | isolation source: feces | host: Bos taurus | place: China: Prairie of Fairy Mountain | collected 2017-08-14 | reverse complement strand
TCGCGTTCAAGTTCCACAGTATTGAATGCCGAAACATCCAGTTCTGTGCTCATTGCCAATGCGTGCAACGGCAACAGCTTGCTATTCTTCACTTCGGCAAGAGGCAAAGCCGCATGCAACACTCTCAGTCTCTGCTGCAAGGCAAGCATTGCAGCCGTATGCTCTTCAGGCATTGCGACAACTGTATCACCCTGCATTACAAAATCAAACCTTTCCGGCTCTATTATCCACCTTGCGACCTCGCTCCTTATCTTTGCCGAAGCCTGCTGGAAACGCGGCAACTTAGGTTGTACCGCTACCGAAGAGCCATCCTTCCGCAACACCGCCATGAAAAGCCCTTCGCCCGATGTAAACCCTGGAATAAAACGGTATACCGGAAGTCCCTCGGTGGTGAGGGAGCCTGTTATGTTCCACTCACTTGGGACCTTCACTTCAAGGATTTCAGCACCAAGTTCACTTGCAATCCACTCCACGCAATCCTCATTCTCCTCGCTGTTGAAGGTACAGGTACTGTAGACCATCAGGCCACCGGGACACAATGATTCCCAAATATCGGCAACAATATCACGTTGTCTCTTAGCGCACTGCTCTACATTAGAGACACTCCACTGCTCAACAGCAAAGGAATCCTTGCGGAACATCCCTTCACCCGAGCATGGCGCATCCACCAGCACAAAGTCAAAGAAGTTGCGGAACGGAGCAAAGTCAGCCGGTTCATTCTTCGTAACCACTGACGAGGCGTTGCCCCACTTCGTCACATTCTCAGCAAGCACCTGCGCACGCAACGGCATAGGCTCATTCGACACCAGCATGCTGCCCTGCGGAAGCAACGACAACAGATGCGTCGATTTACCACCAGGAGCGGCACAGAGATCCAAAGCGCGAACCGGAGTGTCGACATATTGCCTTACAACCTGCTCGACAAACATCGACGACGCCTCCTGCACATAGTAGCATCCCGCATGGAAAAGGGGGTCGGCCGTAAAGACCGGACGCGACTCAAGATAACATCCTGACTCGGCCCAAGGAACCACGCTCAGCGAAGGGTCGGCCATCATCTTTCTCTCGTTGACACGTATGCTGACAACAGGCTCTTTTTCAAGCGCCTGGGCAAAGCGTCCGTATCTCTCCTCACCGAAGAGCACCCGCGTCCTCTCTACAAACTTATCATTAAGTTCCATACTCCCCTATCACGCACGAAAAAAACTCCGGCATAGGCATTTATCGCAGTTTACTGCAATGACAGTTACAAACGAGCGAAATATAAACTTGTTTATAATTTCACAGCGAGTGCAGTCTGTTTTCGCAGTTTACTGCAAAGATAAGAAAAATATACAACAACATGGCGCATTCTTGTATAATATTAAATTTATAAATAATTTTAACCTTAAAAGAAACTGGATTTTATACAGCCCTATATTTCACTTTTCGCCATAAATATTGTATCTTCGCAAAACAAAAGAATCAAGAAACAAATATCACAATGAAACAATATCTGGATTTGCTTGACAGAATCCTCACAGAGGGTACAAGAAAAGATGACAGGACAGGCACAGGCACCATAAGTGTCTTTGGCCATCAGATGCGTTTTAACCTTGAAGACGGTTTTCCCTGCCTGACAACAAAGAAACTGCACCTCAAATCAATAATCCATGAGCTGTTGTGGTTCCTCAACGGAGACACCAATGTAAAGTACCTTCAGGAGAACGGCGTAAGGATATGGAACGAATGGGCAGACGAGAACGGCGACCTGGGACACATCTACGGTTACCAGTGGCGTTCATGGCCCGGATATGACGGAGAGCATATCGACCAGATAAAGGAAGTTGTAGAAACCATAAAGAACAACCCCGACTCACGCCGCATCATTGTCAACGCATGGAATGTTGCCGACATAAAAAACATGAACCTGCCACCTTGCCACGCCATGTTCCAGTTCTATGTTGCAGACGGCAAGTTGAGCCTCCAGCTCTACCAGCGCAGTGCAGACTGTTTCCTTGGTGTACCTTTCAACATCGCATCATACGCGCTGCTCCTGCAGATGATGGCACAAGTAACTGGCCTCAAGGCCGGTGAATTCATCCATACATTGGGCGACGCACATCTTTATGTAAACCACCTTGAGCAGGCAAAACTGCAGCTTACACGCGAACCGAAGAAGTTGCCAAGGATGGTCATAAACCCCGATGTCAAGGACATATTCTCATTCAAATTCGAAGATTTCTCACTTGAGGACTACGACGCACACCCGCACATCAAGGGCGTCGTAGCCGTATAAATACAGATTATGCAGAAGATAGCACTCATTGCGGCAATAGCCGAGAACAACGCCATCGGGTTCGAGAACAAGCTCATCTACTGGCTCCCGAACGACCTGAAGCGCTTTAAAGAGTTGACGACAGGACATACAATCATCATGGGCAGCAACACTTTCCGCTCGTTACCCAAAGGTGCTCTGCCAAACCGCAGGAACATTGTCCTCTCCCGCAAGGAGAGTTCGTTCCCCGGCACAGAGACTTTCAGTTCGCTCGAAGAGGCCTTGGCCAACTGCAACAACGAGGACATTGTCTACATCATCGGCGGAGAGACACTCTACCGCGCTGCAATGCCATTGGCAGACTATCTTTGCTTGACAGAGGTCATGGACACGCCGGCCAACGCCGACGCCTTCTTTCCCGAATTCAACAGACGTGAGTGGGAGGTCATCGAAGAGGAGTCACATCCTGCGGACGAGAAGCACAGCCATAGTTACAGATTCGTCACATACTCAAGACGCAAGGACTGAATACATAATTTCAATTAATACGTACAAACAGCTCTCCCCGACTGTCATCTTTGAACAGTCGGGGAGAGTTGTTTATTATACATGAAAAAGGACAAACAGAGCTTCAACTAACACAAAAAAGATAGCCGCAAGCATGCTTGCGGCTATCAAGTATCAGTTTATAGGATTACTGCTCGTTTCTTTTTACATCATACTCAGCAGAGTACATGATTGACAGAGCGCCAATCTCACGAAGTTCCTCCTTCACGTCACTTACAACACCCATCTGGGTACTTGGGCGTTTGCGGCCCTCGGTGCCGTCACCGGCATCCACCTTGAGAACAACGCGCATCTGCGCCTTGTCATCACCCTTCATTGTGTTATGTTCCTCAGCAACGTGCTTACCAACCTCGTATACCTCGATAAACTTGTCGTTGATCTGTACACGTGTACCTGAACCGAGCTGCTTCTGGTGCATCTGGTTAGGAGTACCGATATACAGGTTTATCGCAGCTGTCTTACGCTCAATCTTTGAAAGCTCTGTTCCTGAAGGGGCCTTGAACTCCACCTTGAGCTCCTCTTCACGCATTGATGTTACAATCATGAAGAAGAAAAGGATAGAGAAAATCAAGTCAGGAAGAGACGATGTATTCAACTCAGGCATCTCTGCCTTTCCTTTATTGTTAAATTTACTCATAGCTCATCAATTATTGAACGGTTTCGGTATACTCTTGTGGCTTAGCCTCGTAGATCTTCAGCTTGTAGTACTGCTGACAAACCTCCTGCTGGTTACCATCAAGCTCGCTGTAAGATTTACCATACTCCTCTTGAGCAAGCTGGTCACGCAACTCATTGTATGCGCCATAGAGCTCATTAGCAACCTTGAAGTATACACTATACTCCGAAGCACGGTCTGTTGTCAAAGTGATCACGTGGTTCTTTGAGATATTACGTGGCTGACCATCGGGAAGTGCATGTGGATTACCATCCTTATCCTTCCATATAACGAATGTATCGATCATTACAGGATATACCTCAAGATCTTTAGCTACAACATTACCGTTTGCATCTGTAATCTGGTTACAGATAAAATCCTTGGCAATCCAGCGCAATTTCTCAAAAGGAACGTCAGTTACCTTAACGCCATATCTGCTCTCAAACTCACCCACTTCCATATCACCCGGCTTAACGAGAATCTTACTGTACATGTTAACATTAACAGCAAGTACGTTTCTCTGCAGGATCTTTGGCGGAGGAGTGTTATCCTCTGTTTTCTCCGGAAGACGCGAATTCAAACCTGTCTGATGGCTCATAGAAGTCACGACAAGGAAGAAGATCAACAGGATAAATGAAATATCCGCAGTTGAACTGGCGTTGATTCCGGGTACTTTTCTATTACCTTTAGCCATGACTTATTACTTAACTTTGTTAAAGAACTTAAACCAACCAAACAAGCTGATCAATGTTGCAACAACGCTGATAGCGAACAATACGTACTGAACATAAATCAGAGTATCAGTCAATACCATTGCGCCTGTATCTTCACATACAACATTGTTGATAAGGATAGGAGATACAGTACCATTCTGGATAGCCTCAAGTGAGTTAGAATCTGAAGATGCCGCAATGAAGTAAGCAACAACAACAAGACCAATAGCCAATATGGGGAATACAAGACCCTTCAAAGCCTCCTTCGGGTTATCCTTGAATTTCTTACACAAAGCAATTGTCTGGTAGAAAAGGATCAAAACAACAGGAACAATCACCAAAATATACATCCAGTACATGAGTGCGGGCAAGAACTGGGGGTCTGTAAGCGGTTTCTCCTGACCGGGAAGTACTATTTCGTTGTCAAAACCAACGAAGTAGAAGAGGCCAAGCAGTACCAACGTTACAGCAAGCAGCGCCAGCAATACATATTTGGACACTTTAATATACAAATCAGCTTTCATAACTATACAATTTATTTAGCTGTTATTACTTCTTCAAGTTAAACTTTGTCAAAAGATCCAAGAGAGTGATTGAGCAATCCTCCATGTCTGCAACGAGAGCCTCAATCTTGGTAAGGATAAAGTTATAGAATACCTGCAATACAAGAGCTACGACAATACCGTAGATAGTTGTGATAAGAGCCACCTTCATACCACCGGCAACGATAGTTGGAGAGATGTCACCCTTCTGCTGGATCTCGTCGAATGACATGACCATACCGATCACAGTACCCAAGAATCCGAGTGATGGAGCCATCGCGATGAACAATGTAATCCATGAACAGTTCTTCTCGAGCATTGAAGACTGCAAGCTACCGTAAGAAACTACTGAACGCTCAACTGTCTCGATACCCTCATCTACACGGAGAAGACCCTGATAGCAGATAGCTGCAACTGGGCCTGCTGTGTTACGGCAGATGTTCTTGGCAGCCTCAACATCGTTCTTTGACAATGCGTCAGCAATACCTGCCATCAACTTCTTTGTGTTAACCTGAGCCATGCTCAAATAGATGATACGCTCAATACAGAATGCAAGACCGATAACCATCGCAACTGCCACGAGAGACATGAACGAAGCGTCACCCTCGATGAACTTCACCTTAAGTGTCTTGTGTACACCGGCGATACCCTCTTCCTCAACAACCTGAACAGGAGCTGCCTCTGCGGACTCCTCAGCTGCAGGCTCTTCTACTGCAGGTGCCTCAACTGCTGCTGAATCACTAGCAGCCTCAACTGCCTCTGTCTGCTGAACATTGTTAACATCTTCAGTTTGTGCAGCAACCTGAGCTGTACCTAACAAACCCAACACTGCAACGATTGCAAAAAGTTTTTTCATTGTGTGTAATTTTTTAGATTAATATTTTATAAGTTAATTATCCCTAATTTACAGCGGAAAGAGGGGGATTCGAACCCCCGATACACTTTTGGCGTATACACGCTTTCCAGGCGTGCCTCTTCAACCACTCGAGCATCTTTCCCCACGTAGGCCACTACTATTCGGGTTGCAATTTACAACATTTTTTGTAAACAACACTCTATTTCACGGCAAAAGTAACTTTTTTTTTCAAATCAATGAAGATTTCTAAAGAAAATGATTTCAAGAAAAAGGAAAAAACAAAATTATAAGTTTTTTTAACATTTAAGCAGAAGAAAAAGCCCAAAAGAAATCACCGGGCAAACAACACCTTATAGAATAAATAGCTATTTTTGCAATAGCTTTATAAAAGGATGAAAAACAAGGAAAGAAGCATATTTAAACAGATGCTTGACGCGGTAAACCCATACAACTGGATTACCTGGACAAGAAACAGGATGTTCGACTACGGCATGTTGGAGAGCCGCAAGTTTCCTGTTGCCACAATATGCATAGGCAACATCTCAGTAGGCGGCACGGGCAAGACCCCTCATACCGAATACCTTATAGAAAGTTTGCATGACAATCATAAGGTTGCCGTACTGAGCCGCGGATACGGGCGCAAGAGCAAAGGATACATTTTGTCCGGCGAAACAACTCCCATGTCCCTTATTGGCGACGAGCCGTTCCAGATAAAGAACAAATATCCCGGGATCTCTGTTGCTGTATGTGAGAAGCGCGTTACTGGCATCGAGAATCTCACCTCCGAGGTGCAGGGACTTGATGTGATACTGCTTGACGACGCCTACCAGCACCGCTATGTGAAGGCCGGGCTTTACATTCTGCTAATTGACAGCAACCGTCCTATATGGCAGGACTGTGTATTGCCTTTTGGACGCCTGCGCGAAAGCCTTGCCGGAATAAGGAGAGCGGACATTGTCATCATGACAAAATGCGACAACATAACACCCGAGGAGCAGGAGTGGTGCCGTAATTACATAAAAGGTTGGAAGGATATTCCGGTATTCTTCTCAAAAATGAAATACGGCAGCTGTTACCCATTGTTCAGGGATGCAGCACTACACAAGGCAGATGATGCCCGGAATGTGCTTCTGGTAACCGGGATTGCGAAACCCGGACCGCTACGTGCCGAAATCGAGCGCCGCGGGAAGAAGGTAACCATGATGCAGTTCGGCGACCACCACAACTTTACCACTGCCGATATTGACAACATTGCCGCCCGATTCGATGCAATAGAGGGAAACAGCAAGGTTATAATGACAACAGAAAAGGATGCAACACGTCTTCTGCAACGTGACGACCTTGCACAGAACATTAGGGAGAGCATATATGTTATGCCTATAAAGGTTGAAATCCTTGGTGACGAAGAGAAGATGTTTAACAAAATAATTGAGGAGTATGTTACAGAAAATTCAGGAGACAGCCGAGTTTCTCAAAAGTAAGATGAGAACATCACCCGAGACCGCCATCATATTGGGTACAGGGCTCGGAAGCCTTGTGAACGAGATAACAGAGAAGTATGAGATTGAGTACAAGGATATACCCAACTTCCCGCTTTCAACGGTAGAAGGACATTCGGGAAAACTCATTTTCGGCAAACTGGGTGGCAAGGAGATTATGGCAATGCAGGGACGTTTCCACTTCTATGAGGGCTACTCAATGAAAGAGGTAACCTTCCCCGTGCGCGTGATGAGGGAGCTTGGCATAAAGACCCTTTTCGTCTCCAACGCAGCCGGTGGCATGAACCCGGAGTTCATCATCGGTGACCTTATGATAATAACCGATCACATCAATATGTTCCCCGAGCACCCGTTGCGCGGCAAGAACATCCCATACGGCGACCGTTTCCCTGACATGAGTACCGCTTATGACAAGGGGCTCATTGCCAAAGCAAAAGAGATTGCTGCCGAGAAGGGCATCCGCATTGTAGAGGGTGTATATCTTGGCACTCAAGGACCTACATTCGAAACCCCGGCAGAGTACCGCATGTTCCACCGCATGGGAGGCGACGCTGTGGGAATGTCCACAGTGCCCGAGGTCATCGTGGCACGCCACTGCGGTATAAGGGTTTTCGGAATTTCTGTTATAACAGACCTTGGCGTAGAAGGTATTGTGGTAGAGTGCAGTCATGAAGAGGTACAGAAGGCTGCCGACGAAGCACAACCGAAGATGACGACCATTTTCCGCGAGATAATAAACAGGGCATAACCATACATAGCACACATTTACAATACAATATGAACACGACAAAACGCACAGAGATATCATCAGTAGGTGAGTTCGGTCTCATAGAGCGCCTCACCAAGGAGATTACACTGACGAACAAGGAGAGCAAGACCGGAGCCGGTGACGACGCAGCAGTCCTGCAGTTCAGCAATGACGAGGAGGTGCTGGTAAGCACTGACCTGTTCATGGAGGGTATACATTTCGACCTCACCTATTTTCCCTTGCGTCATTTGGGCTACAAGGCAGTAGTTGCCAACATCTCGGACATATATGCGATGAACGGTACCCCAAAGCAGATTACCGTATCGCTCGCCTTGAGCCGCAAGTTCTGCATCGAGGACGTTGAAGAGCTGTATGCCGGAATAAGACTCGCCTGCCAGACATACGGGGTTGACATCGTCGGTGGCGACACTACATCTTCGCTCACAGGCCTTGCAATAAGCATAACAGCCATTGGCACTGCGCCCAAAGGCACTGCAGTAAAGCGCAACGGGGCAAAGGAAACAGACCTGATATGCGTTACCGGCAACCTTGGAGCTGCATATATGGGACTGCAACTGCTTGAGCGCGAGAAGATTGCGACAGCAGGCAAAGACATACAGCCCGATTTCCAGGGCAAGGAGTATATCCTTGAACGCCAACTTAAGCCCGAAGCACGTCGCGAAGTTATCGAGAAACTGCGCGAAGAGGGTATCAAGCCTACATCTATGATAGACATCAGCGACGGCCTCTCATCGGAACTTATGCATATATGCAAGCAGAGCGGTGCCGGTTGCCGCATATATGAGGAGCGCATTCCCATTGACTACCAGACAGCCATAATGGCCGAGGAGCTGAACCTGAACGTGGTGACCTGCGCACTGAACGGTGGGGAAGACTTCGAGTTGCTGTTCACTGTACCCATTGCCGACCATGAGAAGGTAGCCGCAATGAAGGAGGTACGCATCATAGGACACATAGTAAGCGAGAGCATGGGCCTTGCACTCATCACCCGTGACGGCGTGGAGATGGAACTGAAGGCACAGGGCTGGACCCCGAAGAACGACTGATGCGGCAAAGGTCATGATACTGCATAATTTCGTACAGCTAATTTTCCTGCTGACAGGCCTTGTAGCACTGCTTGCATCGCTGTTCGACTGGGATTGGTTCTTCACCGCCGACAATGCCAGCTTCCTTGTGAAGCGTCTGGGACGCAACGGTGCACGGTGGGCATACGGTACAATAGGAGCGCTGTTCATTGCAGCAGCAATATACTTCTACTATCAGATAGAAAACCTATAACAAAAATAACGATGGTCACGACCATCGTTATTTTTGTTATAATAAGGACTCCATTTATCTATGTGTTCCTACAATCTTCGTCTCAGGAAGTTCCGCATTGCGCTTGTTGGTTTTCTCGACCAATGCCGCTGCCACCTGGATGAATGCCTGTCCGTCGGGGCTGTCGGCTTTCATTGCAATGGGAATACCCTCGTCACCGCTCTCGCAGATACTCTGCACAAGAGGTATCTGACCTATCAGCGGGATATTGTACGCCTCGGCCATACGCTTGCCTCCCTCTTTTCCGAATATATAATACTTGTTGTCGGGGAGTTCGGCTGGAGTGAACCATGCCATATTCTCCACCAAACCGAGGATGGGTACTGCCACTTTGTCGTTGATGAACATGTTCACGCCCTTGATGGCCGCTGCCAGAGATACCTCTTGCGGGGTTGTCACCACTACTGCACCGGTGAGTGCCAGACACTGCACTATAGTAAGGTGAATATCACTTGTTCCCGGTGGCAAGTCAATAAGGAAATAGTCCAGCTCGCCCCATGCAGCATCGGCAATAAGCTGTTTGAGGGCGTTGCTTGCCATACCTCCACGCCACAGGATTGCCTGCTCAGGGTCAACAAAGAAGCCTATTGACAGAATCTTCACACCGAATTTCTCTATCGGCAGTATCAAATCACGACCGTCGATATTCTCACTGTAAGGACGTTCATCCTCCACGCTAAACATCTTTGGGATTGAAGGGCCGAAGATATCGGCATCGAGCAAACCGACCTTGTAACCCAGACGTGCAAGCGCTATCGCGAGGTTCGCCGACACGGTAGACTTTCCTACTCCACCCTTGCCCGATGATATCGCAATGACATTCTTGACCTGTGGTAGGAACTTGCCGACCTCGGGACGCGCTGCCTGACGGCTCACCACGCTGATGTTACCTACTATCTCAACCTCCTTGCCCACGTATGTGAGGATAGCAGCCTCGGCTGACTTCACCACCGAACGGATGAACGGGTCGGTAGGCTTGTCGAAGATAATGGAAAAGCTTACCTTGTTGCCGTCAATACGTATATTGTCATCAATCATATCTGCCTCGACAAGATTCTTGCCGTTGCCAGGATAACGCACCTTCTCCAATGCGTCAAGTATAAGTTTTGGATATAATGCCATTATTTTTCAGTTTTCAGTTTTGAGGTCCTCTGTTTTCACTTTTCACGTTTCAGATCACATAGTCCTCCGCCTCGGCACGGCCTTCGGTTATACCCTTGAAACATGCCGCCACAGCAGCGTGTGCAGGGTGGACCTTGTAACGTTCCATTGCCTCGGCGTCTTCAAAAGCCGACACAAGCACCGCATCGTATGCAGTACCTGCCACGCACACATTCACACCCACCTCAAGAGAGATTATCTCGGGGACTACACCCACAAGAGCCTCGAGGCTCTCCTTTGCCCAGAGAGCATGCTCCTGCTTGCTTTTTCCGTTGGCACCGTCAATGAAGCGCCACATTACAATATGCTTGAACATAATCACATCTGTTATTTACTTGTTTCCAGACAGCTACGCTTACTGCGTCCGTAACTGCGATACTCGTCAAGTTCAATCTCCACATTCGGTTCCTCATACTGCTCCTTTGCAGGGAGGTTGAAAGCGATGTACTTGATTGTTATGCCGCGTGACAACCACTGCGACTCGTAGTAGGTACGTATCTGCAGCACGTCGCTCACCTCCTCCTGGCCGTGCACATCCTCAATACACTCCACTACCGGCAATGCATTCACCTCTGTTATATATTTTGTATATGTAAACATGAAGTTGCTGTCGGTCTTGAGGTGTACTATGGCATCCCCGGCAAGGATATTCCTGTAACGCGCAAGGAAAAGAGAAGAGGTCAAGCGCTTTGTATACTTCTTCATCTGAGGATCGGGGAAGGTAAGCCAAATCTCACTCACCTCACCTGCCGCGAACAGACGGTCTATTATCTCGATATTCGTACGCAGGAAACCCACATTGGTAAGCCCAGCCTCGATAGCCACGGTGGCACCTGTCCACATACGCGCACCCTTGATATCCACTCCAATGAAATTCTTCCCCGGGAAGCGGCGCGCAAGAGCTACTGTATACTCACCCCTGCCACAGCCAAGCTCCAGCACGATAGGATTGTCATTCTTGAAAAAGTCGCGTTTCCAGTTACCCTGCAAGGGGAACTCAACATTATCGATAACCGAATAGGGATGTTCGATAACATTGGGGTACGATGCCATATCGGCGAATTTCTTCAGTTTTCCTTTTCCCATAGCTTCTTTATTATTCAACTACTGTTACCCAACCGTAAGGATCGGCCACATCACCGTACTGTATCGCACGCAGGCGGTGATAAAGTTCTGTGAGCACCGGACCGGGCTTACCGTCCTTGGCAATCACATAGCTCTTACCCTGCTCCACATCATCTATGCGTCCGATTGGCGAAATGACGGCAGCTGTACCGCAAGCACCGGCCTCATCGAATGCAGAGAGTTCCTCCTCGGGCACGGGACGCTGTTCTACAGTCATACCCATGTCACGCGCTATCTGCATGAGGCTGTTATTGGTGATTGAGGGCAGGATAGATGTTGATTTTGGAGTAATATAGCTGTTGCCCTTGATACCGATGAAGTTGGCAGCACCACACTCGTCGATATATTTTTTCTCCTTTGCATCAAGATAAATCTCGCAAGAATACCCCTGCTCATGTGCAGCATAACTCGCACGCATACCCGCAGCATAGTTACCGCCCACCTTGAAACGGCCTGTGCCGAGAGGTGCTGCGCGGTCAATATCGCGGAAAATCACGCAGTTGTTCACTGCAAAGCCGGCCTTGTAGTATGGTCCTACAGGAGTTACGAATATCACAAAAAGATACTCCTTTGACGGGCTCACACCCACCTGGGCGCTTGTACCGATGAGCAACGGACGTATATAAAGCGACGCACCGCTCTCGTAAGGAGGCACAAAACGCTCGTTAAGCGCCACCACCTTTGTAACCATCTCGCGGAAGAGCTCAGTGCTCACGCGAGGCATCATTATACCGTCACAACTGCTCTGCAGGCGCTCGGCATTTGCCTCGAGGCGGAAGATGCGCACCTTTCCGTCCTTTCCGCGGAAGGCCTTGAGGCCCTCAAAAGCATCCTGACCATAATGCAGGCAGGTTGCCGCCATGTGAAGTGTTATATTCTCATCGGTAGATACCTGAACCTCGCCCCATGCACCGTCCTTGTAGATACAGCGCACATTGCCGTCGGTCTTGCGGTAGCCGAATCCAAGATTTGACCAATCCAAAGTTTCCATAGTCTATATTTTTTCCTTTTGCGGCGCGAAGATACACATTTTACCCGACAATTGAAAAAAATTCCATCTTTACCTCTTAAATATAGGGAATTGCATAACGATGAATACCACCACGCTCATTCAGACAGATTATCAAGCAACTCCTTTACCTCCTCATCGACCTTGTAGAGTCTCCCACGGCAGAACTGCACAAGTGCCGCAGCCTCCTTGAGCATTCCCGACAACTCATCGATATCGAGCTTGCCGCCTTGCACTGCGTTCATTATCTCTTCGAGGCGCGTAACTGCCTTTGTATATGTCATATTATCCATATCATTTCTTTATTTTATCCTTGACTGTACTTGTAAACTCACCGCCGGCAACCTCGGTTGTCACCTCATCACCCGGCACGACATCATCAATTGAGCGCACCAACCTGCCGTTCACTCTGCTGATGCTGTATCCGAGAGACAGTATACGCTCGGGGGAAGCAGCCTCAAGGGCCGCATTGCACACATCCAACCTGTGTTGTTGTTCCTTTATGAGCATCTGTGCCGAGGAGAACACTGTCTGCAGAGAGGTCTGCAAGCGCATTTTCTCTCCTTGCAGGTAGAGTGCCGTAGCCATCGGCAAGCGGCCTAACAATCCCTGCAAGCGCTGTTGCTCGGCATCCATACGTTGTTGCACGCCTTGCACCACACCCTGCATCAGGCCTGTCATATATGTTTCCTGCTCAAGCATGGCATGGATGAGCAGCTCAGCTGCTGCCGTTGGAGTCTTTGCCCTTGTATGGGCCACCAGGTCCAGTACACTCTCGTCGCGCTGATGACCGATGCCCGTTATTATCGGCAGGGGGAACTGCGCGCAATTGTTGGCAAGGTCGTATGTGTCAAAACAACTCAATTCGCTTGTCGCACCGCCGCCACGTATTATCACAACCACATCCCACATGTCAATATCAGCGGCAATGCGGTCAAGGGCCGATATTACTCCCTGTTCCACTCCGCTGCCCTGCATAGGAGACTGGAAAAGATACGGATAAAAGACAAATCCATAGCGGTTCGCAGCCAACTGGTCACAGAAGTCGCCATAACCGGCAGCTGTGGCAGAAGATATCACAGCCACCCGCTGCGGCAGAAGAGGAAACGGGAGTTCTTTGTTGAGGTCGATGACACCCTCATCTGTGAGACGCTTTATCACAAGCATGCGCTGACGTGCCATGTCACCTACCGTATATGCAGGTTCAATGTCACAGACATCAAGTGTGTAGCCATACAGTTCGTGGAAGCCCACCGATACTTGCAACAGCACCTTGAGCCCAGCCGCGAAAGGTTCTCCTGTCTGCTCCAGGAAGTATGGCCGCAACAACGAATATATGCGCGACCATATTGTACCGCGTGCCTTGGCCACAAGTTCCTGCGTAACCTCATCGCGCTGCACCAGTTCAATATAACAATGACCGTTCGATGCCTCGCGCACCTCGCTCAGTTCACCTGTCACCCAATAACGTGACGGCAAACCCTCGCTTACAGCCTGGTGCACCATATTGTTGAGCGAATATAACGTGAACGGTTCTTCTATGCTATTCATTTATCCATTGGTTTATTCCACGTTGGTCGGCAATGAAAGCACCGCCGACAACCATATTGCCACTATAAAATACAGCCGACTGCCCCGGTGTTATCGCAGAGACGGGCTCATGCAGATGCACAAGCCAACGTCCGTCACTTACTTGACGCGGAGCGTCACAAGACACAGCACGGCTACGGTAACGCACACGCACAGCAAGCCCGCCAGGGACATCACCCACCCACTGCGGTGTCTCAACAAGCATATATTGCGTAAGCAACTGTTCCTCACTACCGAGCATAACAGTATTCTTTGCAGCATTTATCTTGAGGACGTATGCAGGATGTCCAAGAGCGATACCGAGCCCTTTACGTTGGCCTATAGTGTAAAAAGGGAAGCCCGAATGCTTGCCCAGCACACGGCCGCCGCAGTCCACAAAAGAGCCACCATTGTACCGTTCGTCGATACCCGGCACATTCTTTCGCAGGAAATCGCGGTAGTCAC
>RHMF01000717.1_pt1 | contig 14528 bp, 7 predicted proteins | sample 5365151 | NCBI WGS metagenome assembly RHMF01 (sample SAMN10266501, study PRJNA497801) | feces metagenome | isolation source: feces | host: Bos taurus | place: China: Prairie of Fairy Mountain | collected 2017-08-14 | reverse complement strand
GGTCGATTACAGGAAAATATACTTCAGCACGAACAGGAGGGCCAGGACGTACATCAGAGGCGTGATCTTCTTGGCCTTGCCGGTGCACAGGTTCAGCACCACATAGGAGATGATGCCCAGGCTGATGCCCTCGGAGATGGAGTAGCACAGGGGCATGGCGATGATGGCGATGTAGGCGGGGATGGCCTCAGCCAGGTTGTCGTCGTCAAAGCGGATCTCGGTGACGGAGCTGACCATCAGGAAGCCCACCATAATCAGCGCGGGTGCGGTGGCGAAGGAGGGGATGGTGGTGAAGATGGGAGCGAACAGGGTGCTCAGCAGGAACAGCAGACCTGCGGTCAGAGCGGTCAGTCCGGTACGGCCGCCGGAGCTGACGCCGGAGGCGGACTCGACGAAGGTAGTGATGGTGGAGGTGCCCAGCACGGCGCCAACGCTGGTGCCGATGGCGTCAGCCAGCAGAGCAGGCTTGACATTGGGCAGACGGCCCTCTTCGTCCAGCATGTTGGCCTTGGTGGCCACGCCGATGAGGGTGCCCAGGGTGTCAAACAGGTCCACAAACAGGAAGGCGAAGACCACCACCACGAAGTCCAGGATCTTCACATTGGAGAAGTCCACCTTAAAGCACTGACCGAAGGTCTTGCCCAGAGCGGAGAAGTCCATGGAGATGAACTGGGTGGGGATCAGGGAGTAGAAGCCGGCCTCGGGAGTGGGGACATACAGGCCGGTGAGCTGGCAGATGATGCCCAGGACCCAGGTGGCCACGATGCCGATGAGGATGGAGCCGCGGACATTCTTGATGTGCAGGGCAGCGGTGATCAGGGTGCCGATCACAGCCAGCAGGGCACAAATGCCGTGGGTGGAGAAATCCTGGGTGAAGTTGGTGATGGTCACCAGGGTGGATGCGTCCACCACGATACCGGAGTTCTGCAGGCCGATGAAGGCGATGAACAGACCGATACCCACGGAAACGCCTCGCTTCAGGGTCAGGGGAATGGCGTTGAAAATGGCTTCACGAACATTGGTCAGGGACAGGACGATGAAGATCAGACCTTCCACGAAGACCGCCAGCAGGGCGATCTGCCAGCTGTAGCCAAAGCCCAGCACCACGGTGTAGGCCAGGTAGGCGTTCAGGCCCATGCCGGCGGACAACACGAAGGGCAGGTTGGCCATGAAGGCCATGCAGCAGGTGGCGATGAAGGAGGCGATGGCGGTGGCCAGCAGGACAGCGGAGGGATCCATGCCCGCGTCGCCCAGAATGCTGGGGTTGACCGCCAGGATGTAGGCCATGGTCATGAAGGTGGTCAGACCAGCCATCAGTTCCGTCTTGACGGAGGTGCCGTTTTGTTTCAGCTTAAAAACTTTCTCAAACATACGGAAAATACCTTTCTGTAATTTTGGGGTTTTGCACACCTTGGATTATATCATCTTTTCCGGCCGGATACAATCTATTTTTTGTTTTTGCGGGAGAAAAAGGGGCGCTTATGGGGTTTCGGGCATGGTAAGACCCATTTCTTTCAGATATTTGCCCATCCGGCTGGCAGAAACGTCAGCAAACTGGGGCTTTCCGAAGACCTTTTCCATCCATTCCTGGCAAAGCTGGGGCCAAAGGGCGTAGGCGTCATTGACCACCTGGGCGCTGCCGTCGGCGCTGGTGGCATCCGCCAGGGCGTAGCCGTGGGGGCCGTGCTGGAAAATGTGCAGCTCGTAGCCCAGGCCCAGCTTGGCATAGCAGCCTGCCAGCTGCAGGGCGCCGTAATTGGTCAGCAGATCTTCGGCGGTGGCCACCAGGAACACCGGCGGTGCGGACTTGTCCACAAACCGCGTCAGATCCAGCTGGGCGGCATCCTCGTCGGTGACCGTTTCCCGGCCCATCAGTACCTTCAGCATGAAATCGGCCCCGGGAATGTTGGGGGCAGACACGGCCGGATAGCTGAGGATCATGCCGTTGGCCTTGTTTTTTGCCCGCAGGCCGGCCCAAAGCGCCAGATGACCGCCGGCGGAGAAGCCGCAGGTCAGAATCTTATTGGGGTCGATGTGCCATTGGGCTGCGTTTTCCCGCAGATAGCCCATGGCCCAATCCACCTGTGCCATGGGAGCCATACCGGCAGCGTTTTTGCCGGTGGAGTAGCGCAGGATGAAAGCGTGATAGCCCTGGGCGGCAAACCGCAGCGCCACCGGCTCTGCCTCCCGGGGAGAACAGTACAGGTAACCGCCGCCGGGGCAGACCAAAATGGCAGGACGCTCCGTTTCCTGGCCCAGCTTCAGCTCGCAGTCCAGGATGTAGCCCTCCAGGGTGGCATCCGGGTAGCCGGGGATGGTCATGTGGATCATTTTCATAAGAAAAACTCCTCTCCGCGTTTGTGGCCGCAGGGCAGCCCTTTTGTTTATCGTACCATATTTGAGGGTGTGCCGCAAGGAAAAAATCCCCCGTAAAAACCCATGTGACAAAGATTGACAAAAAGTTGCAAAAGTGTTACACTAATAAAGTTCGAGTAAAAACACGGCTTTGAGGTGGATTATGAGAGAATTTTTCGGCTTCGGCGGCTATCAGCGGCCTGCGGAAGGCTTTTTATCCTGGCAACACCTGACCTTTGTTTCCTCTTTGATGGTGGTGATGATCGGTCTGGCGGTGCTTTTCGGCCTGCGCAACCGGGACCGGGATCAGAAGACCAAAAACCGGGTGCTGATCTGGACAGCCATTCTGATCGACGGCTTTGAGCTGTTTAAGATCGTGCTGCATTGCTTCCGGGCAGAAAACCCCATGGACTGGCTGTACAACCTGCCCCTGTTTCTGTGCAGTATCCAGCTGATCACCATCCCCCTGGCGGCCTTCTCCAAGGGCCGGATCCAGGAAGCGGCCCTGGATTTTGTCTGCATCTTCGGCGTGCTGGGCGCGGTGCTGGGCACCTACGGCGCCGGCAATAACTATGGCACCTACCCGGTGCTGTGCTTTGACAATGTGGTCTCCGGCATTACCCACAGTATTTCCGGTTTTGCTGCCCTGTACATCTTTATCAGTGGCGAAAAGAGTATGAAAAAGGGAAATATGCCGCTGACCTTCTCTATTTTGCTGTTCTTCTGCGTGGCGGCCTTTGTGGCCAACAAGTGCCTGGACTACAACTATATGTTCCTGGTCCGGGGCGACGGCACCCCTTATGAGATCCTTTATAGCCTGGTGGGCGGCCATCCGGTGTGGTATCCCATGGGCGTGGTGGCCCTGTTCCTCCTCTATATCTGCGGCTTTTACGGTGTATATTTTTGCTGCCACCGGAAAAAGGCAGTTAAGGTCTGATTTGACCGCTCAATTAATAAGGTAAGGAAGCCGGCGCAAGAGCGCCGGCTTCTTCAAATTTTCGGTAAAACAGTAAATTGGGATTTATCGAAACCTTCCCCCTGGGGGGGAAGGTGGCCCGAAGGGCCGGATGAGGGGAATTGCAACAGGGCCAAACACCCCCTCATCAGTCAAAAATCGGTTCCGAAGAGCCGATTTTTGCCAGCTTCTCCCCAGGGAGAAGCTTTCGTCACCACTCCTCAACACATCGATAAACGAAAAATTGAAATGTCTTGACAGATGCAGGAAGCTGGTGCGAAATGGGCCGGCTTTTTTGTTTTTGCGGAAGGGGAGGGGTGGTGTTCACACCGCGCTCACAATTTGTGTTTGTTGTATAATTGTGGAAAAATATTTTGGTCAATATATGGTTTTGACACTTGAAATGTATTGTTGTACAATATAAAGAGTGGCTTGTTTTCATTTTTTGTGCAAACGCCACATTCGAGCCTGTATATCAGGCGATACCCGCAAATTGAACGGAGGAAAAATATGAACAGTAAAAGATGGATCACCCTGCTTCTGGTGTTCTGCCTGGTCCTGAGCGGTATCGCGCCTGCTGCCAACGCAGTGCGTATTTCCGCCACCGACAGCATCACCGGCGGAACCTCCAACTGGTTCCAGGATCTGATGGTTTCCGCAGGTGAGGCACTGGGTCTGCCTACCCTGAAGAAGGATCAGTCCCACCTGTTGGACAACGACTATTCCCTGAGCCTGAAGAACGGCCAGTGGATCGCTACCACCAGCGACGGCAAGGACATCGTTCTGACCGATGCACAGCTGCCCGCGCACATTCAGGTGCTGCGCAAGGCTGCCGGCGACTTCCAGCCTGCAGACCAGGTTACCGCTTTCGTGGTACTCAAGGACGCACCCACTGCCGATACCTACAGCAATATTCTGGAAGTTCCTTCCGATGTGAAGGCTTCCCTGCTGGCCAAGCAGACCGAACTGATCTCTGCCATTGAGCAGGCTGTGGGCGGTGTGCAGGTCATCAGACAGTACACCCACCTGACCAATGCCCTGGTCATCACCACCGCTTTCGGCAATCTGGAGCAGATCGCCGCCGTTTCCGGCGTCAAGAACGTGTTCCTGAACCCCGAATTCCAGGCCATGACCACCAAGGAAGAGCAGCTGAAGCCCTTTACCATCTCCTCTTCCAACATGTCCGGCGTTGCACAGGTCTGGCAGGATCTGGGCTACACCGGTCAGGGCATGACCGTGGCCATCCTGGATACCGGTCTTGACGTGGACCATCCCTCCTTCGCTGACGCTCCCGCCGGCGCTTCCTGGGATGTGGAAAAGCTGCAGCAGATGCTGGACAGCCAGGACCTGAACCTGGAGGCCCTGCACCGCGGCGAGATCACCGCTGAGGATCTGTACTACAACGAGAAGATCCCCTTCACCTTCAACTACGCCACCGGCCTTGTCAATGTTACCCACAATGACAGCCTGGGCGACCACGGCACCCACGTTGCCGGTATTACTGCCGCCAACAATGTGGAGGGCACCAACGTTTCCGGTATGGCTCCCGACGCACAGATCTTCGCCATGAAGGTCTTCAGCCCCTCCGGCGGTGCCGGTATGTACACCATCATCGACGCCCTGGAAGACTGCATGAAGCTGGGCGTTGACGTGGTCAATATGTCCCTGGGCAGCGCTGCCGGCTTCTCCTACTCCGGCAACGAAGAAGTGGACTCCATCTTTGCCCGTATCTCCCAGAGCGACATCATCGTTGACGTTGCCGTCGGTAACGAAGGCAGCTCCAATGCCGGTTCCAACTGGGGCTACAACAAGATGCCCACCACCCACATCGACAACGGTACCGTGGCTTCTCCTGCCACCTACGCCAACTCCATGGGCGTTGCCAGTGCCGACAACAAGGTCATCGCTGCCGACTACTTCGAGCTGGCTGACGGCACCGAGATCTTCTATCAGTATTCCATCGAATTCCTGTACGGCTACATTTCCGTCACCATCGCCAACCTGCACGGCATGGGCAATTTGGAGTATGTGGTCATCGATGGCCTGGGCCATGAGGAAGACTTCTACGACGAGAACGGCAACAGCCTGGTCGAAGGCAAGGTCGCCCTCATCAAGCGTGGCGAAATCGAGTTCGGCCGCAAGGCTGTGAACGCCCAGAATGCCGGCGCAGTTGCCGCCATCATCTGGAATACCGATGATTCCGATGTCTTCTACTTCGGTATGACCACCGAAACCACCGACGGCAACGGCAATCAGATCTATCCCGACATCCCTGTGGGCCTGATCACCCTCTCCGACGGCCAGAAGATGGCCGACGCCGAGACCAAGACCCTGATCGTCAACGGCGACTACTCCTTCCGTGAGGACGTTCTGGGTGGCCAGATCAGCTCCTTCTCCTGCTGGGGCACCTCCGGCGACCTGCGCCTGCTGCCCGACATCACCGGTGTCGGCGGTAACGTTTACTCCACCCTGGACGGCGGCGCTTATGGCCTGATGTCCGGTACCTCCATGGCCTGCCCCCAGGTGGCCGGTGTGACCACCCTGGTGATGCAGTATATCAAGGAGACTTTCCCCAATGCCACCGAGGCTGAGACCCGTGTGCTCTGCGACAGCCTGATCATGAGCACCGCCGAGGTCATCATCGACCGGGATACCGGCCTGGAGACCTCTCCCCGTCAGCAGGGTGCCGGTCTGGTGAACGCCCTGGGCGCCATCACTGCCGAAGCCTATCTGACCGTTGCCGGTTCCGCCCGTCCCAAGGTCGAGCTGGGCGACAACGAGAACGGTGAGTTCACCTTCACCTTTACTGTCCATAACTACTCCGATGCAGCCAAGACCTATACCCTGCGTTCCAGCCTGCTGTGCGAGGATTATCAGCTGTCTGACAACTTCCCCGGCGTCTATTTCCTGGCCGAGGAAGACCGCGCCCTGGACAACAAGGCTGTGACCTTCAGCCGTGATACCGTCACCGTCGCCGCCGGCGGCAGTGAGGAGATCACCGTCACCATCAAGCTGACCGATGCCGACAAGGAGTGGATCCATACCTACTTCCCCAGCGGCAACTATGTGGAAGGCTATGTTTACCTGGAGGGTGAGGAAGAAGTCACCCTGAGCCTGCCCTTCATGGGCTTCTACGAGAACTGGGACGACGCACCTCTGTTCGACTCCGGCTTCTGGTATGATCCCGGCATGTGGGGCGTTCCCGGTGCTGCCCATACCGCCAACCAGTTCTACCACCTGCTGTGGATCAGCCTGGGCGGCGCTTCCAACGACTGGATGCTGGGCCTGAACCCCTACAGGAGCACCACCATCACCGACGAAAACGGTCAGGTGATCGGTGTGCCTCCCTACAACACCTACAACAACGTTCTGTCCCCCAACGGCGACGGCGCCGCTGACATGATCAGCGAGCTGTACCTGTCTCTGATGCGTAACGCAGCCAAGATGGAGATCACCTACACCGACGAAGCCGGTGAAGTGCTCCACTACGAGCTTCTGGAGAAGGACTCCAAGACCATGTTCATTTCCGGCTACGGCTCCGTGGTTCCCATGGTCTACAGCTGGTACTATGACGATCTGTACGACTTCTCCGACCTGGAGGATGGCGATGTGGTCTATCTGACCATCACCGGCAACATCGACTACGAAGATGCCAGAACCGACGTCCTCTTCGACAAGATGCCCATCTACATCGACCTGTCCGCTCCTGTGATGGATACGAACTCCGTTCAGGAAAGCACGGTCGATGGCAGAAACTACCTGACCTTCACCTTCCAGGATGCCCACCCCGCAGCCGCTGTTCTGATGAACAAGAGCGGCTCTCAGATCTATCAGCACTACGGCGAAGAGGATATGATCCAGAACGCTGACGGCAGCTGGACCGTGACCATGGACGTCACCGGCCTGGGCGAGAAGATCACTGTGGCCCTGTGCGACTACGGCTGCAACGAGGCCTACTATGATCTGACCTACACCCTGACCGACAATACCCCCAACATGGACAAGACCGCCCTGTACGCTTACCAGGTCTTCCATGACTACATCTTCTACAGCCAGGGCTGGGACTACATGTTCGGCTGGGCTACCCTGAGCAAGGATGAGGCCTCCGCCAAGATGCTGCAGAGCGACGCTTACGAGTACTACGCTCTGAACGCTGCCGAGTATGTGGATGACCTGATCTTCGCTGTGGACGCTGGCCACAACTTCCTGTATATGGAGCCCGGCGTCTGGAACCGTAACGTGATCTGCAACATCGGCTACAATGTGGTCGATATGGCCTGGGACTCTGTCACCGAGCAGATGTATCTGCTGGTCTCCGACAAGAACGCCCAGATGCACGGTCTGTTCACCATCGATCTGCTGACCGGTGAGCTGACCCAGCTGAAGAACTACTACTACGCCACCGAGATGCCCTGGGCCATGACCTTCGTCGATGGCCAGCTCTACTGCTGCAAGCAGGAGGCTGCCGGCTTCTTCACCGTGGACTTTGAGGATGACTACGCTGTGGTTCCCGTGACCCTGGCCGACGGCACTCCCTTCGTGCCCCAGGCTTCCAACGGCGAGGATGTGGAGCCCATGTACGCCCAGTCCATGACCTACAGCGCTGCCGACGGCAAGATCTACTGGGCTTACTACGGCCAGTCCTGCCAGAGCATGATCGTCATCGATCCCACCACCTGGGAGCACACCGCCGACTCCTTCACCTATGACCAGGAGTACGTCGGTCTGCTGACCATGGAAGAGAACAGCTATGATCTGCCCGCTTCCGATGCGGTCACCCGCATCATCATGAGCCACAACAAGGTGGTCATGAGCGCCGGCAGAACCCAGCAGCTGGGCGTCACCCTGCTGCCCTGGAACGCTCCCGTTACCGAGAACGTGATCTGGACCACTGAGGATCCCAGCGTTGCCACCGTGGACCAGAACGGTCTGGTCACCGCTGTTGGCGGCGGCACCGCCATCATCACCGCCACCTACGGCGATCTGGAAGTCCAGTGTGAGATCCAGGTCGTGGATATCGATGGCAACATGTTCGCCTACAAGTACTATGACGGCCAGGGCCGTTCCTACTACTGGGTCAATGTGGACCTGGAGACCATCACCGAAGAGGGTACCGTGGGTACCGAATTCGACTTCCTGGCTGCTGACTACAACGGCCATGACGGCAAGGTCTATGGCTTCAGCGACGACGGCCAGTGCTACCGCTTTGATCCCATCACCGGCGAGTACGAGGCGCTGGGTCAGGGCGACCCCAACATGCTGCCCTCCGATATGGCTTACGACTACAGCACCGGTCTGATGTACGCCATCATCTACAACGAGCAGACCTGGTCCACCACCCTGTACACCGTCAATATGTCCAGCGGCAAGCTGACCCCCGTGGCCACTGCCGATGACATCTTCGTCACCCTGGCTTGCTCCACCGAGGGCCAGCTGTACGGCATCAACACCACCGGTATTCTGTTCGAACTGCATGTGATGGATGCCGGCGACACCGGCCTGATGCCCCTGGATGCTGACACCGGCAAGGTCCTGTTTGCCAACTACGTGATGCAGACCCCTGCCGACAGCGTCTACTACGCCCAGTCCATGTGCTATGACCACAACAACGATGTGCTGCTGTGGTGCAACACCGACTACGGCACCCTGTTCTGCCTGGCCGGCCTGCAGAGCGCCGAGCCCTACGCCGTTGAGCTGGGCGATCCCTCCGGCACCGGCATGATCCAGTACATCGGCGCCTATGTGGTGCCCGAAGAAATCACCGAGCTGCCCTTCAACGCCGTCACTTCCGTGGAAGTGGAGGACATGATCCTGATGTCCGGCGACAGCAAGCAGCCCGTGATCACCGTCAACCCCGCCAACGCTACCTACGCTTCCATCGTCTCCGTCTACACCGATGACGAGTCCGTTGCCTACTACGATGCCCAGACCGGCAAGGTCGTGGCTGTGGGCGCCGGTTCCACCAAGCTGCACATTGAGATCGTTGACGCCGGCTTCGACGGCATCATCGACGATCTGGACTACCGCTACACCGCAGAAGCTACCGTCTCCGTCAAGGCCGGCACCGATAACATCTACGGTTATCTGATGGCTGACCTGGCCACCATGGGCGGCTTCTACTGGATCAGCATCGACGATGAGAACCCCAAGAACTACGCCGGCGAGAGCGCCGCAATCTATCAGGGCATGAACCTGACCCTGTACTCCGCTGAGTATGTCGACGGCATGATCTATGCCTACGGCTATGACAGCGACAACTGGGAGGCCAACTTCCTGTTCCTGACCATCGATCCCAAGAGCTGGTCTGTCCAGAGCGCCATCGACATGGGCGACGGCTTCCCCTTCGTCTATGACATGGCTTACGACTACACCACCGGCACCATGTACGCCCTGGCCGGCGCCGGCAGCAACAACACTGATCTGTACTACGTCAACATGGCCAACGGCAAGCTGGTGGAGTGCATGATCACCGATCCCATGTTCATGAGCCTGGCCATCGACAAGGACGGCACCATCTACGCCATGGCCTCCAGCGAGACCAGCGAGCTGGATCCCGAGACCGGTGCCGGTACCGCCGGTAACGCCATGCTGTACACCCTGGATGTGAAGAATGGCACCTGGGAGCTGTTCATGGACACCGGCTTCAAGAGCAACATGCTGGCCTCCATGGCCTATGACTACGATACCGGCTACATCTACTGGACCGGCCTGCTGAGCGCCGGCAAGTACGAGAGCGGTCTGTATCTGATCGATCCTGCCGACAAGTCCTGTAACAACCTGGGCACCATCGGCCGTGTCGGCGCTCAGGTCACCTGTCTGATGATCATCGCTGACGAGTATCCCGAGATCCCCACCAACCTGTCCAACCTGGCTCTGACCACCACCATGGCAGAAGTGGCCGTGGGCGGCACCTATGCGCTGGACCTGTTCGTTACCCCCGAAAGCGCAGACGCCACCTTCACCTGGACCTCTGCCAACAAGAATGTGGCCACCGTGGATGAGAACGGCGTTGTCACCGGTGTTTCCGCCGGTACCACCACCGTTACCGTCACCGCTACCGACGGCACCAACACCTTTACCGCCTCCTGCACTGTGGTGGTCTACGGTCTCGGTGACTACTTCCTGACCTACAACCACACCCTGGGCGGCTTCGCAAAGATCTCCCGTCCCGACTCCTCCATCGTGACCCAGTTCACCGAGGCTGAGGATGCTTCCCCCGTTACCGCAATGGACTTCATCGATGGCGTCCTGTATGCCTATGATGAGGAGGGTAACCTGTTTACCACCACCGAGGAGTCCGGCTTCGTCCGTGACTACATCGGCCACTGCGGCATTACCGTGGAGGATCCCTACGAGAAGCATACCAGCTATGTGGATGGCGATTCCAAGTACGGCTACGACTACTACTACACCCCCAACTTCCGTGTCCGCGACATGGCCTATGACGCAGCCAACAACCGTCTGCTGGTCCTGGGCGCCCAGACCCTGCACTGCATCATCGAGTACTGGTTCGAATCTCCCACCTACAACGACCGCTATGTCTATGCCGACGAGACCTATGAGCTGGAAGGCGGCTGCAAGGTCTACGAGGTGGATCTGGAGACCGGCGAGCTGACCGAGGTCTGCACCGTGGGCGGCAAGGAATTCCCCATGCACGGTGTCACCATGCTGACGGTTACCGACAGCGGTGATGTCTACACCTACTCCTTCTATCTGGACTACATCATGAAGCTGGATCTGGAGACCGGTCTGTTCGAGGACCTGGCCACCTTCCAGAACATCGGCGTCAAGGGTTCCGACGAGAACGACCTGATGGCCATGACCTATGACGCAAGCACCGATGCGCTGGTGATGCTGTTCACCACCAACGGCAATGCCCATAGCATGTACAAGTTCAGCCTGAAGAACCAGACCATCAGCTTCATCGGCTTTGTGGGCGATGTGACCCTGAGCTACGGCTATGCCTACGGCGATTACTTCGGCGGCCTGGCCCTGAACATCCCCGCAGCAATGCTGGGCGATGTCAACGGCGACGGCCTGGTGGATACCACCGACGCCAAGCTGATCATGCAGTATGACCTGGGTCTGATCGACGCTTCCGCTCTGAATCTGTCCGTGGCGGATGTCAACGGCGACGGCCTGGTGGATACCACCGATGCCAAGCTGATCATGCAGCTGGATCTGGGTCTGATCGACGCCTTCCCCGCTGGCAACTAATTCCCCAACACTTCAGGAGAACGTAACATGAAGAAGCTTGTTTCCCTTCTTGTTGTCCTGGCGCTGACCTGTGTATTTCTGATGTCCTCCGCCTTCGCGGCGGGGGACCCCCAGATCGTGGTCAGCAGCGTGGAAGCCGCTGCCGGCGACGAGATCGTGCTGACCGTTTCCCTGGTCAATAATCCCGGCTTTACCAACGGTAAGATCAGCGTCACCTATGACGAAGCCGGCCTGGAATTTGTCGAGCTTGACACGGCTACCCAGGATTGCTTTGACTGTGGCATCGCAGCCATGAGCAATGGCCCTGTGATGAATTTCGTGGCGGTTCAGGATGTGACAGAGGATATTGAGCTGTTCTACATCCATCTGAAGGTCAAGGACAGTGCCGCCGGTGACTACCGGGTGGGCCTGACCATCCACCTGATGAAGAACAACGCCGAAGAGGACCTGGCCTTTACCGTGGTCCAGGGCGCGGTCTCTGTGGGCGGACAGTCTGTGACGCCGCCTGATACCAACCCCGGCGATGTGCCCGGCACCGGGCCCACTGAGCCCGGACAGGAGCCTACCAATCCCGTTGTCCGGCCCACCGTGCCCGGGGAGACCCTGGCCACCAAACCCGGCAATGCCCCCACCACTGCCCCCGGCACGGAACAGTCCGGCCAGGGTGACGATACCCCCCGCAAGGGTGGCGGTGTCTATGCAGCGGTTGCGGCTGTGCTGGTGGGCGGTGCGGCAGCTGTGGTGCTGATCGCCAGAAAGAAGAGAAAATCCTGATCGTTTGCGCATTCCCAAAAAACAGCGCCCCGGATTTCCGTGATGTTCTTAACGGAGAATTGAGCTTGGTGCATTACCGGAAGGTCATTTGACTTTCCGGTTTTTGCTTTTCTGCGAGCTGATCTTTATATCTGACCGTAGTCTGTCTTCTTATGCGGCGGCTTTTCCGTTACTTTTGGGCGCAGGCGGATTTCTTAGAACGACCTTGCCGTAGTCGTGCATTTGGAAAGTATAGTGGATTACAATAGTATTGCCACAGGTGCGGGAATACTTTTCTTCCTTTTCGTACACCTCAATGCTACGGATAAACACCCGGAGCAGTTCCGGAGTCAGCTTCGGCATCTCAATATAGGTCTTTGCCTGTTCGATGAATTCTCTGGCATACATTTCACGCAGATCCATCTTGTTGATTTGCTCTGTGATGGATTCCAACTCCTGTTTCAGTTCTGCTTGTTCCTGCTCATAGCAGGATGCCATGGTGTCATATCGCTCCAGGCTGATGCGTCCGCACACTCTGTCCTCGTACAAACACCGGATAATGTTATCCAAGTCCTTGATCCGAGTTCGGATCTGTGCACGCTGCCGTGCGACAGTGTCATAGAATTTCTTAGCTTCCGCTTCGCCGTTCTCCATAGCCATGGCATAGAACTGCTCTGGGTTCTCCCTAGCGAATGCTGTCATCTTCCTGAGATTATCCAGAACGATGCTTTCCAGTACGGACTCTCGAATATAGTGCGCTGTGCAATCTGTGGAGCGAGTCTGAAAGCCTCCGCATTGAAAGTGATTGCTTTCCGGTTTTATGGTTTTGCCACGATGCAGATACAAACGCTTGCCGCATTCACCGCAGAAGACGTAACCTGCAAACTTGTCCACCTCGCCTTGTTTGTCGGGTCGTTTGCGACCTGCGAAATGCTTTTGTACCAGGTCGAAAGTCTTTCGATCGATGATCGCTTCGTGAGTATTTTCGAAGATACGCACATTCTCCGGATCGTTCTTCAGCCGTTTCTTCAGCTTGTTGGATTTGGAATAGGTCTTGAAGTTGACCGTATCACCAATATATTCACGGTTACCCAAAATTCTGCGAACACTATTGTGTGCCCAGTGGTAAGGTCTGTCTAAATTAGGATGTCCTGTTCTACTACCAGTGCGTTGGAAGGTATATACACTGGGACAGATGATTCTCTCCGCAGAGAGTGTATCGCAGATCCGCACGATGCCAATGCCATCCGCATACATCTGGAAAATCCGTTTTACAATGGGCGCTGTTTCCGGATCAACAATCATATAAGGTTGGCCATTCTTATTGCCATCGTATTCCGGATTTCTCAGATAACCGTACGGAATGGTTGTTCCCAGATGTTCACCACGTTCACCCTTTGCTTTCTGTACGGCACGAATCTTTCTGCTTGTATCTCTGGCATAGAAGTCATTAAAGTAATTCTTGATACCAGAGAAGTCGCTGATGCCGTTAGCGCTGTCCACGCCATCATTGATGGCGATGAATCTCACATCGTACTGCGGGAACGTGATTTCCATCAGCATACCCGTCTGCAAATAATCTCTGCCGAGTCGGGACTGGTCTTTGACGATGACTGTTCCAACCTTGCCAGCTTGGATATCTTCCATCATTTCTTTGAATGCAGGGCGGTCAAAGTTGGCACCGCTGTAGCCGTCATCCACGTAGAACTTGCAGTTGCGAAAGCCATGCTCGTCGGCATACTTCTGTAGAATTAGTTTCTGATTGCGTATGGAATTGGATTCACCCTGCAACAGATCCTCCTGGGAGAGTCGGGTGTAAAGCGCTGTAGTTAAATTATCGGTTGATTTCATAATTGCTTTTGTCCTTTCCGAACCGAGTGCGGTTCTGTAAATCAAACCGAGTAGGATATGCGTTCAACATATCACCACTCGGTTTGAATGTCCAGTGAGAATAGAAATTTATTTTCTATCTCCCTCAATAAGATATTTCAGCTTGTCAGCTGCCGTTTCCGGTCGGTAGTCAGCATCTAACAAAGGGACGGCAGAAACTACGGTGTAGCTTCTGCCGTCTACGCTTACCAACTCCGATGCATATAGATGCCGGCGCTGATATTGGGTTGTGTGAACATCCTGCTGAATGTGATCGTAAAAATTTTTCTTCATGCAATTCCTCCTTACCAATGCAATCCATTTTCCTGTTCGTACTCATCCTGGGTGCAGTAGCAGATATATGCCTGAGGCGAAATCC
>RHMF01000716.1_pt1 | contig 14537 bp, 11 predicted proteins | sample 5365151 | NCBI WGS metagenome assembly RHMF01 (sample SAMN10266501, study PRJNA497801) | feces metagenome | isolation source: feces | host: Bos taurus | place: China: Prairie of Fairy Mountain | collected 2017-08-14 | reverse complement strand
GTTGGTGAGCAGTTGCACGGCCAGCCGTTTCGACGTGGTGGTCTTGCCGCTCGACGACGGTCCGGCTATCAGCACCACGCGCGCCTCGCCTTTCTTGTGGCGGCGCGTGATTTCGTCGGCTATCTGGGTGATCCGCTTGTTGTGCAGGGCTTCCACAACACTGATGAGCATCGGTGCCGAGCCGGTGCTGATAACGTTGTTCAGTTCACCCACGTCTCCCATGTGGATGATTTTGCTCAGGTTGATATAGTCGGTGAAAGCCTTGAATAATTTGGGCTGTTTCTCTGCCTTGGCCACCCGGGTGATGCAGGAGCGGTCGGGTCCCAGCAGCAGCATGCCCTTGGCGTAGGGAACCAGGTCAAACACCTGCAGGTAGCCGGTGCTGGGCACCAGCGGGCCATAGAAGCTGTCGCTGATGTCATCCAGTTTATAGTAGGTGGTGTAGAGCCGTTTGGAACTGTTGAGCAGGCGCACCTTGTCGCGCAGTCCTTGCTTGCGGAAAATCTCCACCACATCCCTGGTGAGGCGTTCGCGGCGCACAAAGGTGATGTCTTCGTCGATGATTTCCTGCATACGCTTGCGCAGCGAGGTAATCACCTTGCGGGTGGCGAATTCCTCCTCATGCTTGATTTGGCAGTAGTGGCCGTTGCCTATGCTGTGCTGTATGCACAGGCGCTTGCCGGGGTACAGGTCGTTGAGCGCCTTGTAGAGCACCATGCACAGCGAGCGGGTGTACACACGGTAGCCGGCGTTGCTGGTGATGTCAAGAAACTCCACGTGCTTGGGGCGGTACACCGGGTAGCGCAGGTCCTCGGCCTTGTTGTTGACCAGGGCGCACACCGCATCGCCCTGCAGACCCAGGCGCTGCTGAATGGTTTCGTACACATCAAGAAGCGAGTCGCTGGCATCGATGCTGATGTACTCCTGGGTATTCTTGCAAAAGATTTTCAATGCATCGTAGTTGTTATGACGTTTTGCTTTCATGTCGTGGCTTTATAATGGCGGGTTGTTATTCTTTCAGCAGGGAATCGATGATGATGGTGACGGGGCCGTCGTTTACCAGTTCCACCTGCATGTCGGCGCCGAACACGCCGCGGCGCACCTTCTGGCCGAGCAGTGCTGCCACCTGGTCGCAGTAGGCTTCGTAGCAGGGAACTGCCACATCGTGGCCGGCGGCGTGGATGTAACTGGGGCGGTTGCCTTTGCGTGTGCTGGCATGCAGGGTAAACTGGCTCACGGCCAGCACCTCGCCGCCGGCTTGTTGCACGTTGAGGTTCATCACGCCCTGCTCATCGTCGAAGATGCGCAGCTGGGTGGTTTTGTGTGCCAGCCACTCGGCGTCGGCTGCCGTGTCGCCCTCGCGCACACCCACCAGCACCATCATGCCGGGTCCTATGGCGCAGTGTTCCTGTTGGTTGATGCTCACGCTGGCGCGTTGCACGCGTTGTATCACTATTCGCATGGTTGTGTCAAAACATAATTTTCGGCAAAATTACAATTTAACCTTTAAATAAAGTAATCTTGCGCCGAAAATTCCTCCGTCCCCCGCGGCAAAACCGTGGAATTTTGTGAATCGACCTGGATTTTCCTCAAATATTTTGTTGAGGAGCAGTCACAGGGCCGCCGGCATGCCGTGGCCTTTGCGGTGAAAAATGTAAATTTTCGGCTGGAAATCATGCGGTTTTGGGTAATTCTTTGTAAATTTGCGCCACGATGACTATACAGCAGGCACAAGAGCGGGTGGACCGCTGGATACGCACCTATGGCGTGCGCTACTTCAGTGAACTGACCAACATGGCCGTGCTCACCGAGGAAGTGGGCGAGGTGGCGCGCATCGTGGCCCGCCGCTACGGCGACCAAAGCGCCAAACCCGGTGACCGGGACGACCTGGCCGATGAGTTGGCCGATGTGATGTGGGTGGTGATGTGCCTGGCCAATCAAACGGGCATCGACCTGGATGCCGCCCTGGAGCGCAATTTCGCCAAGAAAACCGCCCGCGACGCCCAGCGTCACCAGAACAATCCGAAACTAACCCAAACAAATCAATAGAATTCTCATGGAACTGAAAATCGAACCCAATGCCGGTAACCAAGCCGTGAACAAGTATGAAACGGCCATTAACCAGAGCGCCGTCACCACCGATGATGCCGAGGTGACCGCCGCCGTGCAGAAAATCCTGAACGAACACCAGGCCGAGAACATGCGCCCGGAGGTGTACCAATTCCTGCTCAACTGCGTGGACCTGACCACACTGGCCACCGACGACAGTGAGCGCTCGGTGTCACGCTTCGTGCAGAAAGTCAACGACTTTGACCAGAACTATCCCCAATACAAAAACGTGGCCGCCATCTGCGTGTACAGCAATTTCGCCGCTGTGGTGCGCTCCATGCTCGAAGTGACCGGCGTTGACATTGCCGTTTGCAGCGCCTGCTTCCCCTCGTCGCAGGCCCACCTCGAGACCAAAATCGCCGAAACGGCGCTCGCCGTGGGTGACGGCGCCGACGAAGTGGATGTGGTGTTCAACATGGGATACTACAAAGACCAGGCCTATGAAGAACTGTGCGATGAAATCGCCGAGCTCAAGGAGACCGTGGGCGACCGTCCGCTGAAGGTCATCCTCGAGACCGGGCTGCTCAAGACGGCGGCCCATGTGCGTGCCGCCAGCATCCTGTCGATGTATTCGGGCGCCGACTTCATCAAGACCAGCACGGGCAAAATCTACCCGGGCGCTTCGCTCGAGGCGGCCTATGTGATGTGCCAGTGCATCAAGGAGTATTACCAAAAGCACGGCCGCATGGTGGGCTTCAAGGCCAGCGGAGGCATCCGCACTACCGAAGACGCCGTGAAATATTACACCATCGTGAAAGAAGTGCTGGGCGAGCAGTGGCTTGACAACACCCGCTTCCGCATAGGCGCCTCCAGTCTGGCCAACGCGCTGTTCCAGTCGTTTACCCAAAGTGAAGAAAAACCTTTTTAACTCAATAAAAACATCTTTTCAAATAACCTAACCAAAATGAAGAAAACGATTATTTCTTTGCTCACCGTTTTGGCTTTGGTGGCATCAGGCTGTACCGGCCTTACTGGCATGGGCACAACGGGCGCCACAGGCACCGGCAGTGTGCTGGGCAATGTGTTGGGCGGCGTGCTGGGCACACTGGGCTCGCAGAACACCGTGAACGGCCTGCTCAACATGGTGATTGGCTATGTGCAGATTTCCGAAAGCGAACTCTACGGCACCTGGCAGTACACCGAGCCGGGCGTGGCTTTCACAAGCGAGAACCTGCTTGCCAAGGCCGGCGGGTCGGTGGCCGCCGAAAACGCCAAGCAGAAACTCACCTCGGTTTACAACAGCGTGGGTGTGAAGAACACCAACACCTATTTCGTCTTTGACAAGGACCATAACTTCAGCGCCAAGGTGAACGGCATTCCTTTCAGCGGCACCTACAGCTATGACGGCAAAGGCACCCTGCAGTTGCAAACCCTTTTGCTCAAGAGCAAGGCCTTCATCACCCGCACCACCGGCGGACTGGCTCTCACCTTCGAGAGCAAGAATCTGCTCAAGGTGCTGCAGGCTGCCGCCGTATTGAGCGGAAACAGCACGCTGCAGACCGTGGGCGAGATCAGCAAGCAGTACGACGGCATCCGCGTCGGTTTCGAGATGGCGAAGTAAGCGTCTGGCGTATAAAACTCTGGCACCGGATTGACCCCATGCGGGCCAATCTGGTGCTGTGTGCTTGTGCGCTTACTGAAAGGCGGGGCGTGTTTTACATGCTGCAGGTTTTCAGAATGTAGATGACCAGACTGATGACCACCACCCACAGCAGACAGTTGGCACAGCCGTTGGAGCGCTTCACGCCACCCTGGGCCTGCTGCTGTTGCCGCAGGTCCACTTGCTGTTGCAGCTGCTGCGGGTCGTAGGACTGTTGCGGCGACACATAGGTCATGCCGCTTTGGTGCGGTATCAGGATTTGGCGCGGGCCGCCGTTGTTGTAAGGGCCTATCACGCCGTTGGCCTCCAGCTCGCGGATGAGTTCCTGCGCGCGCTCGGGGCTGATGTTGAAATAGTCGCGCAGCATCATGGGTGTGATGGCCATGCAGGTGCTCACGTATTTCACCGCCTCGCCGTAGAGCGGGTCGCCTTTGGCCCCCAGGTGGGTGGGGAGCACGGGTGGCTGCGGCACTTCGGGCGGCATCACTTCCACCGGGGTGAGGACATCGTTGTCTGGCTCAGGCTCCGGGCTATGGTCGAGCAGCAGCGAGCCGTCCTCGGGCGGGATGTAGGCGTAATCGCCCACGATTTCGAGTTGCGCCAGGCACTGCGGGCACACGATTTTGTACTCCGAGCTAATGAGTGACTCGGTGCTCACCTCGATGTGTTTGCCGCACTTGGGACAGGTGTATTTCATATCTTCTGTTTGTTTATTTGTTGGGTTCTGTTTCAAAATGCTAAAGTAGAAAAAACTGTGCCAAATTCCAAAAATTACCGTTAAAAATCGTTCAATGTTTTGTTTTGTCCCGAAATCCGCTGCCAGTCTGTCTCCGTGAGCCGGTTCGCCCTCCTTCGAGCCAAAGACCATTCTGTGGCACGGCGCCGCCGGGGAAGGACTTTCGCCCGCCGGGAGAGCGTCTGAAAAAAAATTGAGCGACCGAGGTGAAATTTGCCGAAAATTTTGGCCTGGTATTGGAAAAAAATAATTACTTTTGGGAAATTTTAGAAAAGAAGGCCCTTTTGCGCCGATTTGTTAAGTTAAATTAACGCAAAAGCCAGGCTGTTTAAAATGTAGAAAACACTTAACTAACTAAATAATTAACCAACTTATTTATGAGACTAAAACTGTTTTTACTACTTTCGCTCTTCGGCCTGACCATGCTGGCACAGCAAACGGGCGTGCGGGGCGTGGTGGTTGACGCCACGAGCGGTCAGCCCATCTCGGGCGCCACCGTGCTGCTCGACGCCCAGGGAAACACGGTGACCACCGGATTGAGTGGCGACTTCCTCATCAGCGATGCGCAGCCCGGCAGTGACAATGTGATTGTGATTGGCTACGGCTTCAAGGACTGGTCGCAGGCCGTGACCCTGACACAGGGCATGATTAACGACCTGGGCACAATCAAGGTCGTTTCCACTTCGTTCAACGAGAATCTGCAGAACATGCAGAACCTGGCTGCCGAAACGGCTATCACCGAGTCGCAGCTTGAGGACGAGGAAGGCAACCAGCAGGAAATCGCCCTGCTTTCGGGTGCCACCGATGACCCCTTCTACCAAGCCGCGAGCTACAACTTCAGCATCATGCGTTTCCGCATCCGTGGCTACGACAGTCAGAAGACCGACACCTATGTGAACGGCATCCGCTTCAACGACCCCGTGCGCGGCATGTTCAGTTACTCATCTACGGGCGGTCTGAACCAAGCGTTTAAAAACAAAACCATAGGCATGGGTCTGGTGCAGTCTAACTACGGCTTCGGCGGCGTGGGCGGCACCAACAACATGAACGTCTTTGCCAAAGACTACGCCCCCGGTTTCCGCGGCAGCGTGGCCTACACCAACGGCAACTACCGCTGGCGTGGCATGGCGACCTACAGCACAGGCTTGATGCCCAGCGGTTGGGCGCTCACCCTGTCGGGCGTGGTGCGCTATGCCGACGAGGGTGTGTATCCGGGCTCGTTCTACAACAGCGCCGGCTACTTCGTGTCGCTGCAAAAGGTGCTTAACGACCACCACAGCCTGTCGCTGGTCACCTACGGCGCCCCCACCAAGCGCGCCAGCAACTCGGCCTCCACCCAGGAAGCCTACGACTTGACCGGCAGCAATATGTATAATCCCGACTGGGGCTGGCAGGAAGGTGAGAAGCGCAACGCCCGCGTGGTGGAAAGCTACGACCCCACCGCTATCTTCAACTGGGTGTGGACCCCCAACAAGAACACCACGCTCAACACGGGTTTCGCCTTCCACAAGTCATTCTACAGCAAGGCCGCCCTGGGCTGGCATGATGCCGCCGACCCGCGTCCCGACTACTATCGTTACTTCCCCAGTTACTACACCGACCAGGAAGTGATAGACCTGTACACCGACCGCTGGACCAGCGAGGGTGAATACACCCAGATACGCTGGGACAACCTGTACAGAACCAACCTGATGAACAACTATCTGGCCGACCAGGCGGGCACCGAGACCGGCTCGACCTATATCGTGGAGAAGCGCCACAGCAACCAGGCCGTGTGGGCCCTGGGCAGCACCCTCAACCTGCGCATCAACGACCGTTTGACCATGCAGGGCGGTGTGAGCGGCAACTACACCAACTCGTCCTACTACAAGACCGTGAAGGACCTGCTGGGCGGCAAATACTGGCTCGATGTGGACCAGTACAGCGAGCGCGACTTCCCCGACAACCCTGCCATGGCGCAGAACGATCTGGACAACCCCAACCGCCGTGTGGGCAAGGGTGGCCGGTTCGGCTACGACTACGACATCCTCACTTATCAGGCCAATGTGTGGGACCAGTATTCCTTCAACCTGCCCAAGTGGGATTTCTTCCTGAGTATGCGCGGCGACTACCTGAGTTTCCAGCGCGACGGCCACATGCGAAACGGCCGCTCGCCCGAGAACTCGCTGGGTAAAGGCAAGCGCCACACTTTCTTCACCGCCGGTATCAAGGGTGGAGCCACCTTCAAACTTGACGGCCGCAACAGCTTCACCGCCCACCTGTACTACGGCGGCGAGGCTCCGCGCCCCTACGATGCCTACATCTCGCCCCGCACCAAGGACGACGTGATCGACAACCTGAAGAGCGAACGCATCTTCTCGGCCGACCTGGGCTATGCCGCCAGTTACCGCAACTTCAAGGGCACTGTGACGGCCTTCTATACCGACCAGCGCGACAACACCGAGCGCGTGTCGTTCTACGATGACCTGAACAGCACCTTCATGAACTATGCCCTCACCGGCGTGCACAAGCGCTACATGGGCGTGGAACTGGGCCTGAGTTACAAACTCTCGGCCACTCTCACCCTGGAAGGCGCCGCCAACATCTCCCGCTATCAGTACCGCAACCGTCCCACCGGCACCCGCAGTTATGAGAACGGCGCCGAGGAGGACATCACGCAAACCGTTTACCTGAAGAACTTCTACGTGAGCGGCACGCCCCAGGAGGCCTATTCACTGGCTCTCAACTGGGCAGGCCCCCACATGTGGTTTGTGGAGGTGAGCGGCACCTGGATGAACCGCAGTTACGTGAGCCTGTCGCCCAACCGCCACGAGCTCATGCCCGACCTCTACTTGCTGGCCAACAACGAAGAGGAACTCAAATCGCTCATCAGCGATATCACCACGCAGGAGAAACTCAACGAGGCCTTTGTGGTCAACGCCAGCATCGGCCATGTGATTTACCTGAACCGCTCCTCCTCGCTCAACATCAACCTGAACCTGACCAACCTGCTCAACAACAAGAACATCATGACGGGCGGTTACCAGCAGGGTCGATTTGACTACAAGGAATACAACGTGGGTAAATTCCCCAACAAGTACTACTATGCCCAGGGCTTCAAGATGTATCTGAACGTGGGTGTGAGATTCTAATCAAAACCAAAGACTCGATAAGAAACAATACACTTATATGAAACGTTTTCAATTTTATCTCACCGCAATGCTCTTGCTGCTCACAGCGGCAGCCTGCAGCGACGAGTTTGACGACCCCGTTATGGTGGCGCCCACGGCCGAGGCCACGCCCAACATGACGATAGCCGAGTTCAAGGCCAAGTATTGGCAAGATGCCACCAACTACATCGACACCGTGCGCGAGGACATCGTGATACACGGCTATGTGACAAGCTCCGACGAGAGCGGCAACATCTACAAGTGCCTTTACATACAGGATGAGACGGCCGGTCTGGCCATCAGCATCAACGGCACCAGCCTGTACAACACCTATCGCGTGGGTCAGGAAATCGTGATTCCGCTCAAGGGTTTGTATGTGGGCAAGTACAACGGCCAGCAGCAGTTGGGCTACCCGCAATACTACGTGTCGGGCCAGGCTTGGGAGGCTACTTTCATGCCACTGGCCATGTGGCAGGACGTGGCGCAGCTCAACGGTCTGCCCGCACCCGCCAAGGTGATGCCCGTGGATGTGCACATCAGCGACTTCCAGGGCAAGACCGACGCCGCCACCCTGCAGAAATACCAGGGCCAGCTCGTGCGCCTGAAGAACGTGCAGTGGCGTGACGCCGACAGCACCCTCACCTATTCCGAGAACGATGCCAGCACCAACCGCATTCTTATCGACGGCAACGGCGACACCCTGCTGGTGCGTAACAGCAACTACGCCGACTTCCGCGCCGAGACGCTGCCCCTGGGCCGCGGCGAGGTGGTGGGTCTGCTGGGCAGCTACGGCACCACTTGGCAACTCTACCTCCGCTCCGAAGACGACGTGATGAACTTCTCTACCGACTACAAGCCGAGTTTCAACTACAGCGAGACGTTCACCGCCGGACAGGGTCAATGCACCATCTACGACGAAGACATCAGCTCGATGCCCGACGGATCCTATGTGTGGGCTCAGAACAGCACCTACGGCATGAAGGCCAGCGCCTATGTCAACAGCACCAACTATGCCGTCGTGAGCTGGCTGCTTACCCCGGTGCTCGACCTGGCAGAGACCACCGAGCCCTACATCACGTTCAACCACACCGGCAAGTATTTCGGCAACATGGCCAATGAAATCACGCTGTGGATACGTGAAGGCGGTTCCGGCCCCTGGACGCAGCTCCCCATCAACACCTATCCCACCGGCAACGACTGGACCTATGTGGACAACACCACCGACCTCACCGCTTGGGCCGGTAAGCAGGTGCAGATAGGCTTTAAGTATGCCAGCAGCGCCGAGCATGCTCCCACGTGGGAAATCAAGTCGCTCTCGGTGAGAGACGCAGCCGATTAAATCCAGAGATAATTCACAAAATTCGATAGAGAAAACATTATATGAAACGTATTTTATTTTATATGGGCATGATGGTCTTGCTGCTGGGCGTGACGGCTTGCGACGATGACCTGGACCAACCGCCTATGGTGGTGCCCTCCGCCGAGGCCACGCCTAACATGACCATAGCCGACTTCAAGGCTCAATATTGGCAAGACGCCGTCAACTACATCGACACGGTGAAGGACGACATCGTGATACATGGCTATGTCACAGCCAACGACGTGAGCGGCAACATCTACAAAGCCATCTATATCAGTGACGGTACCGCCGGCCTCACCATCAGCATCAACGGTAAGTCGCTTTACGAGACCTACCGCGTGGGTCAGGAGCTGGTGATACCGCTCAAGGACCTCTTTGTGGGTAAGTACAACGGCCAGCAGCAGCTGGGCTATCCCGAATTCTACACCAAGGGCAATGTGTGGGAAGCCACCTTCCTGCCCCTGGCCCTCTGGCAGGAAACCGTGCAGCTCAACGGCCTGCCCCGACTGGAAATGGTGGACACCACCGATGTGTCGATAGCCGATTTCCAGGGTAAGACCGATGCCGAAACCCTGCAGCGCTATGAGGGCAAGCTCGTGCGCATCAGCGGCGTGAAGTTTGATGACGCCGACGGCGAAGTGCCCTATGCCGAGGCCAACGCCAACTCCAACCGCAACATCACCGATGCCGACGGCAACACCCTGGTGGTGCGAAACAGCGGCTACTCCAACTTCCATGCCGACATGCTCCCGCTGGGCGAGGGCGATGTGGTGGGCGTGCTGAGTTACTATGCCACCAGCAACAACAACGCCGGCACCTGGCAACTTTATCTGCGTAGCGCCGACGATTGCATCGGTTTCTCCAGCGATACCAAGGGCTTGGCCTCCAACCCCTATACCGTGGCTGAGGCCATCGAGGCCCAGAGCACCGGCAAGAGCGGCTGGGTGGTAGGTTATGCTGTGGGTGCCGTGGCACCCGAGGTGACCACTGTGAGCGGCAATGGCGACGTGGAGTGGAAAGCTCCCACTACGCTCGACAACACCCTGGTGCTGGCCGATGCCCCCGACGTGACCGACGTGAGCAAGTGCGTAATTGTTTCGCTGCCGCAGAACACGCCATTCCGCACCCAGGCCAACCTCAAGGATAACGAGGTGGTGTATAAGACCAAGGTGTATGTGAAAGGCACGCTGGCTCCCTATATGGGCCAGGCAGGTATCACCGACAACAGCGGCTCAACCGATGAGTTCCGTCTGTCGGTAGTGACCGGTGGACTCACCGAACTCAACGAGACTTTTGAGAGCGGTTTGCCCTCCAGCTGGCACAATGTGCAGGTGAGCGGCGACAAGAAGTGGTATCAAACCACCTTCAACGGCAACGGCTACGCTGCCATGACCGGCTTCAAAGGCACCAAACCGCCCTTCGAGTGCTGGTTTATCACACCGGCTCTCGATATCAAGAACGCCGCCACCAAGGTGCTGACCTTCATCTCGCAGCGCAACAGTTTCGGCACCGACACCAAGTTTGAGGTGTATGTGCTCAATTCGCTCAATCCTTCCGAGGCCACGGTGTGCGAGAAACTCAATCCCGTCATTGCACCGGCTCCCAGCAGCGGTTACAGTTCATGGACCGAGTCGGGTGAGCTCGACCTGAGCCAGTGGGCCGACGGATGCTATTACATCGGCTTCCGCTATCTCAGCACCGATGCCGCCAACTCCACCACCTGGTGTATCGACGATGTGCAGTTCGGCATTAAGCACGAGGTGCCCAGCATCGACGACTTCGAAACCATGAACGACGGCACCGCCACCTCCCTCTACGGCACCTACACCAGTGCAGCCGGTTGGACAGCAACCAACTGCAGCCTGCTGTGTGGCGCCGAGGGCAGCAACCCGAATTTCGCCTTTATAGGTAATAAGACGGGTTCGACCAGCCAGGTGGCCTATGCCCCCACGCTCAACGGTAAGACTTCGGCGGCGGGTACGCTCCAGTCGCCCGTCATCAGCGGTGGCCTCACCCACCTGAGTTTCAGTTACGGCGCCGCCTTCAGCGACACTTACCTGAAGTTCCGCATCGACTTGTTGCAGAACGGTTCGGTGGTGAAGACCTGGACCATAGACAACAACGCGGTGACTAAGCAAACCGTTTACACGTTCAGCGAGGATGTGGCTCTCACGGGTGATTTCACCATCCTGTTCACCAACCTGAGTCCTTCGGGCGCGAACTCCAACAAGGACCGCGTGAGCATTTGGAATGTGGATTGGGAGCCCCAGCCCTGACTTGATTAGGGCAGGCGCCCACGCCTGAGCAACAGTTAACAGCCAGCCTACCCGGGCAACGGGTCAGCCGGCTGTTAACTGTTTTATCGGCTATCATTCCCATCTTGATTTTAATGTCATAAAATTTGTATTTTATGATGAGAATCCTTATCTTTGTGAAAAATTCTGCGGGGCGAACCCCTCCCTGCGGAAACCACTCGCTTAGATGATGCGAAAAATACTAATTTTATTAACAACTAAAACCCCACAGTCATTATGATGAAAAAACTTTTCACAGCTGTGATGCTCGCGATGCTGATGACGGCAGGCGCATGCACCAACGGCGGCGGCACCCCAGAGAAAGCCCCCGAGAACCCCGGAGAAAAAGTCGGAGAAAAAGCCGAGAAAGCCAGCGACAACAAACTGCTCGGCAAGTGGTCAGCAATCGAGGATGGCAATAAAATGACATTCAACTTTCAGGACGACGGCAAGATGCAGATTGTCATGAGTGGCAAGGAAGACGGCATGAATATGGTTGTGACCATGGGCGCCACTTACACCCAGAACGGTGACAAACTGAACATCAACGTCGACACCAATGACTTCAACATTGATGTTATTGGCGACAGCCCCGAAGCCAAGGACGCGAGGGCCGTGATGGAATCGCCTGAAATGAAGAAGGAAATGGCCGAGAGCATGAAGGAGGATTTCAGCATCGATGGGCTCACCATTGAGAAGAACACCGACACCGAACTCGTGATTATCAACAACACCGGCACGAAAACCACCTTTACCAAAGAAAAAGAATAGCCGCAGCCCAACGCTCCTTCGGGCAGCGACTATAACCCTGATGCACAGGCTCCGTGCCGCCGAAACGACGCGCCGGAGCCTGTGCCTTTTGCGGCCATGAAAGTTCGCCTTGGCCACGGAACGAAGCATTCCGCTTCGTCGCCCGGCCGCCGGAAGAATTGAAGCAGGGATGCTTCTTTATCCTGCAACCCTGCGCGCAAGGCATTGCCGTGGCGTGGCGATGAGTTGCAGTCTTCAGATTGTTAAAAAAACATAAAAATAAAGGTGTTTTATGTTGAAAACCTAATGTTTGCGGAGCGGCATATTGCGGGATATGATAAAAATCACTAAATTTGCAGCGCATTCGTGAGAGGGGGCGGTTGGCTTCCTCGTTTTTATTATTATAATTTAAAACAATGATTGACCGAGCGGCATTGACCCAAGTGATTGAGCAAGCCCTGCAGGGCACCGACCTGTTTCTGGTGCGGGTGCAGGTGAGCGGCGACAACGTGATAGAAGTGGACATTGACAGCGACAGCGATGTGACAGTGGACCACTGTGTCGCCGTTAACGATGCCGTGCACGCTGCGTTTGACAGCGATGTGGAAGACTACGAACTCACCGTGGGTTCCTACGGCATCACGTCGCCCTTGCTACTGCCCAGGCAGTACCGCAAATTCCTGGGCGGCGAGGTGGAGGTGCTCACAGCCGACGGCCGCAAACTGCACGGCGTGCTGGCCCAGGCCGACGACGAGCAGTTCACCATCACCATTGAGCAGAAGGTGAAGGAGGAGGGCAAGAAACGCCCTCGGTTGCAGCAGGTGGACACCCCTCTGCGTTACGATGAAATTAAGTACACTAAGAATATCATAAAAGTATAACTACTAAGAAATTATGGCTAAAAGAGAAGAGCAGGTCAACATGACCGACCAGTTTGCCGAGTTCAAAGAGCTTAAAAACATAGACAAGCCCACACTCATCAACGTGCTTCAGGAGTCGTTTCGGAGTGTGCTTGCCAAGATGTTTGGCAACGACGACAACTTTGACGTGATTGTGAACCCCGACAAGGGTGACTGCGAGATTTACCAGAATCTGGTGGTGGTGCCCGACGGCGAGGTGGTCGATGCCAACCGCGAAATCGCTCTATCGGAAGCCCAGGCCGACGATGACCCCGACTGCGAAGTGGGCGAGGAGCATACCCGCCGCATCAACTTCACTAAGTTTGGCCGTCGCGCTATTCTCAACCTGCGCCAGACACTGGCCAGCAAAATCCTCGACCTGCAGAAGGACGCCATCTACACCAAGTTCAAAGCCCTGGAGGGCGAACTGGTGACCGGCGAGGTGTACCAGGTGTGGAAACGTGAGGTGCTGCTGCTCGACGATGAAAAAAACGAGTTGCTGCTGCCCAAGGACCAGCAGATTCCCACCGATATCTACCACAAGGGAGACTCTGTGCGGGCAGTGGTGTACAATGTGGACAACAAGAATAACAATCCCAAAATCATCGTCTCGCGCACCAGCGAGCATTTCCTGCGCCGCCTCTTTGAACTGGAGGTGCCCGAAATCCACGACGGCCTGATAGTGATACGCGCCGTGGCCCGCATCCCGGGCGAGCGCGCCAAAATAGCCGTGGAAAGTTATGACGACCGCATCGACCCCGTGGGCGCCTGCGTGGGCGTGAAGGGGTCGCGCATCCATGGCATCGTGCGCGAGTTGCGCAACGAGAGCATCGACGTGATTAACTACACGTCCAACCCCCAGTTGCTCATCCAGCGTGCCTTGAGCCCAGCCAAGATTTCTTCCATCCGTCTTGACACCGAGGGCAAGCATGCCGAGGTGTTCCTGCGTCCCGAGGAGGTGTCGCTGGCCATCGGCAAGGGAGGCCTCAACATCAAACTGGCTTCGATGCTCACGGGCTTCACCATCGACGTGTTCCGTGACATGGAAACCGAAGAGGAAGACATCTACCTGGATGAGTTCAAGGATGAAATCGACGAGTGGGTGATTGAGTCGCTGAAGAACCTGGGTCTGGCCACCGCCAAGGCCGTGCTGCGCACCCCGCGTGAGCAACTCATCGAGAAAGCCGACCTGGAAGAAGGTACGGTCGACAACCTGTTGCAGGTGCTCAGAAGCGAGTTTGAGGACTAAGGGTGGCTACCCTGAGCCGGAAGGTCTTAAAAAGAAGAAAACAAAACAAAATTTATGCCGATAAAGATTAGTAGAATTATCAAGGAACTTAACGTTGGCGCTCTGTCAATACAGGACTTCCTGCGTAAGAGGAATATCGAGATTGATGCCTCCAACATCAATGCCCGGATTGATGACGCTGTGTATGAGATGCTTGTCAAGGAATTCCGTCCCGACATGGAACTCAAGAACAAGTCGGACAAAATGACCAGCGCCCGCCAGGAAAAGAAAGAGAAGGCCCGCAAGCCCGAGGACATCAAGACCGAACTGCCAGGCAACAAGCCCAAGATACTGGGAAAGATTGACCTGGATACCGTGGGCAAGCCCGCCAAGCAGGTGAAACCCGAGCCCG
>RHMF01000715.1_pt1 | contig 14549 bp, 17 predicted proteins | sample 5365151 | NCBI WGS metagenome assembly RHMF01 (sample SAMN10266501, study PRJNA497801) | feces metagenome | isolation source: feces | host: Bos taurus | place: China: Prairie of Fairy Mountain | collected 2017-08-14 | reverse complement strand
GACGAGGAGGTCTCGCTGCTCGCCGAAAAAGTTGAACTTGATTTGGACAAAATACTTGGATAATTTCGAAAAATGGAAAAAAGGATAGATTACAGGTTTGTTATAAACCAAATGACAACTGAGGAGTTCGTCCGTTTCTGCTCTATACTCCACATTGATTTAAATAGATTCCACACCCGTCACAACTCAGTTCTCAAGAAGGAAGTCGGAGACCTCCTGTCACGGGCGTACCACCGTCTACGTAATTCACCGGAACAATTCAAGCGGTTCAACAGAATCGTTACCGACGCCGCCTACCGTGTGAATTTTGAATGAAACCGACTACTATTTTTTTCCGAAATAAAAAATTAAAAAAAAATCATTTTAGGTTTCTTTTCTCGTAAAAAAATATTATCTTTGTAAAAAATCAAGTTAAACGTAAAAATAGGAAAATGACAAAAGAAGAATTGGCGGCGGCCCAAAACGCAACGGAAAACTTCGAAGTGGTTTACTCACACGAACGTGTATATCCACACGGTTTCTTCAAGGGACTCGAGAAATCAGGGAAAATGGAATTGGACGGTTTTGTAAGAAAATGGGTTAAGATTATAGAGAAAGAAACGTGTCTTACAAAAGAAATTATCGGTGCAATCCACGAACTCACCGTCGTTTTTTTGCAAACCGCCTTCAACGGAAAACACGGCCTCACGGGAATTACACCTATCCCTTTCGACGACCGTTTTGGTTTCGGTTGGGACCTCGACAAAGACAAAGACGTTCTGTTGTTCAACATTTACAAGATTTAATAACACTTACTTTTCATAATAAATTAAATTATTGGACAGACCCCCGTCTTTCGGGGGCGTGTGAACAAAAAACCGAAAAAAAACCACGAACACAAATCTTTATTCAATCCATTTCATTGAACCGCTCTCCATTACGGAGAGCGGTTTTGTTATATTTAAAGTGTCATAAATACCATATAACAAATGAAAAACAAATGGCATTTTACCGTAAAACTCAACAAAAGTTTGAAAGGGCGGTTCAATCGACAAACCGTGACACTATAAACAACCTTTTTGAAAATTTCGTAAGGAACAACCACGAAACCAACATATCTTTTCTGACACAGAGGGCAATCAAGAATTTCGGTTCACAGGTCACGCCGGAAATGGTGGAGGATATCTGCCAGGACATATATTTGAATTTGCTGCTGATAGACGAGGAGCAGCTTCTGAAAATGGAGGAAACAGACCTGATAAAACTTTTCAGGTCTTATGTGAACGGCCCGGCGTGTGTGGGCGCTCTATTCCAGCAGATAAAGTACGCTAACCACGAGGACTTGGACGACTACGAAATCTAATTATTATACCTATATACAAACAAAAATATTATTATGCCAAGAATTAGTATTCAGGACCAGAAGAACTGCAGGTCTGGTGTCGGTCGTAAGGCCGGAAGCCATAACTTGTTTACAATGGAAACAAAGAAACTAATGGCGGAGATAGTCAGCGGTGAAATGGAGAACGTGAAGGAAACTCTTCAGACTGTCAGGGCGAGAAAACCAGATAAATATATACAACTTGTTCTCAAAATCGCCGAGTTCGTCGTTCCGAAGACACAGCAGGTTGAATTGAGTACTCCTGAAAGCATAGACGTTACCGCCACACTTGAAGATATAAGAAACAAAATGAACGAAAACAAGTAATGGGGCGTGTATTGGATATTAACCCTGTTTATGCAAGATTCTTCCTTAACAATCTGAACGAGAGGTATATAATATTAAGAGGCGGAAGAAGAAGTGGAAAATCAATATCGGTTTTCCAGTGGGTTACACTTCTTCTTATGAGTGAGAAGAAGGAATGTATCGTTTTGACGGCTTCCTATCCTGCAAGCACCAACTCAATAAAGGACTTCACTCTGGCAACCGGACTTCCTGTAAGCGGCAACGCCATATACGGCAACTGCCACGTTTTCGAAAACGGTTCAGTGATTTCGTTCCGTGCATTTGACGAACCTGAAAAGGCACAGGGTACAATGTGTGATATTGCAATAGTGGAGGAAGCACTTAACATACCTGAACAGGTTTTCAGTGTGTTCAGTATGTCTGTGAAGGAACAGATATTCTTCCTGTTCAACCCCACACGTACAGCATGGACAGACAAGTTCGTCAAACAGGACGGAAGCAATTACCTGACCACTACATTTAAAGACAACCCTTATTTGAGCGAGGCACAGATACAGGAATTCGAGTTGATTAGGGAGAGGGCGTTGAGTCCCACTGCAACGGTACTAGACCAGTACAACTACTCCGTATATTACAAAGGCGAGTTCGGTGACATGGCGGGCAAGGTGTTTATGCAGGTCTATACTTGCACCGACGAGGAGTTTGAAAAAATACCGATAGTCCCCTCCTATGGTCTCGATTTTTCTTTCGTTGACAACAGGGACTTCACCGCCCTCGTCGCCGTCAAGATATGGAACAACTGCATATATGCAAAGGAACTTCTGTATTCGAACCAAATGAGCAAAGACGAAGACTTGGTTAGGGAGTTGAGGAAAGCGGGAATAGACGAATATGTGGAAGTGTCTGCCGACTATGGTGGATTGGGTCGTTCAAGAATCCAGAGGGTAAGGGACGAATACAGTCTCGACCTCATAAACTGCCGTAAAGGGAAGATTATAGACGACATTCAGAGAATGCTTCAGTTCGACAGGATAATCGTAACCGAATCCTCACACAATTTGAGGAGTGAAATGGACGGTTACGAATTGACAAACGAAGGCAAACCGAAAGGGACTGACCATGCAATAGACGGAATGAAATACGCTTTCGGTCACGCTTTGGTTAACCAACTCTACTAATTATTATATATATAAACAGAGAACAAAATGATTTTATCATATAACGATTTTATAGATTCGGGTGTCCGTATATCGAGCGACGTATCACAATCGGAAATAGAGTTCGCTATCAAAACTATCGAGAATTTCTATCTGAAACCGGCTTTGACTGACGAACACTACATAGAACTGGACACAAACCCAACTGTAGAGCCTAACAAGACACTCATAAAAGGAGGTGTGATAGACGGAAAATCCTATTCGGGGTTGAAACACGCTTTGTGTCATTTGGTTTACGGTTATCTAATGACCGAGCAGCAGAGGGTTACCCGTTACAGCACAGTGGATAAGAATTCTGAATTTTCGAAAAACACGGACAGGGAGGATATATTGGAACAAGGAAGGACACATTGGAACATTGGAATGTCGTTTGTTCAGGAGGTTATGGTTTATTATGGAATAGACACAACACACAACAGAACAAATAATTTATTTGAAGGAGTAGTCTGGTAATGGAAAACAAAGGAAAAAACGAAGAATTTGAGCAAAAGAGGTTCTGGCTCGGTGTGGCAATGATTTTTGTAGGCACGGTACTAACCTTTTTTGGTTTTTTCACTCCACCGGTAGGTGAAATACACGGTTCAATATTAGGAGCTGTAGGTGAATTTCTAACACTCGGTGGGGCTCTCGTCGGCGTAAGTGCCTACGTTGACTACAAAATCAGAAGGACATTCAACAGACACAACAAATGGGAAGACAAAATAGAAACAGAAGAAAATGATTTTGACGAAAATTAACAAATGGTGGAAGATTGCTATCGTTGCAATCGAAGGAATTATGATAGTCCTTATGGTCACTTTCGGCGCTGTAAGCACGAACAGGGGGAAGACCATAAAGACACAGAAGGCCTCCATAGAGAGACTTTGCAGGGAGAACGACAGTCTTACCAACATAGTCAAGCAGTTGGGGGCGGAGGACGTTATAACGGTGAACGTCGCCTTCAATTTGACACAGAAGAACATATTGAGTTTTTCACAGAACAACTGCCAGCAGATAGCCCGTGAGGTGGCGACAATGACCCGTTCTGAACTCTATGACTCTATTTATGTTAAGAAAACAGAAGAAAAGACAAAATAATGGGTATTTTTGACAGAAAAAACAAACAGAAACAACTTGAACAGGCGAAAAACGCCTACCAAGTGAACGAGATTAGCCAAAATCCCTCGTTTATGCCTTGGGTATGGTCGTTCAACCGCCACGACAAACCTCTTGGAAACTTCCTTATGGAAGTCATTATGAACCAGATTTGGCAGGGGATTTCAAACGTTTCCTTCAAAGGAAGCGGAAAATCGCTGCTTATAGTGAACGACATTTGCACTTTCATTGACCGTAACGCCACAATTTTAGTGAATATGTGGTTGAACAACGGTTTTATGTGTGTTTTCTATGACCGTAAACACAATTACAGGATTCCGGAACTCAATGAACTGAAATTCGACTCAAACGGTCGTGTCATAAACAAGTTCGCCATTGTCATTTACTCACCACAGTACCAGACAAACCGTACAAGCGTAACCAAAATCGCCCTCCCTGTTGTCGGAATGTTGAACAAGACAGCGGGAAGCGAGGACTATGTGACGGAGACGCTTGGAATTTTGTCAATTTTAAGCGGGCAGGATTTGCCTTCAAACCCAGCCCAGAAGGAGAACTTCCTGAAGAACTTCGGTGAGACATACGGAATCGGCGACGGTCGTTATCCGTTCCTTATGAGCAACCGTGAAATAAAATACACGGACATAAGCCCTGACCTCAAAGGACTCGGTTTCGACGAGAAGATTGAGAGGGGTTACAAGTTCCTCTGCAACCTATACGGCGTTCCTCTCCAAATACTGTTCAACGACGCCTCCACATTCAACAACGTCAAGGAAGCGAGAATCTATTTCTACACGAACACGGTAAGGTATTTCGCCGAACAGCTTCTCAAACTCGGTCGTGAACTCCTAACCTCTTCTGACGAGTTCATTCCACAGAACGAACTTACATACCGTATAGAGAACGTCCCTGAAATAGAGGTCACACTTTCTTCGGCCTGCAAGGAGAGACAGGCTCTTCTTGAATACTATATGAAACTCAAAGAGGCAGGTGTTGACACCTCGAAGGAAATCAACGAACTCTATCAGGAGTCAAGGCAGCTTCTCAAAGAGGTTTAACGGTAAAAACTAACGAAAGCAAGACAACAAAAACTAACACTATGAATACAATATATATAAACGGACTTAACATAGAGAATGTCACGAACAGTGACAGTTCAGTCACCATAGAGGGTTATGCAGCACACTTCGAGAAGGCCAACCTCAACCGTGAAATCGTGACAGCCGACAGTTTCAACGACTTCTTCGAGTTGTGGAACAACGGAAAACTCCGTCCACGTTTGAATTACGAGCACACTGAACAGCTTCTCGGTGGAATAGACGACCTATCCGTAAAGGAAAACGGACTCTATATGGTGGCCCACCTCAACAAAAACGTGAAAATCGTTTCCGACACTATACTTCCTCTCATTGAGAGCGGAGACCTCAACAGTTTCTCCACGGAAGGTTACATTGACTGGAACGACATAGTTGAGAACGAGGACGGAAGCTATTTCGTGAAGAGTTTTATGCTCACCGGAGTCTCAATCGTATCGTGTCCGGCAGACCCCGACGCCAAATTCTCTCTTAACTCATTCATAAACGAGTATATGGAGAGCAAGAGACAGAAGTTGGAGGAAATAAAAAACAACCTCAAATGGTACCAACTCTAATTTAGAAAAATACTTCATTCGTGAATTATTATACATACAAAGGAGACAAAAACTATGAAAGAAACATTCAAATTATTCATTGGAAAAGAGATTGAGAAGTACAACTCGATTCTGTCAACCAATTCTTTGAGTGACGAGGACAAGGCACAGGTCGAACAGACTATCGCCAACCTCAACGAAGTCGCCACCGCTCTCGACAACGAGACCGACGAACAGGCCGTTGAGGAATTGAGAACCTCCGTTAACGAACTCAACGAAAGATTGACGGCGATTATGGAAAGAATATCTCAAACAGAAACAAATATCGAAGAAAACGAAAATAAAATGGAAAACAACTACTTATCAACAAAAAACAGTGTTGCTGATTTCCTGAACTGTATCAGAACCAGCACAAACGGTGCAGATTTCTCAAAGAACTGGAGAAACGTGTTGAGCACCAACGCCGTAACTATCGCCGAAGGTAGTGAATTCGGTTATCTTCCTGAATATGTAAAAGGTATGATTCAGGATTTGTGGGACAAGAAAGCCGACTGGTTGTCAGACCTCAAAATCGTGAACGCAAAGGGTTATGTCGTAAGAGCCAACAGCTCTGACAAGACAAACGCCAACAGCAGAGCCAAGGGTTGGAAACCAGGTGACGAAAAGACTGCACAGTCTATCACTCTCGCTGCAAAGAAAGTCGTTCCTCAATTCATTTACAAAATCCAGACTATCGACGCCGAAATGAAGTTCAACGACGACGGTTCATTACTCGATTATCTCGTTGAGGAATTGGTTGGTCAAATCCTCTATGAAGAAAAGAGAGCCATTTTGATTGGTGACGGTCGTGAAGACAACGCCACAGGCAAAATCGACTCAATCGAAGCAATCTACAAAGGAAGTGACGCTACAACCGATTCTTACACAACTATCGTGACCGCTACGGAGAACAGCTTTATGCTTGACAACCTTCACAACCTCGTTTCACAGGTAAAAGCAGACGGTGAGGAAGTTATCGTGTTCATTGCACAATCTGCAATCAACGAAGCAACAAGAGTCGCCGCTTCAGAGACTTCAACTCCTCTCTACCTCGAAGACGAACAACTTGCAAGACAAATCAGAGCTTCAAGAATAATCGTTACCGACATTCTTGACATAGCGGAAGTAACCGCTATCGCTATGGTTCCTCGTAAGTATGTCTTGGTTGGTGAGAACGTTTTGAACCCTGTTTTGTTCAACCAGCACGATATATGGACAAACACCGACGTGTACAGATTCGAATGTCCTGTTGGCGGTGCTATTGAAGGGTTGAAGTCAACAGCCGTTTTGAAACCTTATTCAGAATAATATAACTAAAATTAAGGAAATACTATGAGTTCATTATGTGAAAAATTGATAAATGGTTGTATTGCTGCTGACTGCAGCAATCCCATTTACACAGGAATAGAAAGTGTTGCCTACATATTCAACCGTAGTCAAATCGAAAGTTTCACTTTCGACCAGACAAACCCTAACATAGTTACCGCTATAAATATGGGTGAAGTGAGTGCAGGTGTTGATTATGTCGGTTACAAGATAGAGCAACTCTCAAAAACTCCGTTTACAGGTACGACAACCACTATGAACGAGGGTACTGTGCAGAACACATTTACTGAAGCGGTCAGTTTCGTTGTTCCAGACAACTCACCTGCAGCTTCAATGATACTCGACTCAATCGCCAACGGTTCTTTCGTTGTCGTTCTGGTCAATGAGTATGAAGGTTCTGACAGCAAGGGTAAATACCAAATCTTCGGAAGCAAGAAATCACTGAAATGCACCGCTTGTGAGCGTGAAGCATATAGTGACGACACACAAGGAGGTTGGGCAGTGACCCTTACAGCAGAAGGCACACCTAAATCAGCAGTGTTCGTCCACCACGAGACAACTCCTGGTACAGACGATACAAAGACTTATCTTGAAAGTCTTGTTGATTGTGGAGACTAATGATTTGCAACTATAATACTAAAGAGGGTACAAAAAAATAAATTGTACCCTCTTTTTTTGTTATGTTTAGTATATATGGTGTTTTCATAAATACCTTATACAAACAAAAAAAATCAAAGTTATGTGTGATTACAACATTGAAGACTCCATTCGTTTGGAAAGGGAGAACTGGCCCCGTGCAGACAAATTCTATCTTGAACACCTATGTCAAAATCCAAAAAGGTTTGTCCGTGTTGATTATGACAAACACCCTGACATACAGAGGAAGGACATTGACTTGGTTATATTGAACGAATCTGACAAATTATTTAAGATTAGTGAGAAAAAAAGAGACCGTGACTGGGAGGATATTCTGATTGAGATATATTCGTGTTATTCTGACAAAATCGGTTGGGGAATGGACTCAAAAGCAAACAAACTCGCTTACTATCTTCCTTCTTCTGTTGTTATTTTGGAAATGCAACCTATTGTGGAGATAATGAGGCGTAACAGAATGACTGAACAGATAGACTGGATAGATTTTCGAAAAAAGAATATCAAAGTTGAAATTGACGGAAACACATTCGAGGTACCGGAGATTAAAGCGAGGAATCAACACAAGGAAACACAGGAAGTATATCATTCACTATCTATATGTCTCAATAGACAACAGCTTGATAAACTCGGTATCAAGTACCAATGGTACACCAACGAGGAATGGAAGAACAAAAAGGTGGTCTGACGACCACCTTTTATGTTAAAAAACATACCAATTATTATATGTATATAGAGAAAGATTATATGGAAAGAGAAGAAATAATCAAAATAGTTGAAGGTATCACAAACCTTCGTACACAGAGCAAAGAACTCTATTCCGTTATGGAGGAACTCGGTATCAAGTTCAAGAAAACCACTTGTATCAAATGTCGTGAAGACTACCTCAATGTTGTCAAAGAGGAACTTGGAATGATTGAAGACGCTTCCGAAGTCTCCTCGTTCAACACAACCGGTTACAAATACCTCCACGACAGACCTTATTCCTGGGTCGCTTCCGACGGAAAGAGGATAATCATAAACCAGAACACTCCTATCCATTACATAGAGGAGTTTGTTCAGGAACACAAAGGATATTATAAACAAATTGAAAACGAATAAATTATGAGTAACAGAGTAATATTTCCTCTTCTTGGTGAAGGAGGAGGCGGTGGTTCAACCGCTTGGGGTCAGATAACAGGAAACCTCAACAACCAGACCGATTTGAAGAACGCTCTCGACTTGAAAGTTGATATATCAGGTCTTGCAACGGTCGCCACAAGCGGTGACTATGACGACTTGACAAACAAACCTTCGATTCCAGCCGCCCAGATTCAGAGTGACTGGAACCAGAGCGACAACACACAGGTTGATTTCATAAAGAACAAACCGACTTTGGGTACAATGGCGGCAGAATCCGCTTCGGATTACACTCCGACGAGCGGGTTGGCTACGGTTGCAACGACAGGTTCATACCCAGACCTACACAACAAACCTACTATTCCGGCTGCACAGGTCAATTCTGACTGGAACGCTGTTTCCGGTATTGCACAGATATTGAACAAACCTTCAATGAGCACAGAGACACTGACATTCGTTGACGCCAACAACGTAAGCACCACAGTAGTGGTTTATACACAACCTCAAATCTAATTTTATGACAATAGACAGCACGACTAAAATATATTTAGGCGGTGTGGAGCAAGTTAAGATAATAAAGAACGGTTCTGTTATATGGGAAAAACAGATTGACAACACCGACTACTTCTACATTGAGAACACCTATGCAGGTCAGAACACGGTTACATTGACTACGACGGAGACGGGTACACCTACTTCCGGCACTTATGCAACGAGTGTTTCTTGGTCAAAGGACAAATCGGCTTGGACAACTGTCACATTGACAGCCGGTGGAACAAACACAATTTCTTTGAATCAGGGAGAGAAGGTGTATTTCCGTAACAATTCTGGAAAATGGAACAATTATATAGGTGCTAGTAACTACATACATAACACATTCACTTCCACACAATCCATTGTTACAGGTGGTGAGTTATACACTTTGTTGGACTACACCAACAGTTCGGTTGGTTTGTCAAACGGTTGTTTTTTTAATTTGTTCGTTGGTTGCACAACATTGACAACTGCACCTTCGTTGTCTTGGACAGTTCTTGCAGACTATTGTTATTCTCAAATGTTCCAAGGTTGCACTTCACTGACTTCAGCCCCTGCACTTCCAGCGACTACACTGGCGTGGGCTTGTTACCAGACAATGTTCAGAGGTTGCACTTCACTGACTTCAGCCCCTGCACTTCCAGCGACGACACTGGCGAGAGGTTGTTACGGAAGTATGTTCCGTGAATGTTCTTCACTAACAACTGCTCCAGAATTGCCGGCAACAACATTTGTTGATTATTGTTATGTCAATATGTTCCGTGACTGTTCTTCACTCAACAGCATAACTATTTATGCAAATGATATATCAGCAGCAAATTCTTTGAACACTTGGGTACAGGGTGTGGCGGCTACAGGTACTTTCAACAATCTCGGTTCAGCAACATACACACCTAATTCAGTAAACGGTATTCCTGCCGGCTGGACGGAGGTGAAACCACAACCTGCAACAGACTACTTTTACATACAGAACGAATATAACGGTTCAAATACCATAACAATAACGACTTTCAAGTATGACGCCCACGACGACGACCCTGAGGCAGACCCTCTCGATATGACGAAGTGTGGAACTTCACTGCAATGGTCAAAGGACAAAACGACTTGGACTACACTAACATTGTCCGCCAACAGTTCGAACACAATCACAATGAACCAAGGTGAGAAGGTCTATTTCCGTAACGACACAGGAAAGTTGAATTACGAAGACGATTGGGGAAGTTGGTGGAAGTCAAGTTTCGCAAACAGTCAGAATGCAAGCACTGGCGGTGACATACACACAATAATAGACTATACCGGAACGAACATAAGCGGAAGGGAGAATTATTGTATGCAAAGTCTTTTCCAAGGAAACCAGAATCTCATAAGTGCTTCAAATTTGACACTTCCTTCAAGTCTGGTTGTTGGTGAGTTTAAAGATATGTTCAACATTTGTTATTCACTGACTACTCCTCCGGCATTGCCGGCGACAACTTTGACACCTCATTGTTATAACGGTATGTTCAACGGTTGTTCTTCATTGACAACTGCACCTGTTCTTCCGGCCACTACGCTTGCAGAATTTTGTTACTATTCAATGTTCCGAAATTCAGGACTTACGACTGCACCTGTTCTTCCGGCGACCGATTTGACCGATTGTTACAATTGTTATGACAGTATGTTCGACAATTGTTCTTCTCTGACGACTCCTCCGGCGTTGCCGGCGACTACACTTGCAGACGGTTGTTATTCATATATGTTTGAAGGTTCGGGTATAACTTCCGCCCCAACTCTTGCAGCGACTACTCTTGCACCGGGTTGTTACGGATATATGTTTATGAACTGTTATTCATTGACTACTCCGCCTTCATTGCCGGCGACGAGTCTTGAATACAATTGCTACCAATATATGTTCGCCGGTTCTGGTATAACAAGCGCTCCTTCATTGCCGGCAATAACTCTTACAGATTATTGCTATGTTGGAATGTTGGCAGACACGGACATTACAATTGCCCCTGAACTATATGCAGACACACTTGCAGAAGGTTGTTATATGGAAATGTTCGCCAACTGTGATAACCTCAACGAAGTGACCTGTTATGCAACTGACATAACCGCCACAGACTGTACGACAGACTGGTTGAGCAACGTCGCCGCCTCCGGAACACTATACGCCCAGCGTGGTGTGAACTATCCTACAGACGACGCTTCCGGTGTTCCTACTGGTTGGAGTATTGTGAGAATGGAACCGAGTTAATAAAAAATACATATAAAAAAATATAAACTATGAATTACGACAATATCACATATCCTTTGGATAAAATTTATTCAAAAGCCACAGGAGTCTCTTATCCTGTATGTGCAGCCGGTCACGACAATGCACAACCAACTCCAGACCCTGAACCGACAAGCATTTACGGTGAATTGGTCATAACAAAACTTGCAAGTGTTGTTGACAACTATAACTTCACGGCTTCAATGGAATGCACAGAGGCAATGGAAGACAAAATTTACAAGTTTGAATATTGGGTTGACGAAGACCAAGTTTTTGAATTGTATTTGATACCCGACAGTGAGGACAACACCAAACTTGTTATGGACAACCACAACGATTCACAAATGCTTCAATCCATTGACACAGGTGAGAGGGGTGTTGTGAGCACATTTACAATAATAGACCCGACAACGTGGGAAGGACAAATACAAGACGACGTTATAAACTGGGTTTGCACAGAAGAAGAACAGTAAGACCCACAACTCTAATATAAACAAACATTTAACGCCAAATGGCTGAAAAAGTAATCATTGAATTTGAAATCAACGCCAAAGAGGCGTTGGACAACATAACACAAGCCCGTGAGGCGCTCGTAACTCTCCGTGAGGAACAGAAGACATTGCAGAAAGCAATGAAGGACGGTTCCGCCACCGAAGATATGAAGAAGAGGTTCGGTGAGTTGCTTGTTGAAATCCGTGACCTTAACGGTGTAATCAACCAGAACAACAAGGAACTCCAGAACCAAATCAAGATTAACACGGCGGCGGAGGGTTCTCTTGTTTCACTTCGTTCCCAAATAAAGAACCTCAAGGAAGAATATTCAAAATTGTCCGAAGAGGAAAGGAACGGGGCGAAGGGAAAGGAAATGATTTCAAAAATGGACTCCCTGACAAACAGCGCCAAGGCGGCTGAATTACAGTTGCAGGGAGTTCCGGCGGGATTGTCAAAGACGGTCGCCGCTCTCGGTCAGGTGTCACCTGTCGCCGGTAAAGTGACCTCCGCTATAAGCAAGGTTGGCAAGGCGTTCAAGGCTCTTATGGCCAACCCATACGCCCTCGCCATTGCAGCCATTGTCGCCGTCGTGAAGAAACTCACCGATTCCTTCAAGAAGAACGACGAGGCAATGACAACCCTTCAAAAGAGTATGGCTCCTTTGAAGGCCGTTCTGTCTGTTGTTGAGAAAGCCTTCCAAGCCATTGTCAATGTTGTCAGTAAGGTTATCGGTGCAGTAGGTGATTTCGCCAAAAAGGTCGTTTCTTGGATTCCCGGTATGAAGGACTATGTTCAGGCACAGGAGGACATTGTGTTGGCAACCGACAACCTTGAAGACGCTGAAAGGGAATACACCGTCAATTCTGCAAAGAGACAGGCCGAAATCTCCGAATTGAGGAACAAATCAACAGAATCGGAGAAATACACCTACGAACAGAGAAGGGAGTTCTTGGAAGAAGCAATAAAGTTGGAAAAACAAGACGCTCAAGAGAAAAAGGAGATTGCAGAAGAGAAACTCCGTATTGCACAGGAACAAGCGCTCGGTGAAATCGGTTACACACAAATGACGGAGGAAGCGTGGCAAATGTTGAGTGACGAACAGAAGAACACTTTGACCGAACTTCAAGCGTCGGTAATCAACACTACAACGGAGTTCAACAACGCCACCCGTAGAATGACCTCCCAACTCAACGCCTTCGACAAACAGGAGAAGCAGCAGAGACAGGAGAGGGCGAAAGCCGCCGCCCAAGCCGCCAAAGAAAGGGCGAAGAACGAGAAAGCCGCTCTCCGTGAACTCGAAGACCTCACTATATCTGCAATGAAGAATATGCAGGCGAAAGAGGAAGCCGAAACGAGAGCGTCATACAACCGTAGGATAGAGGATTTGAAGGAAAGGATAAAGAATGAGAAGAACCTCACCAAGACGGCGAAGGAAGCCCTAAACGCCGAAATAGTACTGTTGGAAGCACAACTCCAAATCCAACTCGGTGAAATATCGAAGAAATACACCAAACAGAGGTTGACCGACGTCAAGAATCTTTATCAGCAATATTATCAGGAATTGTTGAAGGAGAAACCTGACGATATTCAACTTCAAATAAAGATTTCGGATTTCGCTTACGACACACAGATAAACCAAATGAGAGAAAGGTTGTCTGAAATAAATAAACTTCTCGAAGACAGTTCGGCTAATTTATCTGAAGAGCAGATAAGTTCTCTTAAAGAAGAAAAGGAACTCATTGACAAGATAATCGAACAACTATACAAGAACAAGAATGCAGCACAAGTAAAGGTTGTTTCTGAAAACAACAACGCTTTACAAGCGGTCAAAAGAACAAATGAGGAACTTCTTGCACAAATAAACGACGAAACACTTCTAGGTAAATATCGTGACAACGAGGTTGAAAAAGCGAAGATTTTCGAGGAACAGGCACGTAGGAGACTCAAAACTGCAGAAGACGAGGTGACAAGACTGAAAAGTATGTCACAGGAGGAGATTCAGGCAATATACGGCACAACAGAGGAATATGACAAGGCTGTGAACGAGGCCACATTGAAGGCAATTCAAGCACAGAACGAACTCGATAACGCTGCAAAGAACACAACCAACACCATAAAAGACCAGCAAACGGCTCTTATGGACGCTTATGCTCAACTTGCAAACGCAACAGTAAGTCTTGCAGGAAATTTTGAGTCTTTGTTCAACACTCTCGCCGAAGGTGACGACAAATACGCCGCCTATGCAAAGGCAATGGCATTGACACAGATTTTGATAAGTTCAGCCGTATCAATCGCCTATGCAATTCAGGGAGCCATAAACGCTGCAAAGGACAGTTCTGTAGCCGCCCCTATTGTTCTGGCTGCATATATCGCCTCAATGGTCGGTACTGTTGTAGGTGCAATCGCTTCCGCTGTAAGTATCTTGAAGAAAACCACAAAACCACAGAAACCGAAGTTCGCCACAGGTGGTGAGGTTGAGGAAGGTCTAGTTGGTGGAACGACTTCAACAAGAACTGACGACACAGTTGA
>RHMF01001790.1_pt1 | contig 14560 bp, 14 predicted proteins | sample 5365151 | NCBI WGS metagenome assembly RHMF01 (sample SAMN10266501, study PRJNA497801) | feces metagenome | isolation source: feces | host: Bos taurus | place: China: Prairie of Fairy Mountain | collected 2017-08-14 | reverse complement strand
TCGCAGTTCACATCGTTGGCCATGGTGTAGGTGGAGATGGCAAATGGCGTCAGGCTTGCCGCCATGGCGGCGCGTTGCGCCTGCAGGGCGTTGTCGTCGGTTAAGTCAATCCCTGTGCTGTCTCCCTCCTGGCACGTCACCCTGACGGGGTTGCGCAACACGGTGGCGCCGGTGCGTGGAGCGGCCAGTGCCTGATAGTAGGTGCAGGCGGCGGTGTAGCGGGGCGCTCCCGCAGCCAAATGGGCGCCGTCGCTGGTGAGGTCGGCCTCGTTGTTGAGCGAGGTGGTGCGCAGGTTTTCGATGGCGGTGCCGTAAGGCACCATGAAATCGATGCTGTAATCAAACGCCAGTTGCTTCAGGGCCTGTACGTTGTCCTTCCATTGCTGCAGGGTGGACGCCGTTTCGTTGAGCGGATGGAAGTATGCCAAACTGTGGTCGATGGTGGCGCCGATGGTGGCATCGGGTTGATAGGTGCGCAGAATTTCCAGCAGCGGCCGCAGGTCGCCGGTGGCGGTGTCGTTGGCCAGCCATGCGTTGTAGTCGTCGGCCTGTTCCACCGACGGGTGGATGAGAATCAAGTCCCAGTCCACGTCACGCATCACATTCATGATGAGTGTGGAATCGTCGCAGCATTGCCACAGGCTGTCCTTGCCCAGGTCCAGCGCACCCATGGCGCGAGTCATCACGCAACGGCCGCTGTCGACGGGCAGGACTTCGCCCCTGAGCAGCCGGTTCCAACTGTGGAAAGAGGCGGAGTCGCGGGTGAGCGTGTAGAAACACATGTCGCCCAGGTTGCCGCCCGCCGCGCGGGCGATGGTGTCGAGCAGCGAAGTGGCATGGCGGGTGTGTTCGTTGCCTATCTCCAGCACCTTGAGGCTGTCGCGGGTGGGGTCAACGGGCTGATTGACAAGGTATTCGGGGTTGATGAGGGCGTAGGGACTCAGGCAGGCCAGGTAGGCCGCCTTTTGTGCGATGCGGGCGTTTGTCTCGGTCACGTTGATGCAACTGCCTTCCAGCAGGGCATCTTCTATCTCGGTGGCGCTGCACTTGTGTCGATAGCCGTTGCCCAGCACGCTCTTGCCCGTGCGCGGTGCCAATAGTGTTTGATAATAGGTGCATGCGGCGGCGTAGCGTGCCAGGCCGAATCCCAGATGCACACTGTCGCGCGTGAGGTCGTACTCGTTGTTGAGCGTGGTAAGGCGCAGGTTCTCGATGGCGGTGCCGTAGGGCACCACGAAGTCAAGGCCGTAGTCCTGCTGCATGCGTTGCGTGGATTGGGCGATGTGCTCCCAACGTTGGCGGGTGGAATGCTGGGTGTTTTTGGAATATTCGCTGGAATAACTGTGGATGACATAGGTGCCGATGGCGGCGGTGGGCTGGTAGCGGCGCAGCAGTTGCAGAAATTCGTTTATGTAACCGGCCACCGAGTCGTGGGTGCTCCATTGGTCGTAGTCCACTGCGGAGCTCACCTGATGCACAACGATGAGGTCCCACTGCACATCGCGCAGCACGGCCATCAGCGGAACGGTGTCCCAACTGTTGTGGGGGCCTTCGGCAAGCCCCAGGTCGATGCCTCCCAGACTCTTGCTGATGCGGTAAAAGTCCACAGAGTCGATGCCGGCAAATGTGTTGTTGACCCACGAACTGAACGAACTGCTGCCACGTGCCACGGTGTAGAGGCACATGCGGCTCATGTCGGCGCCGGCGGCGGTGGCGACTTTTTTGAGCAGCGACGTGGCGTCATTGGTGTAACTGTTGCCCAGGTCGAGCACTTTCAGGCTGTCCTTGGTCAAGTCAACGGGGAAGTTGGTGAAGGTCCACGCCTCTGTGGTGTCCTGCGGAATGGTGTCCTGCGGGATGGTGTCCTGCGGGATGGTGTCTTGCGGGATGGTGTCCTGCGGGATGGTGTCCTGCGGGATGGTGTCCTGTGGGATGGTGTCCTGTGGAATGGTGTCCTGTGGGATGGTATCCTGCGGGATAGTGTCCTGCGGAATGGTGTCCTGCGGGATGGTGTCCTGCGGAATGGTGTCGGTGACGGGCACATCACCGCGCATGGAACGCGGCTGGCCGGAATGACCCACAACCGCGCTGGCAAAGGCTACGAGTAGGGCACATACCAGCAGCAGGCGGAGTGAGAACGTGGAATTTGACATACGGCGGCAGGATTACTGTTTGCGGAACGGGCTGAACAAGCCATACAGGTTGGTGTCGATTTTGTCGCACACCTGCTGGAAATCTTCCTCTGAATCGCCAAACTTGCAGTGGTCGCCGTCGATGATGATGAGGTTGCCTTCGTAGTGTGTAATCCAGTCTTCGTAACGCTTGTTGAGTCCCTCCAGATACTCAATACTGATGCTTTGCTCGTAGTTGCGGCCACGCTTCTGGATTTGCTCCACCAGGTTGCTGATCGACGAGCGGATGTATATCATCAGGTCGGGTTTCTTCACCAGCGACATCATCAGGTCGAACAGGTCGCGGTAGTTGTCAAAGTCGCGGTCGCTCATCATGCCCTGTCCGTGCAGATTGGGCGCGAAGATGCACGCATCTTCGTAGATGGTGCGGTCCTGGATGATATTTTCGGTCGATTTGGAGATTTCCACCACTTCCTTGAAACGTTTGTTGAGGAAATAAATCTGCAGATTGAACGACCATCGCGACATATCGGCGTAGAAATCTTCCAGATAGGGATTGTTCTCAACGGGCTCATAGCGGGGATTCCACCCGTAGCGTGCGGCGAGCAGTCTGGTGAGCGTGGTCTTGCCACTGCCAATGTTTCCGGCTATTGCTATATGCATAATGTTCTGATTTATTGGTTACGGTTTAGAAAATACTGAAGAGCGTGTTGTCGATTTTGTTGATGATTTGCGCAAAATCGTCAGCGTTGTGCTCAAAATCCATCTCATCCACGTCAATCACGATTTTGCGGCCCAGATAGGTTTGGTCGATAAACTTGTTGTAACGGATATTGAGGTTGGTGAGGTACTGCAGCGGAAGCGATTTCTCATAGTCCCGCCCGCGCTTGGCGATGTTCTTAATCAGGTGAGGCACCGAGGCCCGCAGATAAATCATCAGGTCAGGCATGCGCACAATGGCCATCATCGATTCAAACAACTCCATGTAGGTGTCAAAGTCGCGGTCGCTCATATTGCCCATCTCGTGGTTGTTGGCAGCGAAAATGTACACTCCCTCAAAGATGCTGCGGTCCTGCACGATGATGTTGTTGCTATGGTTGATTTCAATGATGTCGCGGAAACGTTCTTTCAGAAAAAACGTTTCCAGTGCAAACGACCATCGCTTGATGTCCTTGTAATAATCACTCAGGTACGGGTTGTCGATCACGTTCTCCATGCGTGGCTCCCATCGGTAGTGGTTGGCCAGCATGCGGGCCAGTGTGGACTTGCCGCTTCCCATATTGCCTGAAATTACGATGTGCATGTTTCCTCGGTTTATGAATGTGCCACAAAGTTACAATATAATTTCGCATTTGCCAATTAAATTCCATCCATGGAAATAAAAAATCCATTTTTTCTCCGCCATGCCCCCGGCACCGCAAAAAGCACCACAAACACGGCCTGCCGCCGCAAAGACACTGCTTCAAACGACCGGCGAAATCGGCTGGATAAAAAAAATGACAAAAAAAACGGAAAAAATTTGGCAGTTCCCAAAAACCGTGTTACCTTTGCACCGCTTTTCGGCATAAAACCGACAAGCAAGTTCGGGATGTAGCTCAGGCAAGTTCGGGATGTAGCTCAGTCCGGTTAGAGTACGCGTCTGGGGGGCGTGGGGTCGCTAGTTCGAATCTAGTCATCCCGACTGAAAAGAAAGAACGCTGATAATCAAGGTAAATAACTTGAAATCAGCGTTTTTCTATTATAGGAAAAATCATTGATTGCCTATAAAAAAAAAGACTGAAACTGCACAAATTCCGTCAAAAAACATCAAGTTTGCACAAGTCGGATTGAAAGATGATTGAAAGATTTCAATCGGAATTGAACGAATCAAGCAGGGAAAGTCGCAGAAGTTTTTTATGGCAATAACCAGATTTTTTCTCGACACGCGAAATCTGAAATCAGATGTAGCGACGCTGCGGGTGGCAATCGCCCATCAGCGCAAAACCTCTTACATCAAACTTGAAGCTCGTTTGCGTCCTGACCAATGGGACAGCAAGCGAAACAAAATTGTCAACCATCCCGACCAATCACGGCTTAATGTCTACATTAGCGGCGTGATGCAGCAGGTTAACAAGTTTGTCTTGAACCTCGCTGACGATGGTCGTTTGACAGCCATGACTGCCGTTGAGATTCGGGACTTCATCGAAATGGAGATGAAGCCTGAGTTAGCCGAGGTAAAGCGGCAAGAGAACCTGTTCGCCGCTCGCTTTAAACGCTTTGCGGAAAGTAAGCGAGCAAGCACCTGCCGATTGTATATGGAAACATACAAGCGAATGGTAGAGTATGCTGGCAAAAGGCTTGAAACTCTTGCCTTTGAGGACATCACAAAGGAATGGATTATAGCCTTTGACACCCACCTTGAAAAACCGGCTACACCCCCTGCCTATACCCTCAACAGCCATGACGGGCTTCTGCAAAGAAGGCGGTGCTGATTTGGAATTATTTTTTGCGTGAAATTGGTGCTCCTCAGCCTTATAGTATTTTTATCCTATAGTATATTAGCCGGCGATTTGGTGGATGGCATTTTTGACTTGTGACATGTTGCTGCGGGAGACTGGCAATGATTCTTTGCAATGCTTGATCTTGAGTTGCATTGTTCCTGCACGAGAAAGAATTTGCTCGACTTGTTGCAGATTGACAATGAATGCCCTGTGACAACGGACAATCATGTGATAGTCCCGCAGGTCGTCTTCCATCTGCTTGGACGTGGCGCGTAGCATGTCGTTACACACCTGTCCTTTCCTCAACTGATAGATTTTCATGTAATTGCCCACCGCTTCGATATACAGCAGGTCGGGTATGTGCACTTGTATGGTTTCGCTGGTGGAGCCAGTGAGTGTGATGTTTTGCGGGAGCCCATCCACTGCCGCCGAAGTCTGTTCTTGTTGTCCCGACGGACCGGGCGCTGCCGTATGCAATGCCCTCAATGCCCGTTGCTCGGCATCTTGCTGGAGGCGTTGCAGTTGCTCGTTGAGCATACGGGTTTCCTCGAGTTCGGCTAACAGATACTTGCTTCGGAACTTGAATCTCCAGTACAAGCCAATAGCAAACGAACAGAATGCTATAATAAGCAGTGTCTCCAAGTAGTTGCTCCAAGAGAACACGTTACCCGGGACCAAGTCGCTCATGACGAAATGGCGATACAGGCAGATGACGAGCGCTATCAAGGGCGTGTTGATGAACTGGAACCACAGGTTGCGGCGGATGATGTAATCCACGCCACGATCGAATGAACGGGGCTTCTTGAAAAGAAACTTCAGAATGCCCTCGGTCACCATGCAGCCAGCGATTCCCAAGACTCCGATTACCAGCAGGTGGGCATACCCCAACCACCGCAATGTCTCAAGTCCGAAAGGCTTGAAAACCGCCAGTGCCAGCACCGTGAAAAAGGTGCTGATGACACGGGTCATAATGGAGTCTTTTTGTTCTTGATTCATACGGGCCGCAAAAGTACAAAAAATGCATAATATCCGCAATGCAATTCGTCACAATCTTGCATTTCATCCCTCAAAACACGTCATTCGTCACAATATCATGCAGATTATCCCAAATATTTTCCTGATAAATGATTTGGCCGTTTCTTTGCAGTGCTTAAGCCACGGCGCTGGGCAAAAATCGAACAATTAAATCGATAAAAATAGCATGACACGCAGAACAATCATCGGAGTCGTTTTTATCACGGCAGCCATATTGAGGCTGGCGGATATGTGGGGAGTCTTTCACCTGAACTGGGACCATTCCTGGACCGAGTATTTTGGTCCGGTTCTTCTTCTGTACGTCGGGGTGGAACTGGTGATATACAGTTTTAATAATAACCCGTCGCACTGGCTTCAACGTCCCGTGCCTCAGGGCGAGGAAGGCAAACGCATCTGCTGCGCTGTGCGTCTGGGTGCCGATGAGTATGTCTATCGTGGCGAGTCGTTCCATGGCGCCAGGCTCGATGCCTTCTGCGGTGGCCTGCGTCTGGACCTGCGCGAAGCGAGTATCACCGAGGATGAGGAGATTGAAATACACACCTTCTGCGGCGGCGTAGTGCTCTTTGTGCCACAAACCGTCGGCGTTCTGGTAAAGAGCCGTAACTTTATCGGGGGCGTGGGCAATCATGCAGCACAGACAACAGGACAGGACGCCCCCTGCCTGCACATTGTGGCCGGCAACTTCCTGGGTGGCGTGGATATAAAAAACTAAAACAAACAATATTATATGGAAAAGGAAATGAAATTTTGTCAGAGTTGCGGCATGCCGCTGACCGATGACGTGCTCGGCACAAATGCCGACGGGAGCAAGAACGAAGTGTATTGTGTGTACTGCCACAAAGATGGAACCTTCACGGGTGACTTCACGATGGAAGAGATGGCTGAGTTTTGTGCACAGTTTGTGGACGAATACAACAAGAACACCGGGCAGAACCTCAGTCGCGAGGAGTACAAACAGATGCTCCTGCAGTATTACCCCAGCCTCAAGCGTTGGCAACTGCCAGCAGAAGACCTTCCGCATGCCACGTCACCCATCAAGCAGCAACTTATCAAGGAAGTCAACGCCCTTGGTATTAAGGATATGCCTCGAATTGACAACCTCTTTGTGCTGCAAGGCTCGTTCGTGAATATGGAGTACCCCGTCAACGGCAACATTGTGAAGATTCTCGACGACAACGCCACCTATTGGGGCTCCCAAGTCGAAAGGGGCGATGGCCGCTGCTACGGAATTGCTTGCGACGAGCATTATATCCTTGTGAGCGAGTATGGAAAAGATGGCACAGATGCCGAAATCGTTGTGCTGAAAAGGAGATGAAAGAACCGAAAATGACAATAAAAAAGATGAAAAAAATTAGTTTCAGACAGGCAGCGTTGATTGCTGCGACGTTAGTAACAGTGAGTGTTTTTGCCAAGTCGTCCGACATAGGCGGTGTGGTAATTGACGAGCAGGGCGTGCCGATGCCTTTTGTGAACGTAGTGTTGCTGTCGTTGCCCGATTCGACTTACATCCAGGGAGCAATGACCGACGAGCAGGGAATGTTTAACCTCGGCACATTGCAAAGCCAAGGTTTGGTGAAGGTTTCTTCCTTGGGCTACAAGACGGTATATGTCACACCTCATGGGACCGATATGGGTACTATAACTCTTCAGCCCGAAACCACTCTGCTGGGGGAGGTGGTGGTCGTGAGCAATCTGCCCAAGACTCGAGTCAAGGGCGAAGCCATGCGCACCACAATCGAGGGTACCATACTTGAGAAGGCGGGCACTGTCGCCGACGCATTGGCAAGGGTGCCCTCGCTGGAAGCGGAGCGCGACGGGGCGGTGAAAGTGCTGGGCCGTGGCGATGCCGAGGTCTACATCAATGGGCGCAAGGTGCAGGACATGAAGGAGTTGTCCCGCTTGCGTTCCGACCAAATCCAGCACGTCGACGTCATCCAGAATCCGGGTGCACGCTATGCCGCATCGACCAAGGCCGTGGTGCGCATCACGCTCAAGAAGGCCCAAGGCGACGGTTTCAGTTTCCAAGACAACCTGTCGGGCATGTACCAATACGGCTACACGTTGACAAACAATCTGGATGTGAACTACCGCAAGGGCGGACTCGACATCACCGCCTCGTTATGGGCAGGCCGCTTCGGTCATGCGAAGTCGCTGCAGGAACATGAACTGACTTATTTTGTCGGCCCGGATTATGTGCAGAGTATCACCTCGCAGGAGTCGAAGAGCGTCTGGAAAGGATGGTCGCCGCAGTTGCAGGTGAACTACATGGTTAATGACAACCACAGTTTTGGCGCTTTCTACAAATACGACCGTCACCCCAGTAGTGACTTCAACAGTATGTTCTTTACAGACAATTACGAGAACGGCATATTCACGGAGCACTCCGAGAGCCGCATCTGGCAGGACGAGAGTTTCAGCAAGCATATCTTCAACGCCTATTATAACGGCAAGATAGGACAACTGGGTATCGACTTCAATATTGACGGCCTGTTCGACGACACCAAGACGCCTGGCAGCACATCAGAAACCACGGTGGATGCCGCAGGAGTCACGACGCAACGCACCATTGAAAGCAACACCAACAGCGGCAATAAGTTCTGGGCCACTAAGTTAATCTTGTCTTATCCGGTTTGGAAGGGAAATCTCTCGGTGGGTGGTGAGTACAGTTACAACCATCGCACGGATGCCTACTCATTCACTGCCACCGACTATGTGCCCGTGAAAACCACCGACACCAAGATTAATGAGAAGTCATCGGCAGCCTTCTTGGAGTATGGCCGGCAGTTCGGGAAGGTGTTCGCCCAAGTGGGCCTGCGCTATGAGCACATGACCAACGACTATTTCAACTTCGGCAAACGTGAGGATGAGGTGTGCCGCAACTATGGCGACTGGTTCCCGACGGCGGTCATCTCCGTCCCTGTGGGCAAGACGCAACTCTCGCTCTCTTACCGTCGCGACATTGAGCGTCCCAACTACGCCAATCTGACCAGTTCAACAGTGTATGTCAACCGTTACACCTATCAGAGCGGCAATCCCTACCTGCTGCCGACCTATACCCATAGCCTCGTGCTCAACACTGCCTACAAATGGGCCAACTTAACGCTGAACTATGGCCGCGTCAAGGATGCCGTCACTATGTCTACCGAGCCATTCCCGGGTTCAGAAGCCCCCCTCGTCAGTCTCGTAAGGCCTATCAACAGTTGGGACGGCTACAACCAGTTCAGCATCCAGGTGTCGGCACGCCCCGTCATCGGCTGCTGGCATCCGACGTGGAGTTTCATCACCCAGATGCAGGACTACAAGGCACCCACTGCCACGGGGTCTGCCGTCACGCTCAACCATCCCTGGTTCGTCATAGGGTGGCAGAACGACATAGAACTGCCTCACGGCTTCCGTCTAAATGCCGCTGTTCAATTGGCTTCTAAAGGCGACTATAACAATTTCCGCATGACCAAGGCACGCCTCTTTACCCACGTCGGACTGCAGCGCGACTTCAACCTGCACCGTATGGGCTCGCTCACAGTCGATCTCCGTTGCAGCGACCCCTTCCACACCAACGAGACCCATGCCATCATCTACGGCAATCGGGAGTTGACCACGCACAATCCTGCCCGTCGCACCTTTATGCTCGACCTCTCATGGAAGTTCAACGAGGCTCGCTCCAAGTATCGCGGCTCCGGTGCCGGCGACAAGCAAAAGGCGCGTATGTAATCAAATAGGCACTTAATTTGGCAGAAAAGGGTGTGTCATAATTCAGTTATGGCTCACCCTCTTTATGCTGCGGGCATGTTTGAGTTTTAAGCGAAAGGACGGTAGGATTGCCGTAGCCGAGATTATCCCAGACAAAGAACAACGGTGCTTTCAACGGCTCAACCTTGTCGGCAATGGGTCGCTGGATGTAGTCCGGCATTCCCCTCACCGACATGATTCTGTCTTGTATCTCGCACAGCGAGTTTACAAGTAGAATGAGCTGTTGCTTACTCGGCATTTCTTCCATAGATTACTTATTTGGCACGTCATAGCTAATTGTCAAAGGATTGCCCTTTAGTGGGCAGTCTGCTTTGGCAGATTTGACTTCTTTGAAGCCATATTCTTTTCCCTTGACAACCTCAATTGAGATTTCGACTTTAGTATTTGGCAGGGCTTCTGCCACATCTACATAAGTCGAAAACTCAACGTGTGAGCCTTTGGGAACACGTTTGATCGTGAAATAATCTTCCGTCCCATCTATGCTTCTCTCAATCTGCGTCGGTTTCCCCGTGTATTTTACGCCTTCGTCACTGTATTCTGAAAAACTTGTAAAGCTGACGTAAGCGATATTGTGAAAGTCGTAGGTTGTCGAATATGTGACGTTATAACGCACGGTGTATTCGTCCTTGTGCGTGTCATATTCGGTGATGAAATCATCATCACTACAACCCGACAGTGCCATAACTAGACACATGGCGACTGAGATGTATTTGACTAGTCCTTTCACAGCTTTATTTTTACAATTAATCAGCGTGAATGACTTCTATAACATGGTCATGAAAGTCTTCAGGGGTGTCACGAGACGAACAAGAGTACATGGCTCCATCGTTCAAGTTCTATCAATAACAAGAAAAAATCTGTAATTTCTTTGGGTCATCCTTTGGGTCATTAAGCACAAAGGCATCGTCGCAGTATATTTGCGAATAAGTAATGAAGCGGTCAGAAGTTTCTCTTTCAACTTTGACGCTCTGTGGGCTTCTACAGTTTCTACATGTTCTACAAAGACTGAAACAGCTATATTTCAATAATTTGTGGAACTCTGAATTGTAGAAAACAGAGTCAAATTGTAGAATATTGTAGGCAACGAGGGGTTCTGTTTTGCTAAATAACCATCATGTTATCAGGCAATTGCGTCGTTTTATGTACGAAAAGTGTGTATTTGCACAGAAATCGCACACACGAGCCATAAAGTCGCCCCAAGTTACAGAAGCGGAAAAAATAATATCAAGAAGTTTGGCCATGTGAGAATAATGAAGTAATTTTGCATTACGAAAAAGTGTGGCAATCACATATTTCGGTAATAATAAATTCTGCAATTAATGGAATTTCAACGAGATAAATATCTTCAAAAACTGATACAAGGTAAAGAAAATTCCTTGGTCAAGATAGTAACCGGGATTCGTCGTTGCGGTAAATCTTACCTGTTGTTTAACTTGTTTAAGCGACATCTGCTTGAATCGGGTGTTCCCGATACCAACATTATCTCATTGACGCTCGATGATTGGGATAGTAAGGAATATCGTGCCCCTAATCACTTGATGCAGTACGTCAACGAAAGGCTTAAAGAAACCGAAGGGCGTTGTTACATCCTAATTGATGAGGTGCAACTGCTCGACCGCTTTGTTGAGGTGTTGCTTAGCCTGATGCACAACGACCGTTGCGATGTGTACGTGACAGGTTCTAATTCTCGTTTCCTTTCGAGTGATGTTGTAACCGAGTTTCGTGGTCGAGGCGATGAGATTAGATTGAGTCCACTTTCATTTTCGGAGTACTACGCTGCTTTTGGTGGCGACAAAGACACGAGTATGCGTCTGTACTCTATTTATGGCGGACTGCCGCAAGTCGCGCTCATCGACGACATTTCAAAGAAAAGATCATTTCTCAAGAACCTTTTACAATCAACTTATTTGCGTGACGTAATCGAGCGCAACAAAGTTCAAAATGATGAGGGCATGGAAGAATTGGTGAAGATTCTCGCTTCCTCAATCGGGTCGCCCACTAACTCGTCTAAAATTGCCAACACTTTCAAGAGTGTGAATCATCAGTCTATTACTGATAAAACCATTTCGGTATATATTTCCCACTTGCTTGATGCCTATATCATTCAAGAGGCAATGCGCTATGACGTGAAAGGGCGCAAGTATATTGGTGCCAATTCGAAATATTACTTCAGCGACATTGGCATACGAAATGCGATTATTAACTTCCGCCAGCAGGAGCCGACCCACATCATGGAGAATGTAATCTACAATGAGTTGTTGGGTCGAGGCTACTCGGTCGATGTGGGGAATATCGAGACTTGGTACACCAATGCGCAGGGCAAGAGTGCTCGTGCCTATCTTGAGATCGACTTTGTGGTGAACAATGATGACGAGCGCATCTACTTGCAGTCGGCTTATAGTATGCCGACTCGCGAAAAGGTCGCCCAAGAGCAAAAATCGTTGCTCAGCATTAAAGACGGTTTCCGCAAAGTCATCATCACTGCCGACAACGTTGCCCCATGGACAACCGATGAGGGTATCAGGATTATCAATTACTGGGATTTCCTGCTTGACGAAAAGCTATTGTTCAACTAAAAAAATAACGCAATAAAAATGTGACTTGCGCACCGACTTGCGCAGCCAAAAGTGATAGATACAACTAAATAATAATCAAGCAACTATCGCGTATTCAAAATAGTCTGGGGGGCGTGGGGTCGCTAGTTCGAATCTAGTCATCCCGACTGAAAAGAAAGAACGCTGATTATCAAGGTAAATCACTTGAAATCAGCGTTCTTTATTTGCTGAGACTTTATTTAAATCCATTACGAAAATGTGATTTGCACATTTTGTTTTGGTGTTTCCATAATCTTGCTTACGTTAAATATGGTGCAAAGAAAAAGCACACCTCGGCCAAATTGCGGCAGAGGTGAAAATTTTTCTATTTTTTTTATTCTAATCCCAAAGGTAGCGGAAGTACTTGCTGAAGAGGTCTAGACCATGTTCAATGGCCTCTTCTTCATCTTTTGTAAATATCCCGAGTTTGTCTTCATCTATCAGCAGCTCGAAAGCATCTATCATCTTCTGGATGGCCTGGTTCCATTCGGCCATGCCTTTGAAGTCTGGACAGTAACCATGCTTGTCATGGGCTTTAAAGGTCCGAAGGCGAGGGGCAATAAGTTCCGCTAGTGCTTGATAGGTGTTCCACACCTCCTCTATGGGAAAGTCATTCTTGTGGCTCCAGTTCTCTTTGCCCTTTTGGGTGGTTTTCTCTTTCTTTGCCATAATGAATTAATCAATTTTTAAGTCGAGTGTTATAGTTGCTATATCTTCATGATCCGCATCCCATATACTGGCAAATACTTCGTTTGTGTTTCTTTCTTCAAAGAGCGTCATAATATTATCTGCTTCTTTAAAGAGAACACTGTTGGGTCCCAAGAAACTCATAAAAGTGCAAAACCAACGCAACCCTTCTGGGTTATTAGTGAACTTTGTTAGTTGATTTCTCGCAACGATGTGCAGTTTTAACTCTTTTGCCAGTCGTTTGAGCGAACTGATTATATTGTTTATGGCCTGTTGCCGACGCTCACTTCGAACACCCGAAACCTCATCCATGAGCTGAAGATAGTCAATGATGACCAATTTAATCCCATGTTCACGAGAGCAACGGCGTATTTTTGTTTCCACTTCGGCCATTGGGATAGATACGGTGTCGTCGATGTACATTGGGGATTCGCTAAACGGTATGACCAATTTATCTAACTCATCCTTTGACAGCTTGGAAAGGTTTTCTCTGCTTATCCCAGTAAAATTCACAATTAGCCTATTGACAATCTGCAACGAGCTCAATTCCAATGAAAAATAAGCCGTTGGGATCTTATCTCTAATGCCCTTATTTGTTGCCAACTTGGTTATGATGCGATATGACAAGAAATTCGGCATTGATGAAACGACAGTCAGTTCTCCAGGTTTCAGCCCTTCGATTATACGATCAAGCCCGTCAATGCCTGTCTTGATTGGGCATTCAATGTCATCAGATGTATCCGCTCCTTTCTTTATGATATCTTGAAGTTCCATGTTCAGATTCTAGTCCCAGAGATAGGTGAAATATTTGCAAAAAAGATTCAGTCCTTCTGTTACAACGGATCTTTCCTCTTCAGTAAAGGAGTATATTTCATCAATTCAAAAGCATCCGCCATCTTTTGAATCGCTTTGTTCCAAGCACGCATGTCGTTGAAATCTCCAGGATGCCCATGCTTATCAAGATCCTTGAACGCCAATAAACGTGGTGCTATCAATTGTGCCAGAACGTTGTCCGTGTTCCATACTTCTGATTGCGAATAGTCGCTGGTATAACTAAAATAATCTGGATTGAAGGGATTTGTTTGATCCTTCTTTGTTTTATCTTTCTTTGCCATAATGTTATCTTATTTGTCGAATTCCATAGATTGTGATATACGTGCTGAAAATTCCATAACTACATCGCATAACTGCTTCGATAAACGATTGGATAAACGTTCAAGCGCAATATCCTTCATCCATTGCGGCACCCCGAACAGTGCTTCAGCAATTGCTCCAGCGATGCAGCCAATGGTGTCACTATCACCACCAATTGAGATGGCATTACGCACTGCGTCTTCAAAGTCTGAGGCCTGTAGTGCACATGCGATGGCTTGGGGTACACTGCCTTGACATGTGCTGCCGTCACCAGCATAATCAAGACCTTGCCATGAGTAACGAGGGCGTATCTCATCAACGCTAAACGACAGGTCGTAGTCAAAGTCTTGTTCTATGCGTTCCTTGATTGCTTGTGGAGCCTCTCCGTGTCGTGCTAAAAATATGGCGAGAGCCGTAGATTGTGCACCCTTGATTCCTTCGGGATGATTATGTGTACAACCGGCAGAGCGCTTTGCGGCATCTAGGGTTTCCACTTCGCTATTAAAGAACCAGCCTACGGGACTCACACGCATGGCGCTACCGTTACCACAACTGTAGTAAGGCTCTCCCAATCCACGATTGGAACGTTTCACCCATGTCCAGAAGCCTTCTCCATAGCCACGCTCAGGGTAAGCGTTGGCATAGCGCAGATAATACTCACTTACTTTGCCCCCATGCAACAACCAGTCGGCAGTGGCAATGGTTAGCACGCTGTCATCAGTTGGCCCCATACTCTCAGTAAAAAACA
>RHMF01000766.1_pt1 | contig 14562 bp, 10 predicted proteins | sample 5365151 | NCBI WGS metagenome assembly RHMF01 (sample SAMN10266501, study PRJNA497801) | feces metagenome | isolation source: feces | host: Bos taurus | place: China: Prairie of Fairy Mountain | collected 2017-08-14 | reverse complement strand
CCGCAACCATCAGGAACAGCGGGAACTCTCGCAGGAGGTTTTGGATTTCGCTGCACATATTGCCGCGTATTTCAGCAAAGGCCGCCAGTCCGCTCTGGTACCGGTGGATTATACTTTAAAACGTCATGTGCATAAACCAAACGGCGCCAAACCGGGCCGTGTTATCTACGAAAACCAGAAAACCATTTACATCACCCCGGACGAGGAAGCGATTCAGGATATTCTTCTGCAGGGTGGCGTAAAACTGGAATCCGGTGAAACAGAATGTTAATTCTATCGTACGCATCAGCCTCTTACTCGAGCAGGCTGTAAAAAACGCATATAATAAAAACAGCGCTTACCCGTTTACGGATAAGCGCTTATTTTTATACCTGTACAGAGTTTGTCTCCTGCTTTAAGCTTCCTGTTTCCGATTTATTTTTCTGGTTTTCAGATAATTTTCAATCTTCTGGCGCACAAACTCAATGGCCACACCGGTGCACATGATAATAACCAGTGCACAGAAGGCATCGGCAAATACCATCCAGGTTCCCTCATAGGCCGGGTTGTGGAAAATGCGATTCCACCAGAACTGCCCGCTTCGGCCGCCATGAGCCATATAGATACCCAGAGTACAGCTGGATAAAAACGGAATCAGTTTTCCGCCGTTTAAGCTGCACTCTTTGAATACCATAAACAGCGAAATCGCCATAACAAGCATTAAAATCGAGTTTGGCCGTCTAAAATAGATAGCAGCATCCATCATGTCACTTCCGCAAATCAGACGGACAATAACGATATATACAAAGAGTACGGCCCAGCTGATGACATGAATCTTCATCCACGGTTTCCATCCTGCGGTGATGTTCTGCTTTGCAAAAGGTACATCCAGACCATACCGGCGGATAAAGCCCGCGATAAAATACAGTACAACCAGCCAGATAAAGCGGTTATAGTATAAAAAGTTTTCGGTGTTTCCGTTTTTCACTGCCGCAAAGGTTGGAATCACAGCAAAAAGCACCAGCGACAATCCGATTAATTTTGCATGCTCCTCTTTGGAAAGCGCATTCAGAAGCTTATTGATATATGGTGAAAAGAGATACAGCAGCACATACGCCGTTGCATACCACCATACTTTGCTGGTAACCGGGAAAAACAGCTTGCCGAATGTGCCGGCACTCAGTTTATAACTGTGCACAAACAGATGAATTACCACCATCGATAACACCGAATACATAAAAATCTGTTTCCAGAGGTTCCACAGTTTTTCCGCACGAAACGGTTTTTTCGATGTACTGAGATAATATCCGGACACAAGGGCAAAGCAGTCCACGCCAAGTTCCCCGAACATATGCGCAGCTGCAATCAGAACCTGCTGCGGTGCGTTAAACGCCGCCCAGTTATAGTCGGCATTCCAGAAATAATGAAAAAACACAATCATAATAATAGACAGCACTTTCAGATAGTCCATATTGGCATCTCGTTTTTTGGTCATTATAATACCTCCCACACAGCTTTGCTGCCTTTCTCTGTTTTGGTTACAATGAGTTTCCGGTCAATCTGCTGTTTCAGCTCGGTTACATGAGAAATAATACCCACCAGCCGTTTGCCGCCGGAAAGCCCGTTTAAAATCGCAATGGCCTGATTGCGGGTTTCCTCGCTCAAGGAACCAAAGCCCTCATCGATAAACATAGTGTCGATGTGCACGCTGCTGGCGGTATGCTGAATCATATCCGCCATGCCCAGTGCCAGCGCTAGGGCTGCCATAAACGATTCCCCGCCGGATAAGGTTTTTACATCGCGGGTCTGATCATTTACAATGCTGTACACATCTAAATCCAGCCCCACAAACCCCTGGCTTCCCAGCGCATCGGTGTCGCGGCACTGCAGAATAAACTGACTGCCGCTCATAATGTAGAGCCGTTTGTTTGCATTATCCACAATCTGTTTAAAGTAGCGGCGCTGAATATAGGTCTGGAATTTGAGATGTTTGCCGCTTAATTTCCCATTTGCAGTGTTATCCAGATTACGAAGCACCGTATTCTCTTTCAGCATAGCCTCACGATTCCGATAAAGCGCTGCTACCTTTTGCGCTACATCCCGATTGTTTTCCATAAGGCTGTACAGCTTCGTAGCTGCAGCACGATTCTCTTCCATGCATTTTTGCAGGGCATCCAGCTTTGCTTGAGCCTCTGTGGTATCCTGCCGTTCTCTGCCTTTCATTTCATCTTCCAGCGTGCGGATTTGTGCATTGTTTTCCTGCACCTGCTGCTGATATAACTTGATGGTGTTCCCGGCCGCTTCTAAAGCATCCGTGGTCATCAGGCATTCCCGATAAGCTTCTTCGGTGGCAAACCCCTGGCTTTCCAGCGTTTGCATAAAAAGCTGATATGCCTCTTCCTGTTTGCCGGACAGATTTTTCAGCACATTCGCCTGCGTCTGAAATGCCCCCTGCTGTTCCTGTAATTTTGATTTCTGCTTTTGCAGCTCTTCCAGAGCGGTTTCCCAGGCAGCTTTTCGTGTTTTCAGCTTCTGGCTGCGGATGTCTGCTTCCTGTCTGGCTTCGCGTTCCGTTTCATATACCAGCTGCTGTTTTAAGGTTTCGACAGTAGTAAGGAACCCTGCCAGCGTCACCTGTGCCTCCTGCAGGGTGCGGCTTTTCATCTGCTGTTCACCGCTTGCCGTTAACAGCTCCCCTTCCAGCTCGGTCAATCGTTTTGTGCATTCCTGTAACGCTTTCTGGTTTTTCTCTGCAATGTTCCTGCGCTCTTCCAGCTGTTTTACCTGCAGCTGCATTTCTTTGCCGCGCTGCTCCACATCCAGCCGTGATACCGTTTCCAGCTGAAACGCTTCCTCGTAATATTTTTTCCCGTTTTTTAAGACATCCTGTTCAGCGGCTTTATATTCGGTGATGGCACGCATCAGAGATTCACCGGCCTCCTGAGCCTCTTTGCGCACAGCATCCAGCTGAGATTGTGCCGCTTTCAGAGTATGGCTTTCTACCAGTTCCTCAGCGTCATGCGCTACTGGTTCATGATGACGGGATCCGCATACCGGACACGGCTCGCCTTCTTTTAAGTTACGGGCGAGAATAGCCGCCTGGCTGTCTAAAAACTGCTGATAGAGCCGGTTATAACGTTCTTCCTCCTGCGTCTGCTTCTGAGCCGCCTCATTCGCCGCCATACGAAGCTTCTTTCCTTCTGCCTTTGCATCCTCTAATGCTTTCATCGCCAGAGAAAGATTTTTCAATTCTTCGGTCAGCTCCTGTTTCAAACGGATTTCTGCCTCTAAAACCTCCACATGCTCTACATTCTGTTCCAGATTCGCTTTCTGCTGAAGAAGATTCTGTTTTTCCTCTGTTTTCGCATGCAGTAAAACTTCTCTCTCGTTCTGTTCTTTTTCAAGAGCCGCACAGACTTTCTGCTGCTGCTGTGTTTTTTCAAGTGTCTCTTCATAGCGGGCATACTGCGGATACATAGCTTCAATGCGGGCAATCTCCCCGCTTAAGAGAGGCTGTTCTTTTTCATATAACGCCTGTTTCTCAGCAACAAGGGGTTCCAGTTCTCTGCACTGCTGTTCCAGCGTTAAAATGGCATCCTGCATCGTCTGAAGCACCTTGCGGCAGGAATCAGCCTCCCCTTTTCGCTCCATGTAACTCTGCTCTTTAATATAAACCGCCTCGGCTTTTTTCCCGGAGGTCAGCTGTTCCTCTAAACGATTCATATCCGCCTGCCGGTCATCCAGTTCTTTTCTGGTGCGTAAAAAGCCCTGATATTTATCCCACGATGCATTAAAGGTTTCCGCATTGGCAAGAACAGTACGCAGTTCTTCGTAGTTCACACGATTGCTCTCTTCCTGCGCGTCCAGATGCTTCTGCTGCTCTTCTGCCTCCGCAATCAGCTGATGAATAAAGGCTGCCACCTCATCCGCCTTCGCAGAGGCGCGGAACCGGCTCTCATTTTCAAATACATCCTGATAAGCACTGTTTTCCATCAGGCGCAGCCGCTGCAGCTCCAGATGAATCACTTCTTCATTGCGTTTTAATGCAATATTGCTCTCTTTTGCACGATTCATCAGTTCCTGTTCCATAAACTGATAAATACGAGTATCAAAAATTTTCGCAAAGATTTCCATACGGTCTTTAGAGCTTGCCTGCAGCAGCTTCATAAAATCACCCTGCGCCAGCATGGCAATCTGGGTAAACTGGGCGGCATCCAGCCCGATAATCTCACGAATCTTTTTATCGGTCTCTGTTTTTTTACCCGAGTAACTTCTGCCATCCGGTAAAATAAGTTCTACATCCGGCCCCAGCGGTGTTTTGTTCTTTTCATATACCACGGCACCGTCTTCCAGAGTTTTGGCTTTAAACTTGTCCTGTTTTGGACGGCGAATAATGGTATATACCTGATCATAATACTGAAACCGGAATTCCACTTCCGTAATCAGATCCTGTCGCGCATACTGGCTTCGCATCATCTCGCCGCTTCGTTTGCCGCCGCTTGTCTCATCAAAAAGTGCAAAGGTAATGGCATCAAAAATGGTAGTCTTTCCGGCACCAGTATCCCCGGTAATCAGAAACAGCCCGTTTTGTACACTGCCAAAATCAATTTCAGCCTCCTGATAGGAGCCAAATGCCTGCATTCGTATATAAAGCGGTTTCACTTATACCATCTCCTCTGCTGTTTCGATAACCCCGGCCAGAATACGCTCTTCATCCTCATTCATCGGCTGGCCGTTCATTTCCTGATAAAACTCACGGAATGCTTCAAATGGAGTCAGATGTTCCTCACTGGTCATGGTCTGCTCCAGTTTGTGACGCACACGTGTATTATCAAGCCGCACCTCCAGAATCCGGCGATAGCGTTCTTCCAGCTGGTCTTTTGGCCGGTAAAGGCTTTCCTCGTCAGTCAGTGTAATACTTACATAATCCTCTGTTGGTGCATTTTCCTGATTTAAAATTTCATCCAGCGTGCCGCTCAGTTTTTTTACATCATGAAGCGGCATCAGAGGCAGCTGTTCGATAACGGGCGGCTCGCCCTTTTCTCCCAGCGTTACCATGGTAATGCCTTTTGTATGTCCCGCCTCACTGACCGAATATTTGAGCGGTGTACCGCTGTAACGAATGTGTTCTGCCCCCATGCGCTGTGCGCCGTGAATATGGCCTAATGCCACATAGTCAAAGTCTTTCACATGACGCGTATCCACACTGTCAATACCGCCTACTGCAATATAGGTCTGTTCGGATTCACAGCGTTCCGGCTCGGCTGTGCCCGCCACAAAAAACTGATGGGCCACCAGCACATTGCGTCGGCTGTAATCGATATTCTCTCTCGCAAGTACAGCCTCTACCGCAGTATCATAGCTGGTTACCACGCCATCTTCAAACAAATGGCGCACGTCACGCGGCCGGATAAACGGCAGGAGATATATATCCACTTCCCCAAAAGCATCTGTCAGCGTAATTTTTTTTAAAGGCTCATCCGCTTCCGGCGCTTTGGCGGAAATATAAATCCGGCTCTTTTCCAGAAAGTCCGATGCATAGCTCAGACGCGATGCATTGTCGTGGTTGCCGGCAATGATCAGCACCGGCATCGCGCCGGATAAGCCGGTCAGCCGGTTTAAAAACCGGTTGAAGATTTCGTAGGCCTCCGCCGACGGCGCCGCCTTATCATAAATATCACCGGCAATCAGAAGTGCATCGGGCCTGTGAAGTTCCGCCGCCTGTACAATTGCTTCTAAAATCGCTTCCTGTTCTTCTCTTAAATTATAGTAATGCAGCTGCTTACCGATGTGTAAATCGGATATGTGAAAAAATTTCATAGCCGCCTCCTAGAATAAATAAATCAGCATGCCCGGCAGTGCAAACACTGCCCCCATCCAGCCGCGGTTTTCAATATGCACCAGATAGTGCCCTGCAAAGCCGCGCACCACCTGTTCCAGATGGGCACTGTCCATGGCCGCAAGCTGGGTTTCAGTCAGATATGACAGCTTCATTGCCTGTAAAACTGCCGTGCCATGTGCCCCTGCTGTGGCAAAAACTGCTTTTGCAGCGGGCAGCACCAGTTCATGGCGCAGCGCCTCGGGCAATATACGCGGCCACGCTTCTGTCATGCGTAAAAGCAGAATCTCGCCTTTGTACGCAAACCACTCATGTACATTTCTGTCACAAACCAGCTGATGCACAGCGCCATCAATTGCCTTTGTGACATCTGTCCATTCCAGCCACTGCTCCGGCCGTGTAACCGCAATATTTTCCTGCAAACGGAGCTGCAGACCTTTCAGCAGGCCGGAAAACTGTTCATATTGTAATATATCCTGAACAGGAATGGTTCCGGAAAAGCCCTGCGTCATCCGGCTTACAGCAAGAGGTGCTGCCAGTTCCCGATAAAGCGTTTTCGCGAACGGCTGCCAGCCCTTTACGGCCTCTTCCCGGTTGCGCTGCCACTGAAAACCAAGCTGTACCTGCAGCCGTCCTAAAAGCACCTCTGGTTCTATAAATCGTCCCCATTGATATACCGGAACTGCCATAAGCTCTTCCATTGCACGGCTGGCTGCATCTGCCGCACAATGATGTACAACCGGCTGCGCTAACAGAGTCTTCCACACCGTTTCCATCTCTGCCTGTTCCACCGGCACCTGAAGCACAGCCGGAAAGATAGACTCCTCCCAGCATGCTTTTAAAAGTGTCTGCAGTTCTCTGCTTTTCACCGAAAGAAAAATCGGTAATTTCTGCTGAAGCACTCTGTCCACAATCTGGGCCACGATAGCATCACCATTCATCATCGCATAGCCCATCTGCATCATGAGTCCCATACGATTCAGCACAGCCGACTGTACCGCCGCGGTAATGCTCTCCTGACGGCTTTGCAGTAAATCCAAGATGGTCTCTTCCACCATATGGAAGAGACTTTCCATCGTATCATCCATCCAGCCGGTGCTGTTTTCCTCCAGCCATTTTTTTATACGCTCAGCCGATAACACGCGCCCTGCAAAGGAAGCAAGTTTTTGCTGATTTTGCGCTCCTGCCATCCATCCGCTTAGATAACGCCCGGTCTCCGCTGCAATGGCACCGCTGGTTTCCTCGCCCAGGATTGCATTTACCGGCTGTTCACTCTGTAAAAGCGTGCGGCACCACTGACTGATATCCGGAATATCCTGAGTGGTTACCAGATGGTTTGCCATCTGCCAGAAGGTGTCTTCCGATACCAGCCGGCTTACGGGAATATCGCTGTGAAGCTGACGGTTCAGCCAGCTTTCCGCTGCAGGGAGAATTGTTTTTTCCAGAAACCGCCCATCCATGAATGACGCGCGCAAAAATACCAGAGGCATACCGCCAAGCCGCTCACAAAGTTTATGAACCGCTTCCTCGCCATTTGCACAGAACCACCCGGTTAACGGTGCCACAATCTCTTTCCGGCGACATGCCGCTTCAGCCGCCAGTCTTCCCATAAACTCTTCATTATCTGCCAGTTCTAATGCATACGTCGCAAGCTCCGGCTCCAGTTTCCGCAAAAGTTCGTTTAAGATTGTTTCATTAATTACATATCGGTCTACCAGTTTGCCCATACTTCCGGCAAAGCGGGCTTTCTGTTTGGGGATAACCCCCTGAATCATCTCAATGCCGCCCAGCGGTTCATAAGGCCAGAAAAGGCCTTTAACCGCCGCACAGTTGGTCGTATAGCCCACTGCCCCAAATACCGCCGATTTCCCGGCCAGCACACTTGCCATCATGGCCGGGCCCGCAGCAGCTGTCACAGGCAGTGCTGTGGACAAGGCCGTCCCTACGGTAGCGCCGGCAATGGCACCCATACCAGCCCCCAGATAGTTCAGCGGCTTCAGTTCACGACCCATTAAATCCTGCACCAGAGTCAGCATTTCCTCACTGCTCAGTGCCTGAATCTGGTTTTCCGCCAGTCTGCTCAGCTGCCCATGCATCCGTTCGAGGCCTTCCATCGTCAAAACCTGCACCAGTTCCTCTTTATGATTCATAAGCCCGGTGGCAGCTATATGGATCAGCTTTTCCACTTTATAATCCCCTGTCAGTTCGGCAAGCCAGCGGCTTCCGTTCTGGTTCAGCATTGTTAACAGGCCATTATATAACGGCCGATATACGCTGTCACTGCTATATTGCGGCAGTGAATCCTGCACATAGCGGGCACCGTATATGAGCGCCTGCTCTGCGGCACTGAAAAGCGTATCTCCGTTTAACGAGAGCCCTGTAACGAACTGAGAAATCTCCATCTGCTTCAGAGTTTCGCCGCCCTGCAGCAATAAAGTATCCACAGGAAGTTTATCGAGCCCTCGCAGAAGGAACTCCGCAATAAATCCTTCGATTTCCGGCTGTCGTTCAGCCAGCTGCAAAGAGCCTGGTTTCCACTCCAGCAGGCTCTCCATCCAGGTAGTGCCGTAGCGCTCCATTGCCCGTTCGATATTCCCGGTAACAACCACCTGTATTACCGATTCCACAGCCTGTTTTTCATTTAATTTATGGATTAAATCGCCTAATTTCTGTTCCGTTAACTGGGTCTGCAGCACCTCTAAAAGCACCGATACGGTTTCTTGACTGGTATCCTCATTCATCACGGTCTGCTGCAGCAGATCCACGAGGCCGCTATCCCCAAGAGCCTGATTTAAAACCGTTTCTTTCAGCTGTGCCAGAAGCATGCCTTTCATGCCGCCCAGTTCTCCGGCAATTTCGTCCATAGCCTCTTCCAGCATAGCATTGACCGACTGGCTGTTTTCCCGGAGCCAATCCAGCACCCGCTCCATAACCGCTGGAATCTGCTCCTCCAATAAAGGTTTCAGCTCTTCTAAAAGTCCCTCTGGAATGAGGGCGGCCGCCGGCACCTCTACGGTTTCCATATCCTCTAACAGTTTTGCACTCACAGCGCGGATAAAAGCCTGCCCTTTTTGAGAGGCAAACATCTCACGCACAAGAGCAGACAATTCTTCCGCATCAGCATTCAGATACTGCCGCAGAGTATAATGACTCATGACCCCGTCCAGCTCCAGAAGCACCGGCCGCAAGTCCAGAGTTTTCATAGTTTCTAACAAAAGCGAACGGAGTTTTTCCCCATACTGCTCTTTAATCGTTTTCGGCCAGTTGCGGCTAATGGCAGCTGCGTTGGCAATCAGCGCATCACAAAAACGCCCAAGCCCCAGTTCTTCAAGGGTATCGCTGCCGCGTTCCGCCATCCATCCGTTATAAAAACGTGTAAAAAACGCTTCCTGTTTCAGGCTTTCTAACAGCAGAGAACCGAACTGCCCGGTCAGTTTTTCACATTGCGCTTTTGTGATCAGCTGCTCCGCAGGCAGATATTTTTTGAACAAAAGAAGAATGGTTTCCTGTTCCTCCTGCAGAAATTCTGTGAAAAGCTCTGTTAAAAAACCGGTTGCCGCGTCATAATCCGGCAGATCACCCAGACGTTTTTCACCCACAGCCTCCGGTAAACGCTCAGATAAGAATTCCTCCAGAGCGGCTGCAATCGCCTTCTGTACCTCTTCTCCCGCCAGCTGCTCCTCCAGAACAGCCCGGGTTAATACCTGCTCTTCTAACAGATTTCCCGCCTCCCGGGCAAAGTCATCCCGTGTTTTTTCAATAACACCGCCCGGCTGAAACAGGCTGCGAATCGCTGTATCGTTTGTCATATATCCGGTTAAAGCACCAAAGAATATTTCGGTGAGCATCTGCACCAGCATAATCCTTCCACTCCATTTCCCTGCTGTTTTTATGTAACGCTTCTCTATCTCAAAACAGAAACATCAAAATATATTAAAAGATTATTATAGCATATTCCGGATGAATACGCAAAAAAGCCGCCATGCATCTGTGCATGACGGCTAATTGATTCATAATTCTTATTCAGCAACTGCTTTTTTCAGAATTTCTACTTTGTTTAACTGTTCCCATGGCAGGTCTAAATCGGTACGACCAAAGTGACCATAAGCAGCAGTCTGTTTGTAGATTGGGCGACGCAGATCCAGTTCACGGATAATACCAGCAGGACGCAGGTCAAAGTTTTCCAGAACTGCTTTCGCAATTTTTTCTTCGTCCACTTTGTTAGTGCCAAAGGTGTCTACCAGTACGGATACCGGCTGTGCAACACCGATTGCATATGCCAGCTGTACTTCACAGCGGTCAGCCAGACCTGCTGCTACGATATTTTTCGCTACATAACGAGCTGCATAAGCACCGGAGCGGTCAACTTTTGTGCAGTCTTTACCGGAGAACGCACCGCCGCCGTGACGAGCCATGCCGCCGTAGGTATCTACGATAATTTTACGGCCGGTTAAACCGGTGTCACCCTGAGGACCGCCGATTACGAAACGGCCGGTAGGGTTGATGAAATATTTTGTATTTTCATCCAGGAATTCCGCTGGAATAACTGGTTTGATTACTTTTTCGATTACATCGGTACGAATCTGTTCCAGAGTCGCTTCCCCTTTATGCTGTGTGGAGATAACCACTGCATCTACACGAACTGGTTTTTCATCTTCGTATTCTACGGTTACCTGAGATTTGCCGTCTGGCAGCAGGTAAGCGATTTCACCGGATTTACGCAGCTCGGTTAAACGTCTGGTTAAACCGTGAGCCAGGTAAACAGGCAGAGGCATGTAGCTTTCGGTTTCGTTGGTTGCATAACCGAACATCATACCCTGGTCGCCAGCACCGATTGCATCGGCTTCATCCATGTCACCTTCTCTTGCTTCCAGAGCAGCGTCAACGCCCATAGCAATGTCAGGGGACTGTTCGTCGATAGAGGTCAGAACCGCACTGGTATTGCAGTCAAAACCGTAAGTCGCATTGGTGTAACCGATTTCTTTGATGGTTTCACGTACGATTTTTGGCATGTCTACATAGCATGTGGTGCTGATTTCACCGGCGATTAAAGCCATACCGGTAGTTAAGAATGTTTCGCAGGCTACACGAGCCATTGGGTCTTTTTCCATGATTGCGTCCAGAATCGCGTCGGAAATCTGGTCCGCCATTTTATCTGGATGTCCTTCTGTTACAGATTCAGAAGTAAATAATTTACGCATTGATTACAACTCCTTGTGTAAATGATATCTTGTTCAAGAAACACTTTTATTTCTTGTAATTATTTTTATGATAATGCCTTTTTGCTCTGATACTTTTCTAAAACCAGATTCAAGAGCTGATCAGCCGCCGCCTCTTTTGCCAGCACCGGCAGTTCATGTACACGGCCATCGGCATCATAAACTGTAATCTGATTGGTATCTTTCCCGAAGCCGCTGTGGCTCATGGTTACATCGTTAGCTGCAATAAAATCCAGATGCTTGCGTTCGAGTTTGCCAAGCGCGTGTTCTCGCACATCGTTGGTTTCTGCCGCAAAGCCCATCAGAATCTGATGCTTTTTGTGCTCGCCCAGCCATGCCAGAATATCCGGATTGCGTTCCAGTTCCAGCACCATATCGCCTTCGGATTTTTTTATTTTCTGTGTTGCCACAGTTTTTGGACGGTAATCGGCAACCGCCGCAGCCTTAATCACAATATCGGCTGCATCGTACTGCGCTTTTACCGCTTCAAACATATCTCTTGCCGAGGCTGTCTTTACCACGGTTACACCAGCTGGTACAGGCTGTGCAGACGGACCGCTCACCAGCACTACATCGGCACCGCGATTGGCTGCCTGACGGGCAATGGCATAACCCATTTTCCCGCTGCTGTGGTTGGTCATAAAACGGACCGGATCAATGGCTTCCCGGGTAGGCCCCGCCGTCACCACAATTTTTAAACCTTTTAAATCCTGCTCACGCAGTGTTTCCAGTACCGCTGCAATTTCCCCCGGGCTTGCCATCTTGCCTTTTCCCGATGTGCCGCAGGCGAGGTTGCCGTCTACCGGATCTACAAACCGATAGCCTGCTTCCCGCAAAGTGGCAATATTACGCTGCACAATAGGATTGGCATACATCTGGTCGTTCATAGCCGGTGCAAAAATCACCGGAGCCGCCGTTGCCATCACACAGGTGGATAAGAAATCATCGGCCAGGCCATGCGCCACTTTCCCGATAAAATCGGCAGTGGCCGGCACAATCAGCACACAGTCCGCCCAGCGGGCAAGACCAATATGCTCAACCTGCCATTCCATATTATCCTGCGGATGAAACATATCGGTATAGACCGGGTTGCCCGATAAGGTCTGCAAGGTCAGAGGCGTAATAAACTGCTGTGCCGCACTGGTCATAATGCAGCGCACTTCATGGCCCTGTTTTCCAAGCAGGCTTACCAGCTCAGCTGCTTTGTAGGCGGCAATTCCGCCGGTTACTCCTACAATTACATGTGCCATTTATTTAATGCCTTCAGTTGTCTGTTCGTAAGAGATTTTATCTTCGCCGATTTCCTGCAGTGCCATAGTTACAGGTTTTTTTGCATCCCCGCTGTTTAATGGCTCAGAGCCGTCTACGATTTCTCTTGCGCGTTTTGCCGCTGCACATACTAAAGAATATTTGCTGTCTGCTTTTGTTAATAATTTGTCAATTGTCGGTTCTACCATAATTAAGACCCTCCATGTGTAATTTGACTTGAAATTCGACTTTCGTTCTGCTTATTTTAAATCCAGATTACGCCCGCTGCGGCATTTTTCCGCCAGTAAAATGGCTTCCATTTTCGCAGCTGCGGTTTCCACATCATCGTTCACGATGATGTAGTCATATTTATCACGGTATGCCAGCTCGCTTTCCGCACAGCTTAACCGTTTTTCTACTTCTTCCGCCGATTCGGTTCCGCGACCGGTTAAACGATTGCGCAGCTCCTCCAGCGATGGTGGTGCAATAAACACCAGTACCGCTTCATCAGTGGCTTTCCGCACCTGCAGCGCCCCCTGAGGGTCAATCTCCAGAATGCAGTCTTTGCCGGAAGCCAGCACTTCCTCTACAAATGCCCGAGGTGTGCCATAGTAATTATCATACACCTGCGCCCATTCTAAAAAGCCGTTCTGGTCACGCAGCGCCTCAAATTCCTCTTTGCTGAAAAAGAAATACTCACGACCGTGTTCTTCCCCGGTGCGTGGTTTTCTGGTTGTCGCCGAAATCGAATAGCGAACCGCATCGCCTAAATGATTTCGCACCACACCGCACACAGTGCCTTTCCCTGTACCGGACGGCCCGGACAGTACCACCAGTGTACCGCGTTTTACTGCCTGCTCCATAGCATTCACCTCTAGTATTTCCCTATTCTCGTCTGTTTAACAGAACCGATAGAAATTATTCGTGTTCTAAGCGGCCGGTCAGCGTTTCAGGCTGAATGGCCGACAGAAGAATATACTGACTGTCGGTAATAACCACTGCTCTTGTCTTGCGGCCATGGGTGACATCCACCACCCGGCCGGCCTCTTTGGCCTCCTGCACAAGCCGTCTTACCGGCGCACTTTCCGGAGAGACAATAGCAATAATTTTATCTACCGACACCATATTGTCAAATCCAATATTCATAAACTGGTGCATCATAATACCTCCCTGATAAAGGCTTTATACAAGAAAGATTATTCGATGTTCTGTACCTGTTCTCTGACTTTTTCCAGTTCACTTTTCATTTCTACAACCAGACGGCCGGTTTCTAAATCATTGGCTTTCGAGCCAATGGTGTTGGTTTCCCGGTTCATCTCCTGAATCAGGAAGTCCAATTTACGGCCAATGCTTCCGCTCTGGTCTGCAATGATATAGAACTGTTCAAAATGGCTCTGCAGACGTACCAGTTCTTCGTCGATGCAGCTTTTTTCAGCAAAATATGCCACTTCCTGCGCCAGACGTTCCGGGTCTACCGCCGCGTTTGCCAGTAATTCCGCAATACGGCCTTCCAGTTTTTCTTTATACTCGATAAGAACCTGCGGACTGCGCTCGGTTACCTGAGCGGCCAGGCTCTGCAGCCCTGCCACTTTTTCACGAAGGTTTTCCCCGATGTGAGCCCCTTCCTGTTCACGCATAGCAATGTGGTTATCCATTGCCTGACGCAGAACCTGTTCCATTAATGGCCACAGGGCTTTCACATCCGGTTCATTTTCCTCTTTGAGGATAACATCCGGCAGTGTCATTAAACGGAATGGATCCGGATTGTAGGTTGTGCCTACCGCTTCCGCCAGACCTTTTAATGCCTCATGATATGCCAGTGCACGTTTTTCATCGATTTGCACCGGTTTTTCCGCATCGGCCAGCTCCTGTGTACGCACAAACACATCCACTTTGCCGCGTTCAATATACTCACCGATGACTTTTTTCATTTTATCTTCAAGGGCCAGAAACATTCTTGGCTGCTTGATGGTAATTTCACTATAACGATGGTTGACCGCTTTTACCTCAACCACAATTTTCAGGGCGCCGTTGTCGCCTTCGCCACGGCCATATCCTGTCATACTTCTCATGGTTCTCTGGCCTCCAGAAAAAAATTTCAACTTATATTGTAACCTATCCAGCCGTAAAAAGAAAGCTATCTTTCCAATCTTTCGAAGATTATTTTACGGTTTTTTTCTTCCCGGCTTCCGATGATCTGCAGTTTTACCAGATGGTTTCCCCGCTGGTTTTCCGTTTGCCTTTCTGGTGCCGCCTTTCGGGGAGTCCTGTTTTTTC
>RHMF01000712.1_pt1 | contig 14571 bp, 15 predicted proteins | sample 5365151 | NCBI WGS metagenome assembly RHMF01 (sample SAMN10266501, study PRJNA497801) | feces metagenome | isolation source: feces | host: Bos taurus | place: China: Prairie of Fairy Mountain | collected 2017-08-14 | reverse complement strand
TGGGGCGCTGCCGCCATGATCGAAAGCAAAATGGCAGTGACCGACGCCAGAAAGATCATCTTCCCCCATCCCACCGTCAGCGAGATCATCCGGGAAGTCCTTTGGGAATTTGAAGATCAGTAATTTCCTTTTTGATATAGAAAAAGTACGGCAGAAACTGCCGTACTTTTTGTTTATTTCAGGGCCATGCCGTCCCGGAAGGCCTGGCCGACGGCCTCTCCCAGTACCAGGTATTTGTGGTTCATGGGGTCAAAGGTAATGGGCTGCAGCTTGGACACATCCACCTTGCCGTTTTCGCCTAGCACCGATTCGTCGGCGCTGACATTGACGATGCGGCCGACTAAGCGGCAGGTTTCGGTGTCATAGGAAATAACCTCACACTCCAGGGCCATGGGCAGCTCGTCAATCAGCGGGGCATCCACAAATTCGGATTTTGTGGCGTGGAAACCGGCCCGTTCAAACTTGTCCGGTACCTTGTTGCCGGAAACGATGCCCACATAGTCGCAGGCGACCAGCATTTTGACGGTGGCCATGGACACAGTAAAGGCCTTTCGAGCCAGCAGGTTTTCCGCCGTCTTGTGTCCGGAATCGATGCAAACCGTGACTTCCGTCTCTTCGCTGATGCCGCCCCAGGCGGCGTTCATGGCGTTGGGGGTGCCATCTGCGTTGTAGGTGCCGATGATGAACACCGGCATGGGATAACACATGGCTTTGGCTCCAAAATTCTTTCTCATGGCTTGCGCCTCCTTAACGGATGAAATTGGTGAACCGGTGAGGTTCTCTTTCCGGCAGACCAAACTGCGCCTTGCCCAGGGCGATGGATTTCATCAGGAAGGCCATGTTGCGGGCCAGGGTGCGCATGGTCTGCATACCTTCCTCGTCCTTTTCCGCCTCGCCGGGCATTCCGCCGTGGACGCTGTTCCAATACTGGCTGGAGGCCACAGGCATACCGCTGATGGTGAAATACTTGTTCAGCACGTCGAAGGTGCTGCTGCAGCCGCCCCGGCGGGCAACGGCAACGGATGCGCCTACCTTCATCCGCTTGTCAAAGTGGGTGCTGTAGAACAGCCGGTCCAAGGCGGCGATGAGGGTGGCGTTGGGAGAGGCGTAGTACACGGGGCTGGCGATGACCAGACCGTCGGCAGCCTCAAATTTGGCAGCCAGCACATTCACGGCATCGTCAAAGACGCACGTGCCTTCCTTGTAGCAATGGCCGCAGGCAATGCAGCCCCGGATGTCCTGGTTGCCCACCTGCACGATCTCGGCTTCGATGCCCTCCTGGGCAAAAATCTGCGCCATTTCCGCCAGGGCAGCGGCGGTGTTGCCATGGGAGCGGGGACTGCCGTTGATGAGTAGAACTTTCATATGCTTCCTCCTGTTGCGACTTTTGCAATATTATAGCACATACCGGGGCACCGGGGCAAGATACTTTTTGACTTACCGGCTGAGCGGTGCTACAATAGACGAAAGAACAGCATGGAGGGATGCAAATGAAGTGCAATCATTCGGATTTCCAATGGACCCGGGAGCCGGCGGCGGTTACGCTGACCGATGAGAAAATCGAGATCGTCACCAAGCCCCATACGGACCTGTGGCAGCGAACTTACTATCATTTCCGCAATGACAACGCCCCGGTGTTCCAGATGGAAACGGAGGAAAAATTCTTCTCCTTCACCGTCAGAACGGCCTTTGACAGCAAGCACCGCTTCGATCAGTGCGGTATCGTTTTGTACTTAGACAGCGACAACTGGCTGAAGGCCTCCATCGAGTATGAAAATGAACAGTTCCAGCACCTGGGCAGCGTGGTGACCAACTTGGGCTACTCCGATTGGGCAACCACCGCCATTGACGCAAGCATCAAGTCTATGTGGTACCGCCTCAGCCGCCGGGAAGACGATTATCGCATTGAGTGCAGCACCGATGGGGTGAATTTCTCCCAGCTGCGGGTCTGCCATCTGCACCGGGGCGGCGAAAAGATCCGCTTCGGCATCTATGCCTGCAGCCCGGAGGATTCCTCCTTCGTGGCCACCTTTACCGATCTGGAGCTGACCGAATGCAAATGGCCGGCCCACGACGGCCAGCAGCCCGACGAAGCGTGAAGACCCAGGCTAAACCCGGTTGCGGGGCAGGGGAGGATTCTGCTGCGATCGTAATCACCACGGTCCTTTTAAAAAGAAAGAATAATTTACGATTCTTTAAAATGCCGCCTCCCGATTTGTGGTATAATATGCGCAGAAACCACAAGGAGGTAGCATGATGGAAAAATTCATTCCCTACGAGAAGCTTTCCAAGAAGGAAAAGCGGAAGATCGATCAGGCTGGGCGGCAGACCTGGGGCCAGCTGAACCCTGTCACCCGAAAGCCGGTCAGCAGCAAGGCCTACAACCGAAAGAAATCACAGGCATGGAAGCGGGAAGTACCGCCGACAAGCCTGTGATTTTTTATTTCCTCTCTGATCTGGAGCGATGCGCACAACGATCAACAGCATGCTATTGACTTGGTTTGTCCTGTATGTTATAATACCCAGGTTGACTGGGAGGTGAGCCGATGAAATTGGATGATCAATGCAGTTTCTACATCAAGCACATCAACGATGTACTGCAAAGAGACTGTAATAATACTTTGCGGGCAGTGGGGTTAACCATGTCTCAGTTGACAGCGTTGTACCAGTTGGAAGCATCTTCCGACGGAGAACTGCCGCTGAAGGAACTGGAAAAGCAGCTTCAGGTGGCGCAGCCTACTGCGGCAGGAATTATTACCCGCTTGGAGCAGAAAGGCTTTGTGGAGGGCAGCGGTAGCGGAACGGATAAGCGCATTAAGATCGTGCGGATCACCGAATCCGGCAGAGCCTGCTTTGCGGAATCCCTGATCCATGCCGAGGAATCGGAAGCCAATCTGTTGTCTGCGTTGACGGAAGAAGAGCAGCTTCTCTTCAACCGGCTGCTGAAAAAGGTCAGCGACAGCCTGTAAATTCAATGCCCGGGATCAACCGGGCATTTCAAAAGCAAATATTGATAGCACGCTATTAAAGAAAGGAAAGAAATTATGGACGAAAAGAACCAGCTGGAGCTGTTCAGCTCCGGCAAAGTATCCACAGCGGTATTGAAAAACGCGATCCCCGCCATGGTGGCCATGCTGATGGTGCTGGTCTACAACCTGGCAGACACCTTCTTCATTGGACAGACCCACGACGATCTGCAGGTAGCTGCTGTTGCCATGTGTACGCCGGTGTTTCTGATGTTTATGTCCGTAGGTACGGTGTTCGGTCTGGGTGGCACTTCCGTCATTGCCCGTGCGCTGGGTGAGGGCCGTGTGGAATTTGCCAGGAAGGTATCCTCTTTCTGTATGTGGAGCTGTGTTGTAATTGGCCTCGTCATGGCAGGCGCTTTCCTGCTGTGCATGGACAATCTTCTGACTCTGATGGGTGTCAGCTCCGATGTTTGGGACTATGCCAAGACCTACATGACCATCGTTACCTTCAGCGGTCCTTTTGTGATCCTGTCCAACTGCTTCTCCGGCATCCTCCGCGCTGAGGGTCAGGCCAATACTTCCATGATGGGCATGCTGCTGGGCAACCTGGCCAACATCATTCTGGATCCCATTATGATCACTGGGTTTAACTGGCAGATTGCAGGTGCCGCCATGGCAACGGTCATTGGCAACGTTCTGGCAGGCGTTTACTATCTGCTGTACTACCGCAAGGGAACTTCTCTGCTGAGCATCCATCCCAAGGATTTCACCATGAAGGAGGGTATCTGCAAGAACGTTTTGGTCATCGGTATCCCTGCATCCCTCGGCAGTCTGCTGATGAGCGTTTCCCAGATTTTGCTCAACGGCAGATTGATGACCTACGGCGATATGCCTGTAGCTGGCATGGGCGTTGCATCCAAGGTGACCATGATCACCGGCATGGTCTGCATCGGCCTGGGCCAGGGTGTGCAGCCCCTGCTGGGCTACTGCGTGGGTGCCAAGAACTGGGAACGGTTCCGGAAGGCACTGAATTTTTCTCTGCTCTTTGCCTTTGCGCTGAGTGTTGCCATGACCGGTGTGTGCTACCTGCTGACCGAGCAGATCGTCAATCTGGTTCTGACCAATCCCGATGCTTTTGAGTACGGCTGCCATTTCTCCTGGATCCTGCTGACCACCAGCTTCCTGTTCGGTGTTTATTATGTGCTGACCAACACCCTGCAGGCTATGGGTGCGGCAACGCCTTCCTTCATCATCAATCTGAGCCGCCAGGGCATTCTGTTCATCCCGATGCTGTTCCTTCTGGAATCCTTCTTAGGGCTGGATGGTCTTCTCTGGGCACAGCCTGTGGTGGATGTGCTGTCTATGTTGCTTGCAATTGTGCTGTACATCCCCATCTATCGCAAGATGGTTCGAAACGATCACTAAAAACAATGAGGAGGCTCAAGCGAGTCTCCTCATTATTTATCCACATTTTTTCTTGACATTTCCCCGATCTTGCCGTACTATTCTCTTAGAATATTGTACTGCCACCGGGTAGTGAGCGAAAGCGCTTGTTTGCACATCATTAGGTCTTAGAAGATGTGCAGATGGGTGCTTATTTTTTGTGTTTTGGAGGTACTATGAAGAGATTGTCTGCGTATTTTACCAAAGGAGAACTGGTCCTCTGGGCAAGCTCATCCGCCCTCATTTTGTTTTCGTTTCTGCTCTTTGACCGGGTGAATTTCATGACGCTGGCAGCCTCCCTGATCGGCACCACGTCCCTGATCTTCAACGCCAAGGGCAATCCCATCGGGCAGGCCTTGATGATCCTGTTCAGCCTGCTCTACGGTGTGATCTCCTATACCTTTTCCTACTTTGGAGAGATGATCACCTATCTGGGCATGACCGGACCCATGGCACTCTTTGCGCTTATTTCCTGGCTTCGCAATCCCTACAAGGGCAACCATGCGGAGGTGGCTGTGAATCGGATCGGCAAACGGGAGTATTTAGGTCTGTGTTTGGCAACAGCGGGGGTGACCCTGGGGTTCTACTTTATCCTGGAGCATTTCAACACGGCAAATATCATCCCCAGCACCTTGTCCGTGGCCACCAGTTTCATTGCCGTGTACCTGACCTTCCGCCGCAGCCCCTACTTCGCCCTGGCCTATGCCGCCAATGATGTGGTGCTGATCGTATTGTGGACACTGGCGGCAGTGGAAAATATCAGCTATCTTTCCGTGATCATTTGCTTTGTCATGTTCCTGGTCAATGACCTGTATGGCTTTGTGAGTTGGAAGCGAATGGAGAAACGGCAGATGGCTGCCACATGAGAAAGCCCAAGGCCGGCAGCGTTGGATAGCCCACAGCGAGCGATGCCATGGTTCCTGTATGCGCTATGGGGCTGCCAATACAGATAAAAAACTCCCGCTTGCTGTGAAAGCAAGCGGGATGGAATTGGATATTTCGTGAAATTTATGCGCGCACGCTGTCATTTTTATAAATGGTTATTAATCCGTTGTTTTCGGTGAACACATAACAATAGCTGCGATAAATTAATATGACGCTATGACCGTATTCCCGTTCTTTTTCTTCAAGGATAGCGCGTTCGGACTTCATGAGCTGGAGCTTGCTTTTGCCATATTGGTAGGCTTCAAAAGCGAGCGCATCCATTTTATGGGCGTCATAGATCTCCATTCGCTCTCTCATACGGTCTCTTGCGTGATTTGTTAAATAAAGTGGGTTTTTTCGAATGTCTAAGAAACCTTCTTCGCTATATCGTTCGCTTCGGTAGCATTTCACGTTAAAAAGGCGATTATATTTGCCTTGCCGATTTCTGCCTACCTCATTATAGCCTTGCTGATTATATCCCTCACTATCATATTCGGAAGCAACTTGTGGCTTTGGCTCGTGAGTGCCTGTTTCTTTTTGCCCCAAAAGCGATATCAAATACGAGAGTAACGCAACGATGACAATCAACAGAATCAGTAAGAATTCCACTACAATCACCTCTTTTTACATTATACAACCGCATGGCCAAAAGTGCAACCGCTTAACCTGCTATTTGCGCTTGTAATATGTTCAAACAATTAAGCAAAATCCCCTGCCGATTACTCGGCAGGGGATGGTTTTGTTTATAAACCTAAATTACTTAGATTCCTTGATAGCGGCCTGTGGAGTTGCCCGAGTAATGAGGTTTTTTCTGCCTGGGCCATGGCATACAGCGCCATGATATGTATCACCGTGGCGGTGACGGAGGAAGGATCCTCCAGGCACTCTCTTGGGGCAGCTTGTCCTTTTCTGCGATCAGCGCCGAGCGTTCCGCTTTCAGCTTCTGCATTGTCTTTGTTGGAATCTTTCTTGCTGCTGTAACGGGAAACCATGGTGCTGAAATTATTTGCCTGAGCTTCGGTGCCCAAAAGGCGGATACATTTACTGGATGCTATATCATAGATCTTTCGACGGATAAGAGCATTGCGGAAAATGCAAGCGCAAGATGACGACTTACCAAAAGATAATGTCCGTATCGGTTTCAAGGCGATATTGAGAAAACCGTCCCCAGAGAGACATATTTTGCCTCTCCATGGGACTGTTTTTTGGCTTGCTATACTTGCATAGTGTGCAGGTTTGTAGTACAATAGTGCTGTTAGAATCAAGTTGCGACAGCTAATTTAATGACGGCGGCACACACGCTGGCAGAAAATCGACTTGATATACGGAGAAGGAAACAATCCGGCGCAAGGGTGTCAGAAAAATGTATAACGGTAGTTAAAGACTTTTTGCATTCTCCAGCAGATCTTTTCTAAGCCACTCAATCGCTTCTTCGGTGTTTCGGCGGAGCATGGCGTCAGCGATTTGCTCATGGTAGGAAACATATCCACTAAAACGATTGGTGAAGATCGCTGTCATGGCATGCCGGGTAGTATATCCCAGGTAAGTATACAGAGCGTCATAGATAAACTCATTTTGTGATAGGCTTGCGATCTTTAAGTGAAAACGGTTAGTGGTGGATTGATCTGGGTCATCGGAGGCACCCTGCGCCTTTAGGATATCTTTTAGTTGAGCAATTTCGTCTTCAGTACAATTCTCGATGACCAGGCGAATTGCCAGGGATTCGATTTGAAAGCGAACTTGTTGAATTTTGCGAAGTTGATCGGCTGAGATATCCGTGACCAGATAGCCCTTTCTGGGGAAGCTTCGCAAGTATTTTTCTGTACACAACCGCTGCAGGGCCTCTCTGGCGGTGAGCCTATTTACTTCAAAACGTTGTGCGACAGCTTGCTCCAAAATAAGCTCATCGGACGAGATCACGCCGGTAATGATTTCGTGGCGAATGGTACTATACACATCGGCAGAAGTTCTTTTGGACAAATGAATCACCTCATGACTAATTTACAGGGGATAAAAACATGACACTTTCTGAAGAAGTATATCTGAAACTGAAGAATGACGTCAACACTATGGCGATTTCCGCAAATACGTTTTTGAATGAACAGCAACTTGCTGAGCATTACGGTATCAGCAAGGCGCCGATCCGGGCTGCGCTGCACAGGCTCTGCTTGGAGGGGATTTTGCTGAGTTATCCCCGTAAGGGTTATGTTGTAGTGACGCTCAGCGATGCGGAATTTAAACATGCTCAAAATATGCGCGTGCTCAATGAAGGCTATGCCCTTGAGCTGGTTGCAGCCAAAGCAACAAAAGAGCAGCTTCAAAAGCTTCGGGCTCTGGCAGAACAAGATACAGGTGTTCAAGGCAATATGGACTTCCACATGGCGCTAGCACAGCTTTCAGGCAATCGTTTTTTGACGGAAATCATCGACCGTATGCTCTGCGCAGTGACACGTACATTGAATAAACTGTACTCGTTCGATAAGAGCCAGTCCATGTATTCCCAGAAACATACCGAAATTGTTGATGCTTTGATCGATTCCGATGTAGAAAGAGCGAAGGAACTTTTGCGCGAGGATATTTTGAGGTGATGTGCGTAGGAAAAGAAAATGCTTGCAAATGAAAACCTGTTTCTATATGGATATTCTACACTGGGTATATCATACATCATTTTTATTCCGAAATGCAAGTCCTAACTACATAAAATTACATTTACCCCTGAGACCGGTACATGGCTCAGGGGTTTTTGATGGGGAAGAGAACGTCTATCAACGCGTTATTTTGGTTAAACTAACCAAAATAAGCTGCGGAAATTTGGGACGTGCGGGCATAATGAATAGATTGACAGGATGACTATAAGATGCTAAAATTATTTTAGTCACTGAAATGTTCAGAAACTAAATTCAGAGTGACAAAAAAACAAAAGGAGACAAACCAATGAAAAAAATCCTGTCTATTATTTTGATCTTGGCAATGTCTGTTTCCCTGCTGGCTGCTTGCAGCGGAACTCCTGATGCAGGCGAGACTGGCACAAAAGAAATTCGAATTGGTAGAGCGTATGATGCTACTACCCTGGATCCCCACAATGGTAATGATGATGGTTCCTACAACATCATCAAGTATCTCTCTGAGGGCTTGGTTCGCGACAAGAACGGCGTGATCGTTCCCGGTGTCGCTGAAAGCTGGGAAATCAATGAGGCCGGTACTGAGGTTGTTTTCAAGCTGCGCAAGGATGCGAAGTGGAGCGACGGTACCGCACTGACCGCAGAGGATTTCCGCTACAGCTTTATGCGTTTGCTGGACCCCAATGTGGGCTACAACTACTCTGACAGCGCATTTATCTTTAAGAATGCTGAGAAGTACTTCAATGGCGAGTGCACCGCTGACGAAGTGGGTATTGAAGTAATTGATGAGTATACTCTGAAAATCATTCGTGAAAATCCCAGCATCGAGACGCTGAATGAATTGGCAGCTACTGCTTTCCTGCCGATCCGCCGTGATGTTGCTGAGCAGCATGGCGTGGCCTATGGTTCCGAGGCTGACAAGATTATGACCAACGGTGCCTTCACGCTGATCGAGTGGAGCCACGAAGCCCAGATGGTGCTGGTTAAGAATGAAAACTACTGGGATAAGGATTCCATCAACCTGGATAAGATGATCATGGTCATGGGCGTTTCCGGCGAGACTGCGGTGGATATGATGCTGGCAGGCGAGCTGGACCTGATTCAGACCGGCGATCAGACCCATGTCGATACTCTGACTGCCGAAGGCTTTGCGGCAACTCCCTTTGCTTCCGGTTACCAGTGCATTCACATGAACTCCGCTGGTCGCAATGAAGAGACTGCAAAGTTCATGAGCAATGCAAATTTCCGACGCGCTCTGAACCTGACTATCAATCGTGATGCGATTATTGCCGCTGCTCTGAAGGGCTGCCAGGCAACCACCAGAATTTCTGCCCCCACCGATATGGGCGTAAATAACACCATGCATGAGGAGTATCCCTACCAGGGCTGGCCCACTAATGGTGATCTGCAGGAAGCCAAAAAGTACTTTGATCTTGCTATGCAGGAGCTGGGTACCACTGCTGAGGATGTTCCTGAACTGAGCATGCTGTGCTTCGACTCTGCAGGCACTCTGACGATTCTGCAGGCTGCACAGGATATGCTGCTGAACAACCTGGGCATTAAGTGCGTTATTGATCCTCAGCCTATCCAGCAGATGATCGGCAAGGCCATCGGCGGCGACTGGGATTTCTGGTACGGTGGTATGACTCGTGGTACCATGGACTGGCTGAGCGCCGGTTCTGTTGCAGACGGCTTCGACTCCGATCCTGCCAAGGATGAGTATGGTACCTACAACTATTGCAATGAGGCCTACAATGCGCTGTACCGCAAGGCCATTGCAACTATGAATATCCAGGAACGCAAGGATATGCTGTTTGAAATGGAAAAGATCCTCTGTGAAGATCCTGCTACGATCATGATTGGTTGGAATCGACAGTATGTTATCTGCACGGCAAACCTGACAGGTTTGCTGATCAGCGGTGGCGATGCCGACTACACCTATATGGATCTGGCGAAGTAAACTGCTAGTAGAAGGTCCGCCGGACTCGTTGAGAAACCGGCGGACCTTTGAAATTTATTAGGAGCGGAACATATGACAAAATATATTTTGAAGCGACTACTCATTTCGGTGGTAACAATCTTTGTGCTTGTTACAGCGACTTTCTTTCTCATGAAGCTTTTGCCGGGCAACCCCTTTATGAATGATAAAGTACCCGAAGAAATTCAGCAGAAGCAGCTGGCTTATTATGGACTGGACAAGCCCGTATTTGAACAGTACCTGATTTATATGGGCAATCTTCTGAAGGGTGATTTTGGCACCTCGATGAAATATGTAGGCCGTGAAGTGACAGATGTTATTAAGGAACTGTTCCCTGTTTCTGCGAAGATCGGTTTGGTTTCTTTGTTCTTTGCCTATGTGATCGGCCTGACATTTGGCGTGATCTGCGCGCAATTCAAAAACCGTTTGCCTGATTACCTGTTAATGCTGTTTGCAATTGCAGGCGTTGCGCTGCCCTCTATGGTAATTGGACCGCTGATGCGTTATTATATCGGTGTGAAACTGAGATTGCTGCCGGTAACCGGTTGGGGAACCTGGCAACATATGGTGATGCCTGCGCTCTGCATGGCAATCGGCACCATCGCCGGCTGCACAAGAAGCATGCGCGCAAGTATGCTGGGTGTTACCACACAGGACTATATCAAAACAGCCCGGGCAAAGGGACTGCATCCCGTTGCGGTTGTTATGAAGCACCAGTTCAAGAATTCGATGCTTCCCATCGTGACAGGTATGGGCGGAACGATTGCCGGTACCTTGATGGGCTCCTTTGTTGTTGAGCAGATCTTTGTGATCCCTGGTCTGGGAAAGCATTTCGTGAATGCGGTCAATACCTTGGATTATCCGATGATCATGGGCTTGACGATTTTCTTTGGCTCGTTCCTGGTTCTCATGAACTTCCTGGTTGATTTGATCTACGGTCTGATCGATCCTCGCATCCGTTTGTATTAAGGAGGCAGCTATGGAATCTAACTTTGAATATTTGAATAACGATTTTGAGCAGTTACCTCCGGACGCATTTGCCAGAGAGGAAATTGCTCGCCCCCAAACGACCTACTTAAAGGATGTCTGGCGCAGTTTTAGAAAACGCAAGACGGCAGTGTTTGGTTTGGTCGTTGTTTGCATCATGATCGCAATGGTCCTGTTTGGACCCATGATGAATGAGTTTAACTACTATACCAATGATTACGATTCTATCAATCAGGCACCGAACGCAGTGCATTGGTTTGGCACCGACGAACTGGGACGCGATCTGTGGACCCGCGTATGGACCGGCGGCCGTGTCAGCCTGCTGATCGCCGTGATCGCAACCATCATTCCCTATGTGATCGGCATGACGGTAGGCGGTATTTCCGGCTACATTGGTGGCAAGGTAGATATGGTGATTATGCGTATCATTGATATTATGATGGGCATTCCCAGTATGATCTACAACATTCTTCTGATGATCGTTCTTGGCAGTGGCAATATCTCCACCTTGGTCATCGCCTTTACTCTGACGGGCTGGATGGGTTCGGCCAGAACGACCCGAGGTCTCGTACTCCAGCTGAAGGAGAGAGACTTTGTTATGGCAAGCCAGTCCTTGGGCGCATCTCCGCTGCGGATCATTTTCCGCCGCCTCCTGCCCAATACCATGGGTATTGCGGTTGTTGGTATGGCTTCTTCCATTCCCGGTATCATCTTTGCCGAGGCATTTTTGAGCTTCATCGGTCTTGGCATTGCACCCCCCAATCCCAGCTGGGGCCAGCTGATCAAAGCTGCCAGTACGGTGTTCAAAACCTATCCGTATCAGTTCCTGATTCCGTGCGCATGCATTAGCTTGACGATGCTGTGCTTCTACCTGATGGGCGATGGCTTGCGTGATGCGCTGGATCCCCGCCTGCGCAGCTAATGGAGGAAAACAATATGAGTAACGAACATCTGCTTTCGGTAAAAGACCTGGCCGTCAGTTTTCAAACCTATGCTGGCGAGGTTCAGGCAGTTCGCGGTGTCACTTGGCATCTGGATAAAAAAGAAACCATTGCCATTGTTGGTGAGTCCGGCTGCGGCAAAACGGTTAGTATCCAAACGGCGATGGGCCTGCTGCAGAAACCTGCCGGACGGATCAAGCATGGTAGCATCGTCTTCAAGGGCGAAGAGATGGCCAATAATACTGCCAAGAAATGGCGCTCTATTCAGGGCAATGAGATGACGATGATCTTCCAGGATCCAATGACCTATTTGAATCCGACGATGCGCGTGGGAGATCAGATCGCTGAGGCATATCTGAAGCACCATAAGGTCTCCAAAAAGGAGGCCATGGCCGAGGTGCTGAACATGATGAAATTGGTCAGCCTTCCCAACCCTGAGGAAAATATGAAGCGGTATCCCCACCAGCTGTCCGGCGGTATGAGACAGCGAGTGATGGTGGCAATGGCATTGATCTGCAAGCCCAGAGTGCTGTTTGCCGATGAGCCGACCACTGCTTTGGATGTGACCATTCAGGCGCAGATCATCGAAATGATGAACGGCCTGAAGGAAAAGGTGGATACTTCCATTGTTCTCATTACCCACGACCTTGGTGTCGTTGCCAATATGGCACAGCGAATTTATGTCATGTATGCCGGCAAGATCGTGGAACATGGCGATGTGAATACCTTGTTCAAAAACCCCAAGCACCCCTATACCTGGGGCTTGCTGGCATCTGTTCCTCGTCTGGACAGCAAGAACAAGGATCAGCTGCAATCGATCCCCGGAACGCCGCCGGATCTGTTGGCACCGCCTGTCGGCTGTCCGTTTGCAGCACGCTGCAAATACGCAATGAATATTTGCAAGCGCGCGATGCCGCCTGTAACAGACTTTGAGGAGCCTGAGCACTATTGCAGCTGCTGGCTCTATGATTCCAGATGCACTGCCAAAAAGGAGGAGAATCATGAATAAGGAAGTTCTGCTCGAAATGCGCGGTGTGGAGAAGTCTTTCCCCGTCCGCGGTGGAAAATTAGTCGCTGTTGGCGGAGTGGATCTAACGATCCACAAGGGAGAAACCATCGGTCTCGTCGGTGAGTCCGGTTGCGGAAAGACATCTCTTGGTCGCACAATTGTAAAGCTGTATAAACCCAGCAGTGGTTCTATCCGCTATAAGGGGAAGGATATCTGGGAACTGAACAAGAAAGAAACACTGGAATATCATAAAAATGTTCAGATGATCTTCCAGGACCCCTATGCATCCCTGGATCCGCTTTCTGTTGTGTCTGACTCCATTGCGGAGGGCCTTGAGATCCATAAAATGTGCAAGAATGCTAAGGAACGGGAACAGCGGGTCTATGAACTGCTTAACATGGTAGGCTTAAATAAAGAGCATGCCAGCCGATTCCCGCATGAATTTTCCGGCGGTCAGCGCCAGCGAATCGGCATTGCCCGTGCGTTGGCTGTGGAACCGGAACTGATCGTTTGCGATGAACCGATCTCCGCGCTGGACGTTTCCATTCAGGCGCAAGTCGTGAACCTGCTGATGGATCTGCAGAAGAAAATGGGGCTGAGCTATCTCTTTATCACCCATGACCTGTCCATGGTTCGACAGATCTCTGATCGAATCGCGGTGATGTACCTGGGCAATATTGTGGAGCTGGCACCGAGCAATGATCTGTATGAGAACCATAAGCATCCCTATACCCAGGCTCTTCTCAGTGCAATTCCCATTCCCGACCCGGAGGTCGAAGCGACCAGAAAGAGAGAAATCCTGTCTGGTGATGTTCCCAGCCCTGTGAATCTGCCGAAGGGATGTGCATTCTGCAAGCGCTGCAAGTTTGCAACAGATATCTGCCGTGAGGAGAAGCCGGTGCTTCGTGAGATCGCGCCCGATCATTTTGTGGCGTGCCACCTGTGTGATAAAGGAGACAAATGATCAATCAAAGTGTTGTTAGAAATGTTTTGGAATACACCAAACAGCGCGGTGTGGACTTTGCTGAACTTTTTGTAGAAGATAAGGAAGAACTCAGCATCAAATACCACAACGACGCAGTGCAGGGTGTGGCGCAAGCCCGCTTGTCTGGCGCGGGAATCTATTTGATTTCCGGTACGCAGAGCACCTATGTATACCTGAACGATCTGTCGGAACGCGCTTTGCTGCGTGCGGCCAATACAGCCTGTGATCTGATCGGCGCAAAAAACGGCCGACATAGTGAAGTGTCTTTTTCTGCCGGGTCTGTTGTACAACCTTGCCCGGTTCGCGTTTATCCCGGAACGGTTAAGCATGCCGACAAGATCAACATCCTCCGGGATGCAAACAAAATCGCATTTGATACCAGCAGATATCTGGTCAACCTGAACCTTGGGTTTATTGATACAGACCAGAAAGTGCTCATTGCTAACACAGAGGGCGTATGGGCAGAAGATAGACGTGTTACATCCCGGTTGCGTCTGATACCTACACTGCAGAGCGGCATGGAATCGGTAGGCCATTTTTCCGATTTTACCAGAGCAGCAGGCTTTGAGGTTTTTCAGAATCATACCTATCGGGATGTCGTAAGAGAACGGAACCAAAGCTTACAGGATGGGCTTTTTGCAGAGGAAGCACCCTCTGCATATGTTACTGTCGTGAGAGAAGGGGGAAGCTGTAACAGAACATTTTTCCATAAGA
>RHMF01000710.1_pt1 | contig 14592 bp, 17 predicted proteins | sample 5365151 | NCBI WGS metagenome assembly RHMF01 (sample SAMN10266501, study PRJNA497801) | feces metagenome | isolation source: feces | host: Bos taurus | place: China: Prairie of Fairy Mountain | collected 2017-08-14 | reverse complement strand
TCTATAATTTCATTGTAATTGTCATTTTTAGCATGTAGGATTGCAATATCAAAATTCTCTATTTTTTTAATTGCAGATAACCCCTTTTCATTCATCAATTCTGCATTATTGATATTTCCATGCTTTTTAATGTTCTCTTGACTTATTGTGATGGCTTGTGTGCTTTCATCAATTGCATATACCTTTTGGGCAAGATTGGAAAATTCTGAAGATATTTCTCCAACACCACAATTGATGTCTAAGACAATATCTGAATCCTTAACATCAGATTTATACATTAGGATGGAACGGATTTCCTCCTTTAAAAATCCTGAAATGTCACATGTTGTTAAAAAATCGAAGTCATTAATCATATTTCCACTCAAGAGATTATGGGGACATTATGGCTTTTCCCATCTTTTAAACATTTCATTATCTATTTTCAATACATCCAATACTTTTCCAACTATAAAATCAGTAATGTCATTTATGCTTTCAGGATTATGATAGAATGCAGGCATTGCAGGTAATATTATACCTCCCTCTTTAGATATTCTAAGCATATTTTCAAGATGAGCACTTCTTAATGGAGTTTCCCTTGGCACTAAAACAAGGTCTCTTCTTTCCTTTAATGCAACATCTGCTACACGGGTAATGGAATTGGATGCATAGCCATTAGCTATTGCAGAGACTGTTTTCATGGAGCAAGGAATTATCACCAATGAATCGAACTTGAATGAGCCGCTGTTAATTGATGAATCTATTTCATTAGCTTCAAAGAAATGGTCTGCCAATGACTTTATTTCATCCAAGTCATAGTCTTCCATCTCATATTTCATCACTATCTTAGCAGGGTCACTGATCAATAATCCGGTTTCTATTTTCAATTCCTTCAATGCTTTAAGGAGTTCCACTCCATAGATTACTCCGCTAGCACCTGTAATAGCTATTACTATCATGTTTTCCTCTCTTAAAAATAATTAATTTTAATCTTGTTTTTTATTTAAAACAATGTAGATTGTTCAAAATGAATTGTATCAAATTTATTTGCCCTTTCAGGCAAGTCAATGTAATTGTCCAATTTCAATCTGTTTATTTTTTCCAAGTCCTCTTTAGGAACATAAAGGGCAATGTCTGCTGAATTGAACCTTGCACTGCTTAATGCGCCTACAATGCTTGAAATTTCATTTAAGTGATATAGGTTTTCTCCAAATGAAACCCATGTTTTCATTTCATCAAAGCTTGGATACTCTGAAACATTCAAAATTACGTAATTCCTGTCCAAACCGAAGTCTTCACTTATTTCCTCTTCAGCTTTTGCCAGTTTTTCCTTTTCTATCTTGAATATTTGCTCTGGATTTTCAAATCCGTTTACAGGTTCTGATTTAGCTACCTTCAATAGCTGCCTATTGTCTATTCTTTCCATAATGTCTCTTGAAAATCCTTCAGAGCTTCTGCACATGCTTATCATATCGGAATCATCGTACTTGTACATCTCGTTAGGATTTACAATGTCCTGGCTTATCATATGCCTTAGGCATCTTCTAAACATTGCATTGATGATTCTTGTAGTGTGATGCTGATAAACACTTGGATACATAAGATAACGAGCTGTAAGTGCAGCTTCAGCAGCCTGAACTCCTTTTATGTCAAGAATCAATTCCCTTTTGAGCTTTAGGTTGCTTATGATCCTTTCAGTATCTATTACACCATAAGCCACACCTGTATAGTGGGAATCCCTAATGAGGTAATCCATACGGTCCATATCCAATTCACCAGATATTATAGGACCTAATCTGCCTTTACCGTTAATGATATCGATTATTTCCTGAGTGTCGAATCTTTCTGAAAGCTTATCTGCCAAGCTTGTTTCCTTCACTACAAAACCAGTTAATTCCTCATGGGGAACATCGAATACAGCTTCTGAAACATGTGAAAATGGACCATGTCCAGCATCATGCAATAGGCCTGCCATTCTAACCAATTCCTTGTCGTAATCCTCCAATTCCAATTGTTCTGCAAGCTTTGATGCAAGATGCATTGTTCCAATTGAATGCTCAAAACGGGAGTGGTTAGCTCCAGGATAAATCAATGAGATAAAGCCTAATTGCTTAACTCTTCTTAATCTTTGGACTTGTGGATAATCCAAGACTTCCACTTCAAAATCATTTAGCGGCAAGTTTCCATGAATACTGTCTCTGATGAATTTTTTCTGTGACATAATAACACATCTTATGATTCTTTGAACTTTAAAGATTATGTATAAAAATTATTTAAATATTTAGTTCCTTTCTTTATTTTTTGTTTTTCTTCATTCAACTTTTTTAATTTTCAAATATTCAATAATTACCTAATGGTATTTATAAAAGACTTATTTAATATAATTTACTAATATTTAGATTAATTTAAGCTATTTATTGCTATTTTTTTAGTAGTTTAATTATAATTTTTAAATTTCAATCAATATTTCACTTTATTTTAATTTTTTATTGCAATTTTATTGTTAATCTTCATATTGAAATATCTGATTTTTAAGAATTGCTTTTTCCTTGTGAAATGTGTTATATAATGATTTTAACACAATATTTCATTTCCTATCGATAAAAAATAAATAATTTTTTTTCAACGATATGTAAAAAGTACAGTAATCGAAAAAAACTCTTATTTTAGTCTTAAAAATCAAAACATTTATATACTATGATGTCAAACACTAATATGTGCAATGTCGAATTGCATATTTTAATGTAAATTCATATCGAGGTAATTATTATGGAAATTAGCGCAAGAAACGGAATTAAAGGTAACATCGCAGATGTAAAATTAGGTGAAGTAATGGCAAGTATTAAAATTGAAGTAACCGAACCTGGTGTTATTACTGCAGTCATTACCAGAGAATCTGCTGAAGAATTAGACTTAAAAGAAGGAGACGAAGTAAAAGCTATTATTAAATCCACTGAAATTATGGTAGCTAAATAAGTTCGTGACTTTTTAGAATTTTGAATTAATAATTTTTTCATTGGTGATAATATGGAAATTAGTGCAAGAAACGGAATTAAAGGAACTGTTGAAAGTGTAAAATTAGGTGCTGTAATGGCAAGCATTAAAATTAAAGTAGAAGATCCAACTTTAATCACTGCAGCAATTACCAGAGAATCTGCTGAAGAATTAGAATTAGCTGTTGGGGATGAAGTAAAAGCTATTATTAAATCTACCCAAGTAATGGTAGCTAAATAGATTTTTTCTATTTAATTTTAAATTTAATTTAAAAAACATTTTTTAGATACGTTTTAATTTAAGTATTTATAGATTTTAGTTTAATGGATTAATTCGATGGATTATTCCGTTAAAAAGTTTTAAGGTAAATTTTTATAGGTTTTTTTAAAATCTATCTATTTTTAACTTTTTTATTAATTTTTATTAAAAAAGTTTTTTATTAATTTTTATTATAATTTATATAAAAAAAGCATTTTTATTATTTATTTTAATATTTTTAATTTTTTAGTTATTTTTTTTAAAGTGTATATGATGCTATAGATGGTGGTTTGTAATGGAGAGGAATTATCCTCCTGCCATTATAACTTTAGTTCCTTCATTTGAAAGCTCTTCTTTCTTAAAGTCAATTTCATGTTTTACTCTTTCAATGACTTCAGTAAGAGCTTCTAAAGTTTCTCCTCTGTGAGGTCCGAGAACTACAACCAAGAACAATTGATCACCAGTGTAGAACTCTCCAATATAATGGATAACGCTTATTTCAAATACTCCATACTTGACTTTAGCGGTTTCTACAATAGCTTCTATTTCTGCTAATCCTTTTTCTTTGTCTGGAAGGGTTAAGGTGAGTTTATCAACAGTTTTATTTTCCTCAGTTCCTCTTACAATCCCTTCAAAGCTGTAGATTGCTCCAGCTTCATCCACTCTTTGAGATTTCTTGATGTCTGCAATCAAATCTCCAATAGTAAAGTACTCTTCATCTTTTTCAATAATTTTTATTACCATTTTATCATCCTAAGAATTATAAAAATAAAATTGTTAAAATAGTTCAATACATTTATTTTATACAATTTAGTTAATATATTTAATTTTTTCACTTATAAATATAACGATTGTTATATTATTATTTTAAAAAAATAGAATAAGAAAAAATGATTATTTTTCACTTAATTCCTTTTTGCTCAATTCCTTGATTCTGCATACACCATCTATCTCGTCAATAACATCAGCAGTAGCTTTAGGAACAAGAGATCTCCAATCACCATCATTCAGGATTCTGTCTCTAACTTCAGTTCCAGACAAGACTTCCCTATCAAATAGCTCTGGCTGATAGACTTCGTATCCTTCTTCCTTGAACAATCGTTTCACAAGTGCATTTCCGCTATAGACTTTACAGAAAGGAGGAGTCAGCATCTTGACTTGAGCAACCCATAATGCATTTCTATTGATGTCCTCAATAGGAATGATGTAATACCTTTTAGGGTCAATATCAGCATCATCCAATGCTTGTGTCATCATCATGATCCTTTCACCTGCAGTAAATGGGTCCTTTAGCTCATGGCTTAACTGAGCGCTTCCAATACCAATTACAACTTCATCAACAAAATTCAATGTCTTTTCTATAATTTGGATATGGCCATTATGAACAGGTTGCATTCTTCCAATTAATAAGCCACGTGTTACTTTCTTCATTGTATCTCTTTATATCCCTTATAATATTAATATTTGATTATTTGATTTTATTTATTTAAAAAATCATATTGATTTGATAATGTATAAAAATAATCATTTTCATCTAAAAATGTCTGATTTTTTACTTAATTTCTTTAATAAATATTTTCTTTTCTTTATTAATAATTTAATCACTTTTTAGTTAAAATCTAATGATTTAACCTATTGAAATTAATTATTTTTTTCATTCCATAGGAAACTTTATATGTTATATAGAACTGATTTAAAATTATGTACGATAGAATTAATGTGGCATCCAAAACTAAGAAGATTTTAGATAGCGCTTTTGATGAGCCTATCTCAGTTGAAGATGGGAATTACTTAATGAACCTAAAGGGTTCAGAAATTTATCCGCTTTTAGCTACTGCAGATGCAATCCGTGAAGAGATTGTTGGTGATAAGGTCACTTTCATCAATAACTGCAATATCAATTTCACAAACATCTGCCATGTACGCTGTGGATTCTGTGCTTTCGGTAAGGATCCAGATGATCCTGAAGCTTATTTATTAGATGATGAAGGCATTTTGAATAAGGCTGAAGGTGGTTATCGTGATGGTGCTCGTGAATTCACCTTGATGGGCGGAGTCCTTGAAGATGCAACAATAGAATATTATGAGCATCTTTTGAAATTGCTCAAGTCACATTACCCTAAAGTGGAAATCCATGGATTTTCACCAACCATGATTAGAGATGCTGCATTAAATAGTGAAATACCTGTAGAGGAGGCGTTTAAGATATTGAAAAAGGCAGGTTTAGATACTTTACCTGGAACTGCTGCTGAGATATTGACAGACCGTTCAAGAGAGATCATCTGTCCAAAGAAAGTTACAACACAGGAATGGATTGATGTAGTGAAGATTGCTCAAGAAGCAGGAATTACAGGTTCTGCAACAATGATGTACGGTCATGTAGAGACTCTTGAAGAGAGAGTTGAACATTTGGATATCTTAAGGAATATTCAACTTGATACAGGTGGTTTCAATGAATTCATTCCAATGACATTCATGCATGAATACTCTCCGATTTTCCTTGAAGGACAAAGGGATTTGGGAGCTACAGGTACTCAAGACCTAAAGCTTTATGCTGTTGCAAGATTGATGTTTAGAGACATTATTCCTAATATTCAAGTCTCTTGGGTAAAGATGGGCTTTAGATTTGCTCAAGTTTCACTTTTGGCAGGTGCTAATGACTTAGGCGGTACTTTAGGTGGAGATGAATTGTCTGAAGCTTCCGGAGCTCCAGATGGTGTTAATGCAAGCATCAGAGACCTAACTAAATTAGTCAATGACTTGGGAAGAGTTCCAATAGAAAGAAACTCCACTTATACGGAATTCTATCCAATTGAATTCTAAATTTACTTTTTTAGTATTTTTTAACTTATTTAACAAGGATGAAAGGATATCTAAGGCAAATCAACCTGTTAACTTTTTGTAAAATTCGACTATCGTGAAACTACAGTTTATTCAATGAAAATTAAGATCATTTGAATTATGAAAAGGATAACAAGTAAAACTTGTCTCAAAGTCACGACCATACTTTCACCTCCTTTAATTTGGGAAATTGAGGATTTGTTTTAGATATCGAAACCTTGATAATAGTTTAAATTAATTATTTATAAATTTAACCAATTTTAAAGCTTTTATTTACATTTTAATTCGCATATTGATTTTATTTTGCAAAAAACAATCTTTTTAAAATATTTATATTAAATTGAAATATGTAAAAATAGTAATTTTTTTAAAAAGAGGTATAAAAATAGTTTAAATATGTTAAAATTTTTAAAATTATAAAAATAGCAGTAATATTAACGTTAAAAGAATCCAATAATGAGGATTCTTCAACGTTTCAATTTCCCAATAAAGGAGTTTACATAAAGGTGTAAACCCTTAAAATTAATTTTAAGATTTATATTATATAAATCTTATCAATTATGAACAATTCATGTTTATTTTAAGGTCAATATTGCTTTAGTTTCGTTATTTTTCAATTTTAAAATTAAATTATAACTCAACTCCTTTTTCAATTAGCCTTTCCTTTAAGTCTTTCATTGCCTCTTTCACATCATCCTCTGCAACCACATCAATTAGTCTCTCATTTTCCTTGAATTTCTTGATATATTCATCCTTTTTCTCATCATCGATTATATTAATTCTTGAATAGTCTACAAGAGATTCCAAAAATGCGAATATTCCTCTGTTTAGAGCTTTTGTTCCAGGCTTATTGATTATGATCTTTATGGATTCTGCATTGACGATGCTGAATTTAGCCCCATCATTCACATGGTCCTTTCCAATTTCCTTATCTTCAATTGATTTTACAAGTGCAATGAAGTAAGCGTCAGCATTTTTCATATATACTATGTCATCATCCTTAACAAACTCTTCAGGCTCTAGATTGCCATATAATGAACGTGCAAATACACTTGGATCACTTGTTATGTTTACAACAAAAATTCCTGTTTCCTTAATGTTTTCCAATGTTTTGCTTCCTTCAAATATTCTCCCAAGAACTGCATAATCATCTACACATTTGAGTCCAATTGGAGCTGCATCCATTTCACCTGCCTTGTTCATGGTGGTGTAGATTGTTTCATATTTTCCTCCAGCCTTTATTCCAATGCTTTCTAAACTAAATGACATGATTTTTCTCCTATTTAATCAATTAAACAAATTTATTTCGTTTATTCTATTTAAGAATATTTTATTCATCTTAATTATTATATTTAATTATTAAATGATAATTTGAAAAGGTTTTAAATATAGGTAATTTAATATTATATAATGTATAAATATTCTAATAATATTTAAAATTAAACAATTAAAAAATAATCATTTAAAAATTCAAATCGTGGTATAATGATAAGTATTAAAAACCTTTCTAAATCATATAAATTAGATAATGGGGAAGAAGTGAAAGCCCTAAATAACATTAATCTTGAAGTTAAAGAAGGAGAGATCGTAGGTATCTTAGGAACAAGCGGTTCAGGTAAAACTACCCTTTTAAGAATATTAAGAGGGGTGGAAAAATTCGATGAAGGTGAAGTTAGAGTAGAAAGATACACCTTAAAGCCGGATTCAACTCAATTTTATTTCAATCAAGTGAAAAAGGAAACTGCAATTCACTTGCAAAGGTCTTTTGGTATTTGGCCTGAAACTGTTCTTGACAATGTAGTAAGAAAGCTATACGGTGCAAAATACGGTGATGAGGCAGGAACTGACTTTGAATTGGCACATGACCAATTCGATAAGGAAGCTTATGAGCTATTGGAGCTTGTAGGCCTTAAGGAAAAGTCCGGCCACTTGGCTTCTGTATTAAGTGGTGGTGAAAAGCAAAGACTTATCATGGCAAGGCAGCTTGCTAAAAAGCCTAAAGTCATGCTTCTCGATGAGCCTGCTACAATGGCATGTCCTAAAACCAAGCAGGAAATCTTGGATGCTGTTAAAAAAATCAATGAGGAATTGAACATCACTATCGTTTTGGTATCACACTTGCCTGAGATTCATAAGTTCTTAGCTGAAAGGGTTATCCTTTTGGAAGACGGTGAAATAGCTAAAGAGGGAGATGTTGATGAAATCATCGATGAGTTCCTATCAGACATTGAAGACCCTGTTGACATTGAGCTTGAATCCACAGATGAAACCTTGATTAAAGCATGTGATTTGGATAAAAGGTTCTATTTGCTTAAAGGTAAAGATGTTTTGCACATGAAGGACATCAGCTTTGAAGTAAAGAGAGGAGATATCCTATCTCTAGTAGGTCCAAGTGGAGCAGGTAAGACTATTCTTCTTCGTATGTTAGGTGGTATGGATGTCCCTGATAGCGGTGATGTATTCTTCAAGCTTGACAAGGATGGAGAAACCAAATGGGTAGACATCAGAAAAGCAAGCCTTGACAGGATGGAAGTTAGAAGAAACATTGGTTTCATGCATCAGGAATTTGCATTAGTTTATTGGGCTACCGTTCAAAGCCAATTGGCTAAGAAATTAGGATACAAAAGATTTGATATGGTTCAGGAAGCAAAAGAAAGGGCTAAGGAAGAAGGATTGCCTGACATCTTGCTTGATGCATTGTATCAATTGACTGACCTTCCTGAAAGGGAAGCTAAAGCTCGTCTTGAGCAAGTTGGACTTGAACCAAGCATTTTAGATGAATTGTTCCCTAAATTCCCTGAAACTGAAATTGCAGAGCAAGTTGCAGACCTCTTTGAAGCGCTTGACTTGCCTTTAGACATTTTAGGAAGAAGATCATTTGAATTGTCTGGTGGTCAAAAGGTAAGGGCTATGCTTGCACTTGTGCTTGTATCCAAACCAGATATATTGCTTTTAGATGAGCCATTTGGAGACTTGGATCCAAAAACCTTGAGAACAGTAACCAACTCACTTAAGAGAATCTGCAAGGAGTTTGGAACTACCATTGTAATGGTTTCACACAATACAGACTTCATTAGGGAATTAAGTAACAGAGCTATCTTCATTGACCAAGGTCTTCTCAAGGATGACACTAAAGATGTTGATAGGTTAGTTGATGACTTCATCGGATTCTGTAAAGCTGATTACTTGATGTAATCAGTAAATTTTTTATTTTTTATTATTTTTTAATCAATAATTTTTATTCTTTTTAAGATGATAGTATGTTTAAGAATATTTTAGTTGCTAGCGACGGTTCCAAATGTGGAGACAAGGCAGTTGATTTAGCTATTGATTTGGCAAGCAAATACGGTGCAAAGATTTCCGCTTTATATGTTATGGATTTTGCTCTTGACTTCTCATATGATGACTTGGATGATGCTGGCGGAGCGGTATTGGATGAGATTACAGCTAAAGGAAAGGAAAAGGATGTTGTTGTAGTTGAGCATATCATCACTGCAGATCCGATTCAGGATATGGCAACAATGATTAGAAAGATAAATCCTGACATTGCTGTCTTTGGAGCTTTTGGAAAGTCTATGGACAAGGAAGAGGATATTGATTATTCTAAAATTGGAAGTGTTGCAGAAAATGCTTTAAAAGTCTCTAAAGTCCCTGTAATTTTAGTTAAATAATTATTACTTTTTACTGTTTTTTAAAATAAGTTGTAATAAAATAAAACAATTTATATATTATTAGAATTAAAGATATTATTAATTATTATTGGAGGTTAAAACTATGGCTGAATACAAATGTACTGTTTGCGGATACATATACGACACTGAAAAAGGCGAATCAAGAAGAGATGTTGCTGCAGGAACTGCATGGGAAGACGTACCTGATGATTTCAGATGCCCTTTATGCGGTGCAGTAAAAACTATGTTTAAAGCATTATAATTGATTTAAACTTTTCAATATAAGACTTCTGATATTATAGAAGGTGAATAAAATGGTATTTGTATGTGATATTTGCGGATACGAATATAATCCTGATGCTGGCGACCCAGATAATGGTGTTGAACCAGGCACTGCTTTTGCAGACTTACCTGATGACTGGACTTGCCCATTATGCGGTGCAGAAAAAGGAGATTTCGTAGAAGAATAAATAAATTTTAATCATAATTATTAAATTATCATTTCATGTTTAATTTAATAAAAATTTTATTTTTTTAATTTTAAGGTGTTATAATGGTAAATGAAAAAATGGAAGCAGCATTAAATGCTCAATTAAACGCAGAAGTATATTCCGGATACTTATACTTATCTATGGCAGCTTACTTTGAAGACATCGACTTAGCAGGATTTGCTAACTGGATGAGAGTGCAAGCTGCAGAAGAATTAGAACATGGTATGAAATTCTATGATTACATCATTAGAAGAGGGGCAAGCGTAACCCTTACTGCAATTGAAGCTCCACAAACCGAATGGGAATCTCCACTTGCAGCATTCGAACATGTTTTATCCCACGAACAAATGGTTACCGGCTTAATCAATGATTTAGTAGATTTAGCTATTGAAGAAAAAGACCATGCAACCAACAACTTCTTACAATGGTTCGTAGAAGAACAAGTTGAAGAAGAAGAAAACGCTATGGAAAACTTAGCTAAACTCAAATTAGCTGGCGACGACAACTCTTTATTATACAAACTCAATGAAGAGTTCGCAGGTCGTGGAACTGCAGAATAGATTTGATCTATTCTTTTCTTTTTTTATTTTTTCTATTTTTTTCTAATTTTCTAATTTTAACTTTTTTTAAACTATTCTCTATAAAATTTAAATTTATTTAAATCCCTTATTTTTACGAAATAACATCAATTTGATTGAATAATTATAATATAACAATTAAAATGAAAGTTAACTCTTAAAAAAACTATAATATTTATTTATAATGAAAATTAAGTATCAATTGAAGGTTTTTTATGCCTGCAGAAAATATACCCATTCACAGGAGGCATAAAATGAAAACTGAAATTGGAGAAATTCTTAAACATTCTTTTGAAGTCTTTAAAGAACATTTTAAAGACATTCTTGGATATTCATTAGAAATCTTGAAAATTTTCATTTTGCTAATGAAATAAATTTGTAACTTGCTGTTGAATTTAAAAAAATTTTTTGTTTAATATTTTCATTGGGTAGTTTTTTTCCTTCATAAATAAGTAAAGATTATATATTCTAAAAATATAATATTACTTAGAGTTTATTTCAAACTCCTGTTTATGGGTAAAATTTAAAGTTAAGAATTCTTTTGAATTCTTAAACTTTAAGTTTTAAAAACTATCTTTTTTTATATTATTTTTAAATTAATTTTGTTTTATTTTTAGTAAACTATTTTTATTAGAAATAAAATAATATAACTATATTAAGTAATTATTAATTTTAATCAAAATTGACCTTAAGGAGGCAAAATATGGTAAAGGTAAGTGTAATGGGTTCAACCGGTGTAATAGGTAAAAACGTCACTTTCAAATTGGCTAGAGCAGATACAATCAGTGAAGTTGTATTGTTTTCAAGACCTGAAAGCATAGATAAAGCAAAGGGCCAAAGCTATGACATGTATGATGCTTTAGCAGCTGAAGATATTGATTGCTTGCTCACTCCATCATGCAATTATGAGGATTTGGCAGGATCTCATATTGTATTGATTTCTGCAGGTGCTCCAAGGCATGAAGGCATGAGCAGAAGGGATTTGGCTTTTGTAAATGCTAAAATAGTTTCCAATTATGCTAAGCAGATATCCATTCATGCGCCAGATGCCATTATTTTGGTTGCTACAAATCCTGTGGATGTAATGACTACAATCGCTTTGGACGCTTCAGGATTCGATAGAGACAAGGTCATTGGTGTAGGTAACCACTTGGATTCCTTAAGACTCAAGAATTACTTTGCAAGACGTTTGAACATCAACAGCAGTGAAATCCATACAAGGGTTATCGGTGAGCATGGAGACAATATGGTTCCTCTTTTAAGTTCAACCACCATTGGAGGTATTCCTTTGAAATACTTTATTAGAGAGGTGGAATTGGACATTAAGGAAATCATTCAGACCCTTAGAAATGCAGGAAACACAATCATTTCCAAAAAGGGAGCTACTGAATATGGTCCTGCCTATGCTATTTCAAACCTGATCATAACTCTGATTACAAATTCCCATAAGATATTGACTGTAAGCTTATACTTGGATGGTGAAATAGCTGGTGTCAAGGGAGTTTCATTAGGTGTTCCTTCTGTCTTATCCAAGAAAGGAAATGCAATGATTGTTCCTATTCATATGAATGATTATGAGACTAAAAAGTTCCAATCAGCTGCTGAACAGATTGGAAAGCTTACAGAAGAAGTCAGAGAAAGTTTAAAAGAAGATGAATAAGTTTTATCTCTCTTTTATTTTTTTTTACTATTTTTTACTATTTCTTACTTTTTTTACTATTTTTTAGCTATTTTAAGTATTTTTTTATTGACTATTTTACTCCAATAATGTTTTTTAAGTACGGAACATTGCTGAATAGATATAAAAGTCCCATTGGAACGAATAGGGTAACTAAAAACAATGTGATTGTCCAAAGATTGTAAGGCATTGTCTTTTCAAAGATTTCAATTGTAACGGACAGGACTGCAACATGGACCAAATAGATTCCATAGCTGTACTGAGCCACCTTTGGAATGAAATTTCTTATGATTCCTTTTGGTTTGAAATTAAAGTTCTTAAACAATAGGAAGACTCCTGTTGCATTCAATGCCATGAATATTGCATATCTGTCAAATCTGTAGATTAGGGATGTGCTTGAGAATAGGTATGAGCATATCATCATTGATCCAATTGAGAAAAGAATCAATAATATTGCAAAGTGTTTTTTGTTTAACAATTCCCTTTCAGTGTATCTGAGGTAATATCCAAGGACAACAAGTCCTATAGGACTTGTAAAGTAGCTTAGCTTTATTGGAAACGGCATCTTTAATGTAAAGTCAAATATGCATGTTATCAGCCAGAAGAACAGGAAGTATTCCAGTTCCTTCATGTCTGAATGCTGTATCCATTTGTTGAACACTGGCATTATCAGGTAAGTTCCAAGTATCATCCAAAAGAACCAATCCTGGTAGAAATAGTTGTTTTTGCCTAATGCTCCTAACGTAATCAAGCTGAAAAATCCACTAATTTTCAACGGATGAATGAATGAATTGATGAAAACCAGGCAAATTGATAGGAAGAATAGCCAAAATAGGAATGGATAGATTATTCTTGGCAATCTCTTTGACAAAAATGACCTTATTGTCCAGTCTCTTCCTAAAGATAAAGCTCCGGAAAGCATTAGAAATAGTGGAACTCCTATTCTGAAGAAATTTATAATGAATGAGCAGACAAACCAGTTTAGGCTTGGAATTGCACCGTAATCTGCAACTATCAAATGTCTGGTGCCTCCATCGAATACATGGACTAAAATTACTGAAATGATTGCCAATGCCCTCAAAGCATCAAAATAGAAGATATGCTTTTTCATTCTATCAAATTAAAAATTAAGTATCTATTGGATTATTTTAAAATTCATTAAAAAAATAAAAAAAGAAAATAAAGTTTATAATTGATTATAAACTCAAAATATTTATTCTGCGTTATAGATTAATTCTGCAGGTGCTAAAGGGACATCATTCTTAAGTAAAACAGATTCCAATTGATCTAAATCTTCAGTATGCAATAAGAGACCTGCTTTTTCAGTTCCACCATATGCAATAGCATAGAGGTATTCAAGATCAATATCCTCATCATTTAGGATCTTTAAGATTGAAGCAATTCCTCCTGGAGTGTCATCCATCACTGCTCCAATTACTGGAGTCTCCTTTACAATGTAATTATTGCTTTCCAATACCTCTTTTGCTTTTTTATAATCTGGAACAACCAATCTTAAAATACCGAATTCGGAAGTGTCAGCTAAAAACAATGCCTTGATGTTAATGTCATTTTGACCAAGCAAGTCTGTCACTTTATATAAATTTCCCTTTTGATTTTCCAAAAATATGGATAGTTGTATGAATTGATACATATTTTATCTCCTTTTTTGTGTTTTTTCCATCATCAATAATGTTTTCGATTACTATCTGTTTAATCATTAATTAATGTAAATTACGTTTGTCAATCACTCTTTGTATTTTACCTTTTGTGCTTCTTGGAATGCTCTTAGGTGCAACTAAGCTAACATTAACTGCAATTCCAATCTCATTTTGAATGTATTCTCCGATTTTACGTTTAACACCTATCATTTCTTTGATGTCGTCTGAGAAGAGAGCTTCAGAAGCTTCAACCTTGATTTCAATCTCGTCCATTATGTCTGGACGGGTAACAATGATTTGGTAATGTGGCTCGATGTCACTGACCTTAAGAAGTGCCTTTTCGATTTGTGATGGGAATACAGCAACTCCTTTAACCTTGATCATGTCATCGGACCTTCCAGTGATCCTTTCCATTCTTGCAAGTGTCCTTCCGCATGCACATGT
>RHMF01000709.1_pt1 | contig 14595 bp, 25 predicted proteins | sample 5365151 | NCBI WGS metagenome assembly RHMF01 (sample SAMN10266501, study PRJNA497801) | feces metagenome | isolation source: feces | host: Bos taurus | place: China: Prairie of Fairy Mountain | collected 2017-08-14 | reverse complement strand
AATGTCTTGATCTCTAACATTTGTAATAATAATTAATGAATAAAATTTTAGTAATTAGTGTCCATAAGTATTCCTATTGTAGCAATAAAGAATAGTATACTTCAAATAGCTCAGCATACTTTTAATCGTGTAGGACTTTGTCTTTTACAACAAACAATAATAGCCATAATTTGTCAAACTCGGATGGCTAAACCGAAAATAGTAGCAAGTGCTTCCATGATTACAAATAATAATAAAATAAAAACTAAGTTAAATTATATGGATTTCCTCGGCTATCTCCATAGCCACTTTCCATATTTCATTTACAACTGATTTGTATCATCTATCAGTTTTCACTTCTGAATAATACGCATCAGCAACTCTAACATTTCAATTCTCAACATTGAACCAATCACACAACTTTAATTCAATGTATCTCCGCTGAAGTGGATTGTGTGCAAACGCTCGCACAAAAGTATTGAAATTGATTGAGTCCTTCGTAAAGTCCATAATGTCCTCAGCTTTATCTACCCGTTTAAAAGCTGGGGCATCATGTAAACCTTTTCATTTAACAATTGATAATACATTCATGTGTATTATATTATGGAATAAAAAGTGGTGAATAGATATTTGAATGGCGAACACTACAAAACCACTCGGCTCCATTCACCACAATCCAAACTGGAACAGGAATACTACCCTTAATATTCTCTGTTAATCCAGTAGGATAACCAAACCAAGTCTTCCATATTCTCCAATATTTCATTCTTGTCTGGCGCTCTGCGAACAAGTATTTTAGGATAGTTCACAAACAATTCTAATTGGATTGAATAGTCTGAACTATTCATCCTGATGACATCTGAGTTTTCATTCAAGTCTTTCTCCAGATACAGATGTCTGGTGCATACATAGAATGTAGATAACCATATCCACTGTCTCCGTTCATTCATTGTCGGATCTTTTCATTCAATGTTCTTCTGGTAGAACACATTACAAAAGTCTCTAAGTTTCATTGACGTGATACTTTAACTAAATAAAAAATAACTATTCAAATCTAATTTGCAAGTCAATCTATATAATTTTCACATAGAATATTAACTTTGTCAATCATATCTAAATAGCACTTCTGAATATCGGAAAACTTATCAGCAATCTGGCGGGCTCAGGTCATCTCAAAAGCTCGGTCTTGCCATATTATAATAGGTAAAGTTTCACGTGGTTCTTTTCTACACATCAAATAAAACTCTCATTGTAAATAAGTTTCTCAATGATAATCTGATGGATCTCACACAAGCAAGAAATCTATATGCATTCATAATCTATCAGAAATTACATTCATAATGTTTTCTACTTCTCCAAGGTTATCATACCCGAACTCATGATCGGGTAGATAATCTTGTTCTTCAAGTTCATGCTCTACTTCTGATAAAATCTCTTCATCAGTAAGTGGCATGTATTCATATGATATTAATTGTTCTTTAGTTGCTTTCATGTTGTAAGTGGTTAGTATCTAAAACTTCGTCACACCATGTGCATCTTGTATGCTTCTCATCTAACCAATCATCATCATTTTCATCATCACACAAGCATCAACATGTTGGACATTTCTTTCAGTGTCCATAATATGGATCTTCGTTCCATTCTTCAGAATGAATTTCTTCTCAGTCTTTATAATCAAATATTCAACTGAAACACATTCATGGTTCTGAGAATTCTATGTGAACTTCAAATCAAATTAATTCTGATAGCTTCTGTCGTCACTCTAATTGCGGACTCCATGCCGAATCATAATCAATTTGTAATCGTCACTCTTTAACAGAGTATTCCATATTAAGTATAACATCCTTACATACATCTCGTTTGGAACCTCGTTTTCTATTCCTATAAGTATACCATAATTGTTTATATGGACGCTCTTCAAATCAATCGTCCTTCCAATCATATGGTTCTCAGTTAATACTAACATCTCTATTAAGATATCAATAATACTCTTCAAGAACTCAGTCAAGAACTAAATCATAATCCTGTGGGATTAATGTTTCAAACAATCATCTTCATTTGATAGCTCAAACTAAAATCGCTATCTTCTTTGGTTCAGCTTTCACGCTGACACAGTTGGTACAGTAGTTCGGACACATGTTTATATTACGTTAGGAATTAAATCTTTATCGGCTAAATATTTTAGCCAAGCAACAAGCATATCGTATCCTTTATCTTCATGTTCTGGATACTGCTCTATAAAATCATGTATGGTATAATACTCTCACTTTGATTCGTAACACAAATCATTATACCATCTTTCTTCTATCTCACCCCGATCACAATATATGTGTCGCATGAGTTCTCAATATTCATCTCTCATTCACACTCACATGAATGAACGTTCATCAAAACATTTTTTAATAAAGTCTGCAAGCCTGATGATCACGTCTCCACATGTTGTTAGTACATCAGTCTTCATTCTAACTAATTCTAAAGTTTGCATTATTCATCTTCATCAGAATCTAAAACATATTCATCTCGGTTATCTTTCATATAATCTTCAAACTCATCTTGAAGATCATAGTAATCTATGATAGCCTCAATTCAATTTTCTGTTCAGTAATAATCTGTAGCAAATTGCAACACGTCCTCCGACACGTTGCAACCATTTACTAAACAATCTTCCACTAAATCTCGTGCTTTATGTGGATTAAAGTATTGTTCACTAATCGGTAGTCTCATCTTCATATCATAACTCATATAAAATATCATCAATCCACTCTTCAACATCACTGAAGTCACGTGGATAAATTGTTCAGTCTGTATCATCAACATGATACCACTCATAATCTCAATCAACTTCTGATAGTCTATTCTTTAAAGTTAACAGTCAACATGTATCAACTGTATACTTTACGAACTCTTCTATTCAGTCTGTTGTCTCATAATAGTATGTGTATGAGTCTAATTGAAAATCATTATCTCTATCATAATCACATATGTCTGATATAGCATCTGATATAATACTGTCTAAATCACAGTACGTGTTTTTAAGTTGCGCTTTATATTTAAGCAACGCTATTATAAGTTCTTGTTTAGTCATTCTCATTGATTCTTAGGATTTAAAAGTTCTGATACTTCTTTACATGTATCAATTACATCAAAATCAAATCAATCTGAAAAATACTCTGGATTTTCAGATACAACTTGTGCTAAGTTTCTTAGCTTCCTTACTGCTTTAAGTAAGTTCTCGTCTTTTATATATACCATGTCTATATTAATTATCAAAGTAAAACTGTATTTTTATAATCAATACCTGCATCAAGTATTTCATCAAACTCATCTAAGTCTTTGACTTCATTACTATCAACAGTAAATCAAAAGTATAATCAATGCCGTCAATTTCATTCTTCATCTTTTGAAATCATAATATGTTTATCTCAATGTTGCATGAGTATTTCGTTACACATATTATATAATTCTCTAACTGTTATTGGTTTAGTCATTAGTCTAATCAATAAAAAGATAAAAGCATATTAGCAAAATCGCTACCGAAATCCCGACTGTAATGTTCACTTCACCAATATAAATGAAGTTCAGCTGTCCAGTCTATATCTCGGAAAACATTAGGTCAACCTCGTGTTATCATTAATTTATATTTCGCATCATCTTTATCTTCAATGATGTTATCATACGGATTAACCTTGACTCGTTTTTCAATTGATAACAAGTCATAATAATTTCTAACTGCCTCATCAATTGAATCCCGATCTGTATTATATTCATCAATATATTCTTCTCAGGTATCCTCGTCTTTTTCATATGCGATGAAAGTTTCAATTTCATCTCATAATATATCTCTTGCTTCTTCAATCCTTTCAACACTCTCAGATAAAGTGTCTAAGTAATCAGCAAGTTTAAATCGTGATTCTTTCTCACGTTCAAAATAATTTTTAGTTGTTTCACTCATCTTGTTGTTTCTTAAATAAATTAAAAATTTTTTGAAGCATTTGATGTACTGTATACATACTCTCATACTTTTCTTTTACATCTTTATAACGTTCGTTCATATTCCAAAGATATTCAGCTACTTCCTGTGCTGACATCTGGAAGTTCCAACGTATCTCTGTATCAAATACGATAACATCATTAACAATGCTATCATAATAATCAGCTACGCAATACAGTGAACTCTCGTCTAAAGCTGGTCACATCTCTTCAATGTACCAACTCCATCACATTAACTGTACAGCATCTGACATTATACGGACATTCCTTTCGTAATTTCCGTAATCTCAATAGACGAAGCCTTCATTCTCAATGAATTTAATCAAGTCTCCCATCGTCTTTTCGGTGTTCTTTTTTTCCATGATATAAAAAAATAATAATATAAAAAAATAGAAATGAAAAATTCATTCCTACTTATCGCAATGCTTATCAGCAATAAGCGGTCTTGGGTCTCTATGATATGAAGCGTGTCTGTATGTACCGCCATATACAAACTACAACAATTTCTATTATCAGTACATACAGCAACTTCTTCATATTAAAACATATTAGTTAAATAAAAGTCTCGCTCAGGCAGCGTCTCTTATAATCAATATAAGAGTTAACGCAAGCATAATAATGATTAATTTAACCATTGCTTTTACGCTCATGTGGTTGTAGAGTGATAAACGTTTCCACGATCTTGTAGTAGTTGTCATACAATCGATCGTCAAACCTCTTTTCCTGAACACTCTTAGATAGAGTGTTATATTCATTATACTTGTCTGCTTCCTTAAGTCAATCCGTAAAATCCTCTCGAAGCATATTCTCTACGTCCCGATAACAAGCTTTCATTCAGTTGAATATCAGTATTGGATCTGCTCGCTCTCAATGAGACTCCATCTGAATTCATGGGACACGTCTCCAATTCTGGAACAAACTCCTAACTGTATTAGTGAACCATCATCAACTTAGATCTACTTCGAACGCGAAGTTACCATCAATCCATACATGCATGTATCATCAATCACGATACAATGTTACGGTGTATTGTCTCCACAATGTATCAACCAATAACTCAAGGCATGTTCATCCTGATTGAAAGTCGTTGCTTTCAATCATGTTTAATGTCCAGGACGTAGCATCCTCTACGTCCTTATTAAAATTACAATGAGATATATCTATCCTCTTTGTGATAATCATATCTCGGTCTTTGTTTATTGTCATGTCTATTTAATTTTAAGATATAAAGATTCTCGTGATCAGGCTTCTATAATCCTCTTTCACGTTTGACTATCTTGAATGTATACACCACGTTCTCTTGGTGTGCACCATTCTCTATATGAATATCCTTCTTCTGTAGGATAAATTTTTTGGATCTTTTTAATCCAGTAATTGTTTGTGTGTTTCATGTTATCAATTAAAGTTACGAACTAAATCTTTTGCTTCTTCGCTCTCAACATCATCAGCACTGATATCAAGTCAAGAACAAAAAGCATTTGTATAAATTGAATCAATCAGTTTATTCTGATCGTCAATGTTTGTTACATTATGCATTATAATCCAATAGAATATCTCTCATATAATTGCATTAGTTAGTTTGACTGAACTGAAATTCTCACATTCAAATACATAAGATATATCCAATTCAGAACAATCTACATCTCGTTCATCTATTAGCTTGTCAATATAATTCTGATCAAGTACAGGTATGAACAAGTCTCAATAAGTTATTGTTCTCATGTCTATATACTTAATAAAGTAAAACGTCGTCTTCAATTCAATCCATTATTGAATCAAAGAATCTACCATTAGGAAAATCATCAAACGACATTTCATCCCGATGCTCTCCAGCTCGGATGTTTCATGTGTTATATGCGTTGATCTTTTTTATCTGATCTTTCGTTAATTGAATATTATTTTGTTTAATAATTTCTTTTAACACATAATATAATTTCTCAAACAATATACAATGTTTGGAAGACGCTCATTGGAACGCGTCTCTCTCTTGTTTTAAGGTCATCATAGCTAATTATAATTAAGAATTAAATAGCTTCTCGTTCTCGGTTCTCGTCGTCAGTTGACATCTTTTTCTCTCAATCATAGTCAACTACTTGAGAATAAAATTCCATAGTATACCATTCCCTTCACTGTGAATTACAATCACAGCAAGTCCATTCATAAGATACACAATCATCATCTATCTCTGCTGATCAGTAATCAAGATTACTTCATCAACAAATAGGACAATCACCTTGTGCATTAAAACTGTTTTGGTCTAGTCTTTCCATGTTTAATAAATTAAATATTAAAATAAATTCTATCACGAATGTGATCAGTAATAAGTGTAAAGTAATCCTTATCTTCTTCTGAATAATCACCAGACTTAAATATACAATTGTCTATTGCGTCTGTGACTCTAATGATATCTTGTTTGATATCATCTGATAAGTCTTCATCTTCTAACGTCCACGCCATTTCCATAAGCGTGTTGTACATCTTAGCATACAATTCTAATAATTCTTTTTTGTCCATGTTTATTCCTTAAAAGATAAATCACATAACTGTGCTATTGTACTTATGTTTTTAATATCATCTGTACAACTTCATTCAAGTATACAATGATATTCTATATTCATCGTTTCATAATCATCTGTAAATATTGTTTGTCAACAATATTGTAATTGGAATTCTCATCAAGCTATGAATCAATGAATGTTTTCATTTGGAATTTCATACATATCTATGTATGTATTATCACTATATTCTGTTAAATGCTTATACAACAATTGATATGCCGTATAAAAATCATCTGTGAATCAAATGCATGTTGTTCAATCAGATGATACTACTGAGTAAATAACGTTTTTCATTTTAATATTATTTCTTTAAAGATCTAAAAGTTACCCTGTTATCATTAAAAGCAGGGTGATACCATCAATACGTGTCTTCTGGCGTATACCCTCGGCACCCGTGCCTTGCTCAATCCACTCCGAATCCTATCTCATTCAGATTTAATCTGAAGCTCCAGTCGTTTGTCAACTCTGTAGTATCTCATCAAGTTCAGATATATGGATTGAACATATAAATCTTAGTTCAAGATTTTACCGTAAGCTTTTTAGCTTTCATGATATTGATCATGTCAAACAAAGATATGTTCAACATTATACAAATACCTAATCCATTGTATCAACCAGAACGTATTAGCTCTTTCATTGAAGTTGAATTAGCCGTCCAGTTCTGAGAAGCGATTAGGGATTTCAAATACTTATGCTTGTATTGAACAAATGGAATTTGCTCATCATACAACTCATAAGTTTTACAAGGATCAGTTAGCAAATAAAAGTTATAATCCTTGTCAAAGTGTTCAATGTCTGCATCATACTTATCCATATCATACATTAGATCTCGTAGAATTTCTTGTGCGTCAGAATAGTCAAACCATTCTTCTTCACCAAATTCTTCTTCAAATGGTTCCATGTACATACTATGGAATTGTTCGTTCTCATAATCATTGAACCAATCATAATTCTGACATCACGTGAACCAATCATATAAATAAGTTGATGGTTCATAATAATTTCAATTTTCTATCTCCGTCTCCACGTATGATAGAAATTCTTTTACCTGGTCTGGCTCCAGATAATCTCTGTAATCTCGCCACAGAGTTAACTTGTCCTGCTTGGACATCCGTTCCTTACAAACGGATTGTAGTGTTTCGTAATCCATTTTAATATAAATGAAAAAATAAAACGAAGGACTTTTTATAAACACCTTCACTTAATCGGAATACTAACTATATAAACAGCGGTCCTATGGTCCTGGGCTTCTCGGGGTTTGTGTGACAGCACTGTATAAACGCACGTTGTTTTGTTCTTGTACGTGCATGTATCGCGTAATAAAAAAAAAGACTGACTACTTTCGTAGCCAGTCTTTAATGTTATTTCTTTCTACCATTTTCAATGGCACCAACTATAATAGGAATTATAACTATAAGTAATCATACTATAATCTTTCCTATTCTATAATCATTTACTGTCATCATTTTAATATAAATTAAAATATAAAATTATTATTGAATAACATATCATCTTCTTTTTCATGTAGGACATTTACTCCAATTATCCAATGCATCATCTCAAGCGCCGCATCGCATATCAATGCGTACTTCTCAGTTCTTTGTTTTGATTGCTGAACCTCTATCATTACAAGTAACTTCTCATACTCATTCTATATATATCCTTGTTCATAAAGGATACTCTTTAGGACAAGCTACGCTTTTATATTTATCTGCATCAGTTAATTGGTGTCAGTTACTTGTTACCAACGGATCGCCACTACAATTCATTTTGAAATCTTCCTCATAACTTCTTCAGTTATAATATCTTTTCTGATTAGGCATCACTGAATAGTAACGTGACAATGATATATTAATCCATTTAGAATTTGATGTATTACTATTGGCCTTGACAGCAACAGGATTTTTCTCCTGTGCTGGCTCGGCTTCTATAGTTCTAAGCACGGCTTGTCAACAGCTTCACTTATTCCTATCTATAAGTGAATGTGCTGTGAGATTTGCTTGTGGATATTCAGTCTTAAGTTCTTTGACTAAATTCCTTAGCGCATCTTCCTGGGCTTTAGGAAGCTGTGCTGGGTTCTCGGTATCTGTCCATGTTCCTACAACCTCTATATGTATTGATTGCCAGTTAAGCTTGATAGCATTATCAAGAGACAATCAACCATTCTGAGTTGAGAATCAACCAGCTGGAATATCAATTGGTGTAGCATTCACAACCGAACCATTAGCATCAACTATATAATGTGTAGGAACCTCGTCTCAATAACGTCTCTTCATAGATGTTAACACATCTTCAGCTGAGACGCTTGGGTCTGTGGCTGTATGATGTATCACAATATATCTTATATCCTGTCTTGAATCATTATTATCAAGACCTGATGTGGTCTTACTGACAGTTGATGCTACTTCTGTCACGCCGTCGTAAAACCTACCATGTCATTATACTGTAACATAAGGTCGTTAAGTATCTGGCGGTTCTGTTCATTCTCGGCATGCCAAGTATCCATGTTCTCCAGACAGGTGTTCCACTGTTCTTTGTTGAGTTCAATCTGAAGTTGAACTTCTTCAATTTGATGTTTGATATTATTCACAGCTATATTATGTTTGATAACTGGAATAATATAAAATAAAAATGCGATAACTATCACGGCTAAAACCGTTGAAATAATAGCCATCACTTTGTTTTGTTTAAGTCGTTCCATGTAGTACGATTAAAGAATAAAAAGATGAGAGTGAAGGTAGGACTAACTATGTTAGTCCTCACTCTCTGCTCCAACTATCTGTTCTGGTATTGGAACATAGAATTGAAGCAATTGCTTTTGAAGATAACGTGCCTCCCTTTCAACGGCATCTTTATCTCGTGTTCAAGCATTATCTCAATAATGATTCGTGTCGAATCCAAAGATTCGGACATCGTCATCCTTATGAGTTCATTCAAGTTGAAGGTATGCGTTCTTGATTAATGGTCAAGCCTTTGACAACGGCTCACCATAAGTCAATCATCAGTGAACATCTATCGCATGGTATAAACGTTCACTCATATAGTCTTCACCATACACATCATACTTTCTATTGATAGCACAATATCCATTGGCTTCTCAGTGTGGGTAGTAATCTTCCATCCAATCATTCATGACTATGAATGGCTTAGGCAAGTCAGCATTACTGACTTTGATGTTTAATCATTTGCTCATGTTTCTTCTCTTAAAAAAGATAAATATTTTTCTTTGATATAATCAACAAGTCGTATGTTGTCATCATTGATATCAATAGTTTTCATATCATAAGGCTCTCTCAAGCCTTCATTTATTACTCGTTCATCAACTCAGGTATAATCTCTGAGTCTGCGGTCCCTCACAATTAATATGTAAGGGACTCTTATTTGTATAATATTATTCGTCTCCATCTGGTTCATCTTTAAGATATAAATTGTTTCGGTTCTCTAAAACTTCCTGCATCTCGTGTGAGTTATACAAGTCATAATATGAAAGATTTGCTTTCTCATAAAGCTCTTTATCTTTTTCATAAATGCGTTCACAGTTTAATCTAAACTCTTCACGCATCAACATATCAGGTTGTTTATCTTCAAGATAATCCATAACCTGCATGTAGAAATAATGTTCCATTCAATTGCTGAAACCAGCATAGAAATCTCTATGTGCGTATCTCCACGCTTCTTTAGATGATTCGTACATCTGTGTGTATTCGTCTATTTGTATCATGTTTATAATATGATTATGGAATAAAGGAAGGGTTAGATAACTAACCCTTAATTTCAAAACGGTTCGTATTCGCCGTCCAAAAATAACTCTATCATACTTCTCTTAACAGGGATAGGATATGATAGATTAATGTGAAGGTACATTGCCTCCGCAATTTCATCCTTCGTTTCATAGCCTGCTTCAATACAAGCCTGCCTGACTTTTTCTAAGTAGTCAAGGAATTCTTTTCTAAGCTTCATCTGGTGAATCGTGTTTGATATAAAACACTGGCCATCATTCTAAATCTCCAGTGATAACACACTCAGGCAAGTTATCGCTAATCCATATCTTCGCTTCACGTTCTGAGTTGAAGCAATCTATGAAGTCGTTATCAATAACAATAGCTTCATGTCCTGGTAGATTATTGAAGATTAAATCATCACTGATTTCAGGATGGTTCTCACTGAGAGTACAGAATGGACCAGGCTCATTCTCGTCTCGGTCAAACAGTGTAAACGCTGTGCGTTCGTTTGCTAAATACTTAAGCTTGTCAGCTGTAAGTTTATCATAGGTTTTTCACCATGATGTAGTGAGTGATAAAAATCACGTAGCTGTGTTTGTAGCGTTCATCTTGATAGCAATAAAAAAAACTAAAAGAATGAGACGGCCTAAAAACGCCAATCTCATTCTTCGGAATTACTATCATTATCATTAGCGGTCTCTGGGTCTGCTGTAGCTGTGAAGCTTGTCATTCAATCTTGGGCGTATCTAGGGCATTGATTTCTAAGCGGACACCATTTACAAGCCAAGCATTTCTTAGGTTCTCGTTCATCATTATCATAAAACTTTACATACTCTGATAGCATGTGATATACAAGTCTCTCGGAATCCTCGTACTTATAATTTAGGTTCACAACTTGAAGTTGCGGGCGGGCCTGCTTGGTAAAAATGTAATAAGTAAAATCAAAATCATCTCTCTTCTTTAGCTGTGGCAGGTTAGATACTTGTCTTCGCATCCATCAGTACAAGCGCCACTGTAATCTAAAGTCAGCCTCATTCTTCCCTCGCTTCTGCTTATAGCATTTACAATCAGCAATGGTATAATCGGAATACACTCGGTCGGCTGTTCATGTTAGATATATCTCATGATAATAATCAGCAGGGATTGATGTCTGCGCATCCATTAACACACGTAATGTCATACGTTTTTGTGTAAAAAGTGGATAACGTTCTTGTATTTCTTTTGGTGCTGCTTTAATATAGTTCTTCCAGTTCTCGGCATGTGCTCTCAGCTGTGAATAGTTCGGGAACTCTGTAGAGTTTCAGAAGTTGCGTAGAACTTCGTCTCACAGTTTCTCGCCATATTGATAAGCAGTCATGAGTTGCTCAACTATATCACCAGTGTAAAACGCATCACGTACATTGCTCGTGGATCTAGTACCGCTTTCACCTTCATACTTAAAACGATACGGACACGCCATGAATTGTTCTAATCCAGTTGGGTGTAGCTCGTGTGTTACTGGGGTTAGTGTAGATGTGGCTGTTGTTCTCCAGTCCAGGGTTGGGACGATTATATCCATTTTGTTTTTAGTAAAGATATAAATATGTAGCTTGTGTTACAAGCTATTAAACTTCACAAAGTTTTCAGCCTGTCTAATCGCGGCTCTGATTTCTGGGATAGAATACTGACAGCAATATGAAGTCTCCATGAAGTAATTAATAATAGCTTGCTGTCTATCTTTAAGTCGATAGAAGTTATATCTAATATTATCAAAGTAATTCAAGAACAATCTGCTTGAGTAATCTTTAAGTCTGATCGTACTAGCCTTTTTGATTTTAACATTAGGTATCTCACCTGGCGGTGTAATCTCCAGCAATGTGAGTTTACGTTCTATAGTATTATGTGTTAATGTCTCACGTGGGATATCTTTTAGTGAATATCCCTGGGATATTTTAATCTTTCATTTTCTATAAAGTTCATTTCTATCCAGCGGTGATATATCTATATATTTATAAGTCCATAGATGTGCTGACACATCCAGTGGTGAATGTGTTAAGTCATACTTCACTAACGGATTCAAGTGTGGATACTTCTTGATTTGCTGTTCCTGGGGTTTACGTTGCTGGCCTGAAACAGATATATTATCTACAGCAAAATCTGCTTCGTGTATAAACTCGTTAGTCGTTGTTCATACAGCCAGGAACGGATAGTTCTGCGCTTTTAATCAGCGGCACGTCCGCTCTTTGTATGTCGGTAGTTGGACGGGGAATAATATATAATTAGTATCATGTGATATGTAAATCGGCTCAGATGTCGGGAATAGCCATTCAAGATTTCTCATGGGTCGGAAGTCGTCTTGTCAAAAGATGTAAGCATAATATTCATACAATAGACTTGCCGCCCTTTTCTTGACGGAAGGCGTGGCTAGGCTTTTGTGGGTTACGGGGGAACAGGAACGAATGGTCTCTAATTCATGTTGTAACTTCGTTGTTGAAATATTCGCAAACATCCACTGCCAGTCACTTTCCAGTTTTTTCTGTGAAAATTGAAGTGGTTTCATGGGTAGTAGTTTAGTAATAGTTAAAAGCTCGGAATTGGTATAACGTTTTTTCTGGAAATTTCAAGGGGAATTTTTTGGACGAAAATGGTCGAGGGGGTGTTTGCCGATGAGACCTGGGAAGTATATATATGTATATATATTATATATAATATATATATATATACTGTATATTATTTTTTTTTATCTATTAATTATTGTTGTCTAAAAAAAGATTGACAGAATTTAGTAATGCCAGGTAGGAACTGGGATTTCTTTTTGTCAAGGAAGAGGGGGACAATGTCAAACAAATTTTTTACAAGTAAGTAATAGCGCATGAATAGTATATAAATAGAACATATAGAATAGCATGTCCTGTATTGACAAAAGTAAAAATAGGTATAGAATAGATAAGATATATAGTCAAGGATATTTTTGACAGGATGGCAGAAAAAAAAATATATACATTAATATATAGTCATTATATATACCATATAGTTTGATAGCTACTTTCCAGGTATGAACTGGAAGCTTGTACCTCTATATCTATACGTCGGAACAATTAGAAGTAAATAGGAACACGAAAAATAAGGCCTTTGTCAAGAGACGAAGGCCTTGCGTTTATCAAATAATTATAAAAGAATCTCTTGACAAAAGTCAAACGATTCAGTTCCTATTAATGTGTAGCCATTGTCAGTCACGATTTTTAATGGCTTTAATAATTTGTCAAGTCTCCTTCAACTTGACGAAGAATTCGTTGCGCAACATTTTTTGTTTTTGGTAGATAAATAAAATTTATAGACTAATTTTTTGTGTAGTAAAACCAGTCTTTGTAGAACCTTAAAAAAATCTAAGACACGTACAAGTGGATGGGTGGGTAGTTGTTCCATCCAGATTACGTACGTGTCTTATTTTAATTTCTAATCAGGAATGTACTGATAATTTACCTGATTGATGAAATCGTGTAAGTACGCTGTACCTGATTTGTACTTGTAGTACTTATACGCAGGACGCTTGTCTTGCCAGTAAGTACGCATTTGGTACTTCTCGTTCGCTTCCTCTGAAGTCTGTAAATTCATCTTGTTGACTTTATCATACTTAGCCAACATGCTCTCACGGTTAATTAAAACCTTCTTAAAAGTACGTGTGTTCATTTTTGTAAAACAAAACAAAATAAAATTGTTCTTCCGAACACTCTTCGGATACTACTTATTATCCTTGGCGGTCCTTGTCTGCACGCAAAAAAAACTCAGCCTCCGAAGAGGCTGAGCCTACGCTGATAACATGTCAATCAAGTTGAACAGTTGTGCTACTGATAAGAAGAACATCACAACAGTACAGAATCACATACCGTTGTCTTTCTTTGGATCATATGCTTTGAAGCATAGCACAGTAAACATTACTGTCAATCCGAAAAGAATAATTGTTTTGATTAGTGTTGCTGTCATTGTTTTTTATTTATAAAATAAAATTGTGTAGCCATCTTCTATCCGAAGACTTCACCATTCGGAAGAACATACTTTACATTAGGTGGTCCGTCCTTGTACGCCTATATATCTTATCCTCTATACCTATTTATTTACTCTTGTCCTTCCAGGACAGACAGCGTACTATATAGAGTATAAGACTATAAGATATAAGACCATAAGACCCCCATAATAAATAAATAAATACGTAGTATTGTCCCTCTCAAAATTTTGAGAAATTGCCATTATGGGGCTTCTGGCGATCAAGATCATTGCGCTGTTACAATGTTACAATGTTACAATGTTACAATGTTACAATGTTACAATGTTACAATGTTACAATGTTACAATGTTACAATGTTACA
>RHMF01000708.1_pt1 | contig 14601 bp, 11 predicted proteins | sample 5365151 | NCBI WGS metagenome assembly RHMF01 (sample SAMN10266501, study PRJNA497801) | feces metagenome | isolation source: feces | host: Bos taurus | place: China: Prairie of Fairy Mountain | collected 2017-08-14 | reverse complement strand
GGGACGAAGATGATAAGGAACAAACACAACAGAAAGAAGGCCTATATATGAAGATCGGATTGCCTAAGGAAATTAAGAACAATGAGTTTCGCGTGGGACTGACCCCCAATGCAGTGAGCGCCTATGTTCAGGAAGGTCACACTGTTCTGGTTCAGCAGGGCGCGGGTCTGGGCGCCGGCTTCACTGATGAGGAGTATATTGCTGCCGGTGCGGTCATGGTGCCCGACGCTGCAAGCGCTTGGGATGCCGAGATGATCGTCAAGGTCAAGGAGCCCATCGAGTGTGAGTATCAGTATTTCCGCAAGGGTATGCTGCTGTACACCTACCTGCACCTGGCTGCTGACGCCCCTCTGACCAAGGCGCTGATGGACGCTGAAGTTACTGCCGTCGCTTACGAGACCATCGTGGGCCGCAACGGCGGTCTGCCTTGCCTGGCTCCCATGAGCGAGATCGCCGGCCGTATGGCTGCCCAGGAGGGTGCTAAGTACCTGGAGAAGACTTACGGTGGCCGCGGCGTTCTGCTGGGCGGCGTTCCCGGCGTGCAGCGCGGCAACGTGGTCATTCTGGGCGGCGGTACCGTGGGTACCAATGCAGCCAAGATCGCCATCGGTATGGGCGCCAATGTTACCATCGTTGACGTGAGCACCCGCCGTCTGGCCTACCTGGACGATATCTTCCCCCGCCAGGTCACCACTCTGTTCTCCACCCGTCCCAACATCCAGAAGGCAATCAAGGATGCCGATCTGGTTATCGGTGCCGTTCTGCTGCCCGGCCGCTCCACCCCCAAGCTGGTGCGCAAGGAAGACCTGAAGCTGATGAAGCCCGGCGCCGTCATCGTTGACGTGGCTGTGGACCAGGGCGGCTGCGTGGAGACCACCCACCCCACCACCCATGCTGACCCCATTTTCGAGGTGGACGGCGTTATCCACTACTGCGTGGCCAACATGCCCGGTGCTGTTGCCCGTACCTCTACCCGCGCACTGGTCAATGCCACCCTGCCCATGGGCCTGAAGCTGGCCGGCAAGGGCGCTGAGGCCGCTCTGGCAGAGGATGCCGGCCTGATGGAGGGTCTGAACTGCTACGCTGGTAAGTGTACTTACCTGGGCGTTGCTGAGGCTCTGGGTCTGGAATACGTGGATCCCAACACCCTGATCGGCTAATTAAAATACGATTCAAAACGAATGCCCCCGGTCTGATCCAGACCGGGGGCATTTCAGCTTGTCAAAAAACCTCGTAGAGTTTCGCTGCCGCAGCAGCGAAATAAACCTTTTGTATGAGCAGAAGCGATGTTTATGCGACCACAACGCACCAGATGGGCAGGGTAAACATAGACAGCAGGGTGGTCAGCACCACGCAGCGGGTTGCGAAGGGGGCATCGCTGTTGTATCGGGCGGCGAAGATAGCAGCGGTAGCGCCGGCGGGCATGCCGGTCATCAGCACCGCAATGCCCCGGGCTACGGGATCCAGCTGGAAGGCCACGCTGACGCCCCAGGCGATCAGCGGCAGCAGACCAAGGCGGAAGAAGCTGAAAGCCACAGTGGTGGGATTGATGATGGTGGACAGTTTCACATCGGCCAGGATGGTACCGATGATGAACATGGTCAGGGCGGAGTTGCACCCGCCGATGCTCTTGATGGCGGAGGTGAGCATTCCGGGCAGGGGCAGCTGGGTGATCATCAGGATCAAACCCAGGTACACAGCCACCAGACAGGGGTGGGTCAGCACATTTTTGATGACCTTCTTCTTGTCGGTACCGCCCGAGACGAAGTAGGAGGTGCCTGCCGACCACATCACAACCCGCATGGGGATGAGGAACATGGAGGTATAAAGCAGACCCAGATCGCCGAACACGCCCTCAGCCACGGGGTTGCCTAAAAATCCGCCCATAGAAACGATGGTGCAGTATTGCAGCACCTTTTTCTGCTGATCGGGGTAGCGGTTAAAGAGGAATTTGTTGAACACCACGCACAGAAGCTGTAGCAGGAAGCCTACCACCAGCAGCGCACCGCAGGCCTGGAGCACATCGGGCTGGAAGTCCACCAGGAAGGACTTGATGATGTTGCAGGGGATGACGATATCCACGCACAGGTCGGTCAGGGTCTTTTTGCCATTGGCGTCCAGGATACCCAATCGTTTCAGTACCACGCCGGCCAATATCATCAGGAACAGGGTTCCCTGTAAGTTAAACAGCTGCCATACGTTCATATGCCGCCCTCCTTTGATAGACCTAGTATAGCAGAGAAATCTTACCATGTAAAACTGTTTCCTGTGGTAGAGAATACAAGGATAGCCTGTTTTGGTCCGGTGCGTGATCTGTTGAAAAAACAGGTGGTGCGTGATATTATTATGGAAAGCTGAGGAAAGGGGACTGAGAGAGATGGATCTGAAGGCATCGGTGTTTTCCGGGCTGCTCCAGGCTCTGGAGGGCCTGCCTTCCGGCAGCATCGTGGCCATCGACGGGCGCTGCGGCAGTGGGAAAAGCACTCTGGCGGCGGCAATTGCCGGTACCTTCCCCAGTGATGTGGTCCACATGGACGACTTTTACCTGCCGATCCAGTGCCGGGAGAAGGACTGGATGGCCCATCCGGCGGGAAACATGGACCTGGAGCGGCTGCGCACCCAGGTGCTGGATCCCCTGCGTCGGGGACAGCATCCGGAGTACTTCCCCTACATCTGCCGGACGGGGGCGTTTGGTTGTCCGGTCTGTCTGGAGGGGGGAGGGCTCACCATTGTGGAGGGCAGCTATTCTCAACATCCCGCCCTTGCCCAGGGATATGACCTGAAAATTTTCCTTACCTGTAACCGGGAGGCTCAGGAGCGCCGCATCCTGGCTCGGGAGGGAGATCGGGTGCGGTTTGACCGATTCCGGCAGATCTGGATGCCCCTGGAGGAGGGGTACTTTCAGACCTATGCCATCCAGGAGGGCGCCGATCTGGTCCTGGATACCAGCGCATTATTTTAAAAGGAGGGGCGAAGATGACCCCAAATACCAAGAAAACGGTCCATCAACTGGCCCTTTCGGCCATGTTTCTTACTATGGGCCTGGTGCTGCCCTTTTTCACCGGACAGATTCCCCAGATCGGCAACATGCTGCTGCCCATGCACATGCCTGTGCTGGTGTGCGGACTGATCTGCGGCGGGCACTACGGTCTGGCGGTGGGCTTTATCACCCCTCTGCTGCGCAGTATGCTCTTTGGCATGCCCTATCTATTTCCTAAGGCGGTGGCGATGGCCTTTGAACTGGCGGTCTACGGTGCCTTGGCGGGCTTCCTCTACGGGTGTTCCCGCTGGAGGTGCATCCTCTCCCTCTACCGGGCTCTGCTGGGCGCCATGGTGGGCGGGCGTCTGGTGTGGGGGTGCGTGATGACGGCCCTTATGGCAGTGACGGGGGGCAGCTTCCCTCTGGAACTATTTCTGGCCGAGGCGTTCTTCAACGCCATCCCCGGTATTCTGCTGCAGCTGCTGCTGATCCCGGCGCTGATGCTGGCCATTCACCGCACGGGAATGGTCCGATTCCATCGTCACCGCCCTGCTGCGGGAGAAAAACAGCTGAAGTAAATCAAAGCGCACCTCGAAGAGCGGATGAAACCGCTTTTTGAGGTGTTTTTTTACCCAAACACGGGGAAAATAAAGGTGAAATGGGGGCGTATAAAGGCTTTGTTAAGAAAATGAAGGGGGAACTGGTCGTAAAGGAGCGTTGACATATAAAAAGTAAAAAGCTTCCATTTTCTTTGGTGGAAACGATAGTACACAGCGAGTTTTTTCGGGGGTTTTTTCTAAGTTTGTGACATTGACTTTCCAAAAATAAAGGACTAAGATAGGCCACACAGCGAGGGCCGGCGAAGAATCTTTATTTCAGGCCAGCGCAGGAGGTCTTTTCATTGAAAAAAGTACTTGTTTTTCTGGCAGCATTGATGGTGCTGTGCGTTCCGGCCATGGCAAGCGGTGACGCTGCTGCCGCCGGAGTCCATGGAGCTGCTCCCCTGTGGCTCTGCGCCCCTTTTGCGGGGCTTCTGCTCTCTATTGCTATTTTTCCCCTGGTGAAAGGCGAGTGGTGGGAAGAACATCAGGCTATGGTGGTTGCCCTGTGTTCTGTATTGTTCCTGATCCCCTTCGCCGCAATGAATGGTGCCGGCGCGGCGATTGAAATCGCCCTGGAGTGCATCGTCAACGACTATCTCACCTTCATCGTGCTGCTGTTTGGCCTGTTCTGCGTGGCCGGTAACATCACGCTGGAAGGCGACCTGGCCGGCTCTCCCCGCGTGAATGTGGCGCTGCTGCTGTTTGGTACCCTGCTGTCCAGCTGGGTCGGCACCACCGGCGCCAGTATGCTGATGGTCCGTCCTGTGATCAAGATGAACTCCTGGCGTAAGCGCAAGCGCCACATTATGGTGTTCTTCATCTTCCTGATCTCCAACATCGGCGGCTGTTTGACTCCCATCGGCGATCCCCCCCTGCTGATGGGCTTTGCCCGTGGCGTGCCCTTCTTCTGGAGCCTGCGCCTGCTGCCTGTTATGCTGGTGAACATTGCTGTGTTGCTGTTTGTCTTCTATCATCTGGATATGCACGCCTACCGCAAGGATATCGCCGAGGGCCGCAAGCCTGATATCCGCAAGCCCGGCACTGATATTCACATCAACGGTCTGCACAACCTGATTTTCCTGGTGATGATCGTGGCGGCCGTTATCCTCAGCGGTACCCTGCCCAACATGCCCATGTTCCAGAATGCGCAGGGCGAGGTGCTGGGCATCCCCATCTTTGGTCATGTGAAGCTGACCATCCCTGCTCTGATCGAGATCGTGATCATCCTGGCCGCAGCCCTGCTGTCCTTTAAGACTACCGATGTGTCTGTCCGTAAGGCCAACCACTTCACCTGGGGCGCCATCAAGGAGGTTGCGGTGCTGTTCATCGGTATCTTCATCACCATGCAGCCTGCACTGATGATTCTGAAGCAGTACGGTGCCAGCCTGGGTGTGGATACTCCCTTTGAGCTGTTCTGGGCCACCGGCGCCCTGTCCAGCTTCCTGGACAACACCCCCACCTATCTGGTGTTCCTGACCACCGCCTGTACCTTGGGCTTTGAGAGCGGTATGGTCACCACCCTGGGCACTGTGCCCACCCAGATGCTCATGGCCATCTCCTGCGGTGCGGTGTTTATGGGTGCCAACACCTATATCGGTAACGCCCCCAACTTTATGGTCAAGGCCATTTCCGATGAAAACGGTGTGAATATGCCCTCCTTCTTTGGGTATATTCTGTGGTCCCTGATCTTCCTGATCCCTGTGTTCCTGCTGGACGCACTCATCTTTTTCTGGTAAGGAGGCCGATGCGATATGACGAATACTCGTGAAAACCGGTTGGAAATCGCCGGCCGTATCTATGAACTGGACGCTGAGGTCTACCGCGTTCTGGGCTCCGGCCTGGGCCGTGTATTCAACGGCGAACGGGAACGCAATGTGCGTGAGCTGGCTGAGGCCATGGCTCACATGTCCAAGAGCCACTATCTGCGCAGTGAGCTGGCCCTGATCAGCAACATGGCCCGCACGATCCCCGACAAGGGTGAGCGTACCCGCCTGCTGTCCCAGTACGCAGCTATCATGAAGGACATCGATAGTCTGCACTCCTCCTTCGGCTCTGTGGACATTGTGGATGAGGACCTGGCTAACCTGAACAGCTCTCGTCTGTCTGGCCGTTTTGGCGAGGACAACCGACTGATCATCTGCATCAGCCGTACCTACGGCAGCGCCGGTACCGACATCGGATTTGCCCTTGCTGACGAGCTGGGCATCAACTACTATGACACCGAGATCTTCACCGAGGTGCTTGAGCGCCTGGAGGCTGAGCAGGACGACGTGCGCGACCACGCCAGCTTTGCCCACAAGCAGAACCTGAACCAGAATCTGGGTCTGGAGAAAAACCGCAGCTTTAAGGAGCGCTTTAAGGAGTTTAACCGCTACCACGGCCTGTCCAAGGCAGACGCGGTGTTCTTCAACCAGAGCGACCTGATCTGCGAGATGGCCAAGAAGGAAGACTTTGTGGTCATGGGCCGCTGCGCCGACGTGATCCTCACCAACAACCGCATTCCCCACGTGAGCATCTACATCAATGCTCCCTTTGAGAGACGTGTGCGTCACGTGATGGGCAGCGACGAACTCAGCTACAAGGATGCTGCCAAGCTGCTCAAGAAGCTGGACCGCCGGCACGGCCGCTACTATAACTTCTACACCGGCCGCAAGTGGGGCCACTCCGTCAACTACGACCTGTGTATCAACAGTGCTTGTTATGGTATCGAGGGTTCTGTGAAGCTCATCGAGCGCATCATCCAGCGTACCGGAAAGTACCCCAAGGGAGAAGAGTAACTCCAAATCGTATAAAAAGAGCGTCTGAAAACAAACTGTTTTCAGACGCTCTTTTGTTTTATCTGTTGTTACCTGGCGTGAGGCCCTGTCAGCGGCGCAGGTTGCCGAACAGGCCGCGGATGATCTGCTTGCCGATCTCCCGGCCCACGGTGTTGGCGGTGGAGGAGATGGTCTTGTTGATGGCCTTTTCCAAGGGACTCTGACTCTTGCGGCTGGAGGAAGAACGGCTGGAAGTGGAGCGAGTGGAGGTGGAGCGGCGGGCGCGTTCTTTTTCACGCTCTGTGCGCTCCTTCTCCAATTCCTCCTGTCGTGCATCCTCTTCCAAGCGCTCCTGTTCTTCCAGACGCTCCTGCTCCAGCACTTCGTAGGCGGAGCGGCGGTCCTCACTGTGTTGATAGCGGCTGGCCAGGGGGCTTTCGGAAATGACGCGCTGCATCTCATCCATGGCGGCGGCGCTCATGGAACTCTTGGGGGGCAGAATATTGGCCTTTTCCACAATTGTGGGTACACCCTTTTCATCCAGTACGGACACCAGGGCCTCGCCCACACCCAGGGTCTGGAGGATATCCTCGGTGTCGAAGTTGGGGTTAGCACGGAAGGATGCGGCAGCGGCCCGCAGGGACTTCTGCTCCTTGGGGGTGTAGGCCCGCAGGGCGTGCTGTACCCGGCTGCCGATTTGCCCCAGGACACTGTCGGGCAGGTCAGCGGGATTCTGGGTGATGAACCAGACGCTTACGCCCTTGGAGCGGATCAGGCGCACCACCTGCTCCACCTTGTCCACCAGAGCCTTGGGGGCGCCCTCAAAGAGGAGGTGGGCTTCGTCAAAGAAGAAGGCCAGCTTGGGCTTGTCCAGATCACCCGCCTCGGGCAGCAGCTCGTATAGCTCGGACAGCATCCACAGCAGGAAGGTGGCGTACAGCAGGGGGTGCTGGAACAGCTCGTGGCACTCCAGAATGTTCATGATGCCCCGGCCGTCCTCGGCCCAGTCCATCCAGTCGGCGATGTCCAGGGCGGGCTCACCGAAGAAAATGTCGCCGCCCTCATCCTCCAGAGCCAGCAGGGCGCGCTGAATGGCACCCACAGACTGGGAGGAGATATTGCCGTAGGTGAGTTTGAACTCCTTGGCATTGTCACCCACATACTGCACCATGCTGCGCAGGTCTTTCAGATCAATGAGCAGCAGGCCCTTCTCGTCGGCAATGCGGAAGACAATACGCAGGATTCCGCTCTGGGTGTCGTTCAGTCCCAGCAGGCGGGAGATCAGATCGGGGCCCATCTCAGAGATGGTGGTGCGCACGGGATGGCCCTTCTTGCCGTATACATCCCAGAAGCGCACAGGGAAGGAGGTGTAGCCGAAGTCCTGGATGCCCATGGTGTCGATAGAGCGGCGAATGTGCTTGTTCTCCTTGCCGGGCATGCACATGCCGGACAGGTCGCCCTTGATGTCCGCCAAAAAGACGGGCACGCCCATGTCGCTGAAGGACTCAGCCAGTACCTTCAGAGTGACAGTTTTTCCGGTGCCGGTGGCGCCGGCGATCAGTCCGTGGCGGTTGGCCATGGAGGGCTCCAGGTAGATGGGGGCGCTGCCAGTGGCGAGCCAGACTTTGTGGATGTCCTTGCGATACATAAACACAGCCTCCTGTTGTTATTCATATAATTGCAAACAGTATATCATGCCGTGGGAGGTTTCGTCTATAACAGGGAGGCAGGGTAAGAAAAAATCCACAGGACATTGTTGTCCTGTGGATTTTTTGGATTAAAATCATTCCTCGTCCAGCTTGAGAACGGCCATGAAAGCCTCGGTGGGCAGCTGAACAGTACCCAGGGAGCGCATCTTCTTCTTGCCTTCCTTCTGCTTTTCCAGCAGCTTCTTCTTACGGGTGATATCGCCGCCGTAGCACTTGGCCAGAACGTCTTTGCGCATGGCCTTGACGGTCTCGCGGGCGATGACCTTGCCGCCGATTGCAGCCTGGACAGGCACCTCGAACAGCTGGCGGGGGATGTTCTCCTTGAGCTTTTCACAGATGCGGCGGGCACGGCCATAGGCCTTTTCCTTGTGGGCGATGAAGCTCAGGGCGTCTACCTGGTCGCCGTTGAGGAGCATGTCGATCTTCACCAGCTCGCTGGGGCGGTAGCCCTCCATTTCATAGTCCAGAGAGGCGTAGCCCTTGGTGCGGGCCTTCAGGGCGTCAAAGAAGTCGTAGATGATTTCGCCGATAGGCATAGAGTAATGCAGTTCCACCAGGTTGGTGTCCAGATACTGCATATCCTTGAACTCACCGCGGCGCTCCTGGCACATGGGCATGATGTTGCCCACAAAATCGGGGGGGGCGATGATGGACACCTTAGCGTAGGGCTCACGGGCCTCTACGATGGTGCCGGGATCGGGGTAGTTGTGGGGGTTGTCCACACGGACCACAGTGCCGTCGGTTTTGGTGACCTCGTAGATAACGGAGGGGAGCGTGGTGACCAGATCCAGATTAAACTCGCGCTCCAGACGCTCCTGAATGATCTCCATGTGCAGCATGCCCAGGAAGCCGCAGCGGAAGCCGAAGCCCAGAGCGATGGAGGATTCCGGTTCGAAGGAGAGGGATGCGTCGTTGAGCTGCAGCTTTTCCAGAGCGTCGCGCAGGTCGGGGTACTTGGAGCCGTCCTCGGTGTAGACGCCGCAGTAGACCATGGCCTGGACGGGGCGGTAGCCGGGCAGGGCCTCGTCGGCAGAAGTTTCCACGCCGGTGATGGTGTCACCCACGCGGGTGTCCTGGACGTTCTTGATGGAGGCGGTAAACCAGCCGACCTCGCCGGCCTTCAGCTCGCGGCAGGAATCCATGCCCAGGGGGCGCAGATAACCGCAGTCCAGTACGTTATACTGGGCACCGGAGGCCATCAGCTTTACGTTCATACCCTTTTTCAGGGTGCCTTCCATCACGCGGAAGTAAACGATGACGCCCACATAGGGGTCATACTGGCTGTCGAAAATCAGGGCCTTCAGGGGGGCGGTGGGGTCGCCGGTGGGGGCGGGGATGTTCTGAACAATGTCCTCCAGTACGGCGGGGATGTTGATGCCCATTTTTGCGGAAATCTCGGGGGCGTCCGCAGCGGGGAGGGCCAGGATGTTCTCCACCTCTTCCTTGACCCGGGCGGGGTCGGCGGCGGGCAGGTCGATCTTGTTGATGACGGGGCGGATCTCCAGGTCGTGCTCCATGGCCAGATAGGTGTTGGCCAGGGTTTGGGCCTCAATGCCCTGGGAGGCGTCCACGATGAGCACTGCGCCCTCGCAGGCAGCCAGGGAGCGAGAGACCTCGTAGTTGAAGTCCACGTGGCCAGGGGTGTCAATGAGGTTGAGGGCATAGGTCTCTCCGTCGGCGGCCTTGTAGTCCAGGCGGACGGCGCGGGCCTTGATGGTGATGCCGCGCTCGCGCTCCAGGTCCATGTTGTCCAACAGCTGGGACTCCATCTGGCGCTGCTCCACAGCGCCGCACTGCTCGATCAGACGGTCGGACAGGGTGGACTTGCCATGGTCAATGTGGGCGATGATGGAAAAATTTCGAATCTTAGACTGTTCAATCATGTATGGTTCACTCCTGTTGGGGTGGATATGGTGCAATCGAATAGTATAATTTTATCTTATTAAGGTATTTTCCGTCAAGATTTCCTCGCGGGTTTCCTCGGCGGAGAAGTAGTAATCTATGATCTCCGCCGCCAACGCACCCAGATTTGAGCCGCTGCCGCCGTGTTCCACCGCGATGGCCATAGCGATCTGGGGGTTATCATAGGGGGCGAAGCAGACAAAAAGGGCGTGGGACTCTGTGTTGGCGCTGACCTGGGCGGAGCCGGTCTTTGCGCCTACCGCCACATCCACGTCGCGGAAAGAGTAGGACACAGAGCCCTCGGTGGTCAGCAGGAGCATGCCCTGTTTGACGGCCTCCAGATTTTTCTCGCCGATCTCGATGGTGTTGAGAACTTCCGGTTTCTGGGCGTAGAGAACCTGGGAGAAATCGCTGGACTTTACGCTCTTGAGCAGATGGGCGGAGTAGTGGGTGCCTCCGTTGACCAGAGTGGCGATGTAGTTGGCCAGCTGTAGGGGGGTGAACTGGCTGTTCTCCTGGCCGATGGCCACCGACAGAGTGCTGCCGGGCTGCCAGGCCTTCTTTTCCTCCTCGGTGACGGGGCCGGCCATGGTGCCGGTATATTCGGGCAGCTCAATGCCTGTTTTCTGGCCAAGACCGAAGTTGGCGGCGTATTCCCGCAGCGTTCCGATGGTGACCTGGCGGCCGGTGTCGTAGAAGAAGATGTTACAGGAATTTTTGATGGCCTGGGTAACGTTCTGGGGGCCGTGGGTCCCGCCCTGTTGGCGGTAGATCCAGCACTGGGGGCCGTTCTTATTGTAATAGGTATAGCGTCCGTTGTCCTCAATGATGGTGCGGGGGGTGATGACCTCCTCCTCCAGACCGGCGATGGCGGTGACCATTTTAAAGGTAGAACCGGGGGGATACAGGCCCATAAAGGCGCGGTTGAGGAAGGGGCTGACGGGATTTGCGGCGTTTTCGTTGTAGTCCTCGGAGTAGGTGGCCAGATTGTAGGTGGGGTAGGAGGCGGAGGCCAGCAGGTCGCCGCTGTTTACATCCAGCACCACGCAGGCGGCACCCTTTACTTCTTTGCTGGCAAGCTTGGGCAGGCCTTTGGCCAGGGTGTCCTCCACCACCGCCTGAAGGTCAATATCCAGGGTGAGTACCACGTTGTGGCCCGGTTCGGGTTCGGTGATCCACACCTCATCTACGATGCGGCCCGAGGTGTCGCGGTCAACTTGGCGCTTGCCCGGTGTACCGCGCAGATAGGACTCGAAGGCGCTCTCCGCACCCGACTTACCCACAGAATCGTCCATTCGATAGTCTGGCTCGCCGTCACCGTTCTGGTCGATGGATTTGTAGTAATCCCATTGTTCCTGGTAGATGGGGCCAATGGAACCCAGCAGATGGGCGGCATAGCTGGTGTTGTAGGAGCGCTTGGTGACAGCGTCAATGTTGATGCCGGCCAGCTTTCGCTCCTTCACCCGGGAGATAAAGTCGATGTCCACATCCTCGGCGAAAATATAGGGGATGAAGTAGATGTCCTTGGAGCGCAGGTGTGTTTCGTACAGGACACCTGCCACGGCCCGAGCCTGGGCGGGGTCCATGTCCCCAATGTTCAGTACGGGAAGTATTTCATGGGTGCCGGGGGCTGCTGCGCCCTCACCGGCGATGCCGAAGGAGGCGCACATTTTGCCCAGCAGTTCTTCCGCCGAGGGCAGCGGCACCTGGACAGCGGAACTGGTGGGATCGCCGGAGAGCCACTTCATTTTTACCGCCAGACGGCCCAGACGGGTCAGGGTCTTTTTTTGGTTTCCATCCTCTCCCAGAGAGATGGAAAAGAAGGGTGAGTCATTGGTGTAGACGAAGGGAGCGGTCTGGGAGATGGGAAGGTTATCCTCCCACTCGATCCCAGACTGCCGGGCTACATCCACAAGGGTAGAGATCACCTGACTGCGCTGCTCCCCCATAACGGAAGTGTTCAGGGTGACCTGATAGGTGACCTGGTTGGACACCAGCACGCGGCCGTAGCGGTCCAGAAGCTGGCCGCGGGCGGCGGCCACCGTTTCGGTGGCGGTGATCTTGGTTTTGGAGCGCTCAGCCCAGTAGGCACCATTTACCACTTGAGCATCGTACAGAGCGGCTCCCAAGTCAAACAGCAGCAGCACCAGAAAGAGGGCCAGAGAAACGCTGCGGCGGGAGAATTGTCGGTTATCCAAGGGAACGGAGCCCTCCTTTCTGTGATTTGCGCATTAGGCCAGTTTGTCCAGGCCCACCCGGCGGAATATGCTTCGGAAGATCAGGTAGACCAGGGGAGTCCAAAGCAGGGAACAGAGCAGTTCCTTTCCCGCCACTTCCAGCAGGACGGAGAAGGGGGCCATCTGAGAGAACAGGCCCCAGAGAATATGAAGTCCCTCCAGTGCTGCAAGTATGCCCGTCGAGCAAAGAAGACACCCCAGGAAACCCTGAGTCAGAGCGTATTGAGCGGCGATGCCCGCCCACATGCCAGCCAGAACAAGGAAGAGGATCATGCCCGAACTGCTGCCGGCACAGCTTAAAACCCACAGCAGGCCCACGGCCAGACCGAAGCCGGCCCCGGCCGTGGCCCCCTCCATTACGGCCACGGCGGCGACTGCCAAGGGCAGCAGCAAGGGCTTGACGCCGAAGATGGGCCAGTGGCCCAGAAGAAGGCTATCTAAGACCCAGATGGGCAGCAGACCCAGGGCATAGATAAACCATTTATACATTTGATCCTGTCGGGTCATGGGCGCTCACCTTACTCCACGATGTGAAATTCTTTGATGACGAATACTTCCACCAAGTTGTCCAGATCCACCTCGGGCAGCAGCACGGCGTAGCGGGTCTTTCCGGAGGGATCGGTAAACACGCCCTCTACCTGGCCTACCACCAGGCCGGAGGGGTAAATACCACCTCTGCCGGAGGTAAGCACCTGGTCACCCGCCACCAGCTGGGCGCCGTCAGGCAGGTAGCTCAGCTTCAGCCGCCCCTCACTCATCAGGGTGAAGTCACCCTCCAGAATGCCGGCGCTGTATGTGCGAGCCACCATGCCGCCCATGTCGATGTCGGTGTTGATGATGGTGGAAACTTCGGAATAATTGGAACCTACGGTGGACACCACGCCCACCAGCACGCCCGTCTCGGTAATGACGCAGTCGCCCGTCTCTACTCCGGCGCTGGCACCCTTGCTGATGGTTAGGGTGGACTCCCAGTTGGAGGTGACGGGGGCGGTGACCCGGGCATTTTCAAAGACGAAGTCCCGGCGGCGCTGCTGCAGGTTCATCAGTTCGCGCAGTCTGGCGTTTTCCTGGAGGGCGTCCTGGCCCTGGCGAGCCAGATCCTCCATTTCGGCCACCTGGGCGCGCAGGTCGTCCAGTTCCTGCTGCATCTCACCGTAGCGGAAGACGTAGGTATAGACCCCTTCTGCCCAATCCGTCACAGCGCTGACGGTACCGCGCAGCGGGGAGGTGACCACGCTGAAGGCGTTGGACAGGGGGTCGGCGCTGCCGCCCATGAACGAGGAGGCTACCCCAAGCAGGATAGACAGAAGTGCCGCGATAAAAAGAAGGAGAAGACCGTTTTGGCGAAAAAAGTCCTTCATACTCAGGCCCTTTCTCCGGTCAGACCGTTGACGCCGAACTGGGTCAACACCTGGGCCAGACGGCACACAGGAAGGCCCACTACATTATAATAGTCCCCCCGGATGCCCTCAACCAGCACACAGCCACGGCCCTGGATACCATAGGATCCGGCCTTGTCCATGGGCTCGCCGGTGTCAACGTAGGCTGCGATTTCGTCGGCGGTCAGGGGACGGAAACACACAGCGGTGTCCTCGTGTCCGGTGACGGTTTGATTGCCCCGGGTGACGGTGAAGCCGGTGTAGACATGGTGTTCCCGGCCGGACAGGCCGGTGAGCATCTCTACGGCGTGCTCCCGGGAGCGGGGCTTTCCCAGCACTTGGCCGTCGATGGCCACCACAGTGTCGGCGGCGATGACCAGATCCTCGGGGCCAACGCAGGCGGCTATCTCGGCGCACTTCTGCCGGGAGAGTTCCTCCACCAGGGCCTGGGGGGGTAGACCGGGATCGGCCACTTCCTCGCCTTGGGCGGGGATGATGTCAAATTTGGTGATGCCCATACGCTCCAGCAGCTCACGCCGCCGGGGGGACTGGGAGGCTAAGATAATACGCATAGGAATATCTCCTTTAAATATTAGGAGTTGGAATCGAAAATAGGATTATTCTTCCATGACCGCGTCGAGAATGCCGTCGGTGAGGGCGCCGGTGACCTTCAGACTGCGGCCCCAGAAGACGCCTCCGTTGCCGTACCACAGTTCGAAGGAACCGTCTCCACGGACCAGGATGGAGTCGGGGTCAAGCTGACTGATGAATTCCTCCTTGGAGAAGTCCTCGCCGCCCTCCTCGGCCAACTGCCGGATCTGGGGGTAGAGCTTGTCAGCGGCGCAGCTGCGGGCCTGAGCGTCCAGAGCAGCTGCCTTGGGCAGCAGGGCTCGAGCGGTGTCCAGGCAGGGCAGGGCTTCTTCGGCAGCGTCAAAGATCAGGCGGGTGCTGGCGCCGTTCCAGTCGGTCTCAGCGTCGAACCAACCGGCGCTGCGCATCAGAGTGAAGATGCCAAGGTCGCCGCCGTCCAGGGTGA